>JAAUXY010121950.1_pt1 | contig 22638 bp, 23 predicted proteins | sample 7278121 | NCBI WGS metagenome assembly JAAUXY01 (sample SAMN14350117, study PRJNA611818) | marine sediment metagenome | isolation source: surface marine sediment (1.8m) | place: French Polynesia: Moorea | collected 2018-08 | reverse complement strand
CGCGCTGCTGCCCGCCGAGCGCCTGGACAACGACATCGCCAGCGACACGCTGGAACTGGCCGCGGCTCCATTGCTCGGCACCGAGCAGCCTTCGCTGGTTTACCGCGCGCGCCTCGGTGGCGAACCGGTGGCGGCGGTTTTCAACAGCATCGCGCCCAATGGCTACAGCGGCCGCATCCATCTGCTGGTCGGCGTGTGGATCGACGGCAGTATCGCCGGCGTGCGCGTGATCAAACATGCGGAGACGCCGGGTCTCGGCGACGGCATCGAGATTCGCAAGTCTTCCTGGATCACCGGTTTCGACGACCGCTCGCTGCTAAATCCGGCCGAACACGGCTGGAAGGTCCAACGCGACGGTGGCGTTTTCGACCAGCTGACCGGCGCCACCATCACGCCGCGCGCGGTGATCGACGCGGTGCGCAAGACCCTGCTGTACTATCGCGCCAACGCTGATATGATTTTTCGCTGACATGACGACCCAGGCCGAAATCACCCGCAACGGGCTATGGACCAACAACGTGGCGTTGGTGCAGCTGCTCGGTTTGTGCCCGCTGCTGGCCGTGACCAGTACCGTGGTCAATGGCATCGGCCTCGGTATCGCCACTCTGATCACGCTGGTTGCGTCCAACACGATCGTGTCTCTGATCCGGGGCTTCGTCCGCAGCGAAGTCCGCTTGCCGGTGTTCGTGCTGATCATCGCATCGGTGGTAACCGTGATCGAGCTGATGATGAAGGCGCTGTTCTACGACCTTTACCTCGTGCTCGGGATATTCATCCCGCTGATCGTCACCAACTGCGCGATCATTGGCCGCGCGGAAGGCTTTGCCTCGCGCAATCCCGTGGGCCCGTCTGCGCTGGACGGTTTCATGATGGGCACCGGCTTCCTGGTGGTGCTGGCGCTGCTCGGCGGACTGCGCGAAATCATCGGTTTCGGTACCCTGTTCGCACAGGCCGAACTGATGTTCGGCGAAAACGCCGAAGCGCTGACCATCGTGCTGAATCCGGACTATGGCGGTTTCCTGCTGGCCATCTTGCCGCCCGGCGCCTTCTTCGGCCTGCCGGTGCTGATCATGGCCAAGAACTGGGTCGACCAGCGGCCACGCGAAAAAGCCGGCGCACCGGTCGCACTGCCCGATTCAGCATGAACGCGGACAAGCGACGGGCGATCTTCGCGCGCCTGCGCGAGCACATCCCGGATCCGAAATCGGATCTCGAATACGGCTCCGACTTCGAGCTGCTGATTGCGGTGATCCTGTCGGCCCAGGCTACCGACGTCAGCGTCAACCTGGCGACGCGCAAACTGTTCCCGGCGGCCAATACGCCGGAAGCCATCCTCGCGCTCGGCGAAGACGGCCTCAAGACCTACATCCGCACCATCGGCCTGTACAACGCCAAGGCGAAAAACATTATCAAGACCTGCGCCCTCCTGATAGACGACTACGGATCACGGGTACCGGAAGACCAGAAAGCGCTCGAAGCGCTGCCCGGCGTCGGCCGCAAAACCGCCAACGTCGTCATGAATGTCGCCTTCGGTCACCCTACGATTGCGGTCGACACCCACATCTTTCGCGTTTCCAACCGCACCCGGATCGCCCAGGGCAAAACGCCCTTGGCGGTGGAAAAGAAACTGCTGAAGGTGGTGCCCGACGAATTCCGCCTGCACGCACATCACTGGCTGATACTGCACGGACGTTACACCTGCGTCGCGCGCAAACCCCGCTGCGGCAGCTGCGTGATCGAGGATCTGTGCGAGTTTCGCGACAAGACCGAGATTGACTAGTGTTCCAGTCGCGCGATCAGGTCCGGCAGGTATACCTCGACGTCTGGCACAAGCTGTCGTCCGGCGCCGTGCTAGAGCCGATGGAAGCCCTCATCGCCGAGGTCATCGAACAGCATCCCGAATATCATGCACTGCTCGACCGTGGCGAAGACGCCATGACGCTGGACTACAGCCCCGAAGGCGGACAGACCAATCCTTTTTTACACATGGGTATGCACATCGCCCTGCGCGAACAACTCGGCAGCAATCGCCCTCCCGGCGTGCGCGAAATCCACGGTCGATTATCGGCGACGCGCGGTCAGCACGAAGCCGAACACGTGATGATCGAATGTCTCGGCCAGGTCATGTGGCAGGCACAGCGTGATCAATCCCTCCCCGACGAGGCCGCCTATCTCGAGTGCCTGAAAAAACTGTAAATGGCGATTTACCCCGTCAAAAATCGACTATAACCTTATCGGCTAATCTCGTTATCGCGGATTTCCGGTGTCGAATAAACAATGAGCGAGTATCAGGAACTGAATGTCGGCGAAGCCACTATCCGACTGCTCGAAGCCTACGGCGTCGACACGGTGTTCGGCATTCCGGGTGTGCATACGCTGGAGTTTTGCCGCGGTCTGAACGGCAGCGGTATCCGCCATATTCAGGCACGTAACGAACAGGGCGCCGGCTTCATGGCGGACGGCTACGCGCGCACCTCCGGCCGTCCCGGCGTAGCGCTGGTCATCTCCGGCCCGGGAGTTACCAATGCCCTGACCGCTATCGGTCAGGCTTATGCCGACAGCGTGCCGGTACTGCTGATTTCGGCCGATGCCGCCAGTTACACGCTGGGCAAGGGCTGGGGGGTGTTACACGAGGTTCCCGACCTGGCCGCGACCACGGCTCCGCTGACCGCCCTGTCCGCGATCGCCATGGAGCCCGAAGACGTACCGCAACTGATTGCACGTGCATTTTCGATCTTCGCCAGCGAGCGGCCGCGGCCGGTGCATATCGCGATTCCCATCGACGTGCTGGCAATGCCCACTGGCGACGACTGGCAACCCGTCGCGTTGCCCGAGCGACCCGCACCAACCAGCAAAAAAATCGAACGTGCCTGTGAGCTGCTGCGCGCCGCCAGACAGCCAATGATCTGTGTCGGCGGCGGTGCCGCGCTGGCGGCAAAATCCGTGCGTGAGCTTGCCGAACGACTTGGTGCGCCGGTCATCGGCAGCACCAATGGCAAGGGAATCCTCGGCGATACCCATCCGCTGTCGCTGACCGCGGGTACCGTGCGCGGTGAGGTGCAGGCCTATCTAAAAAAGGCCGACGTCGTACTGGCCGTGGGTACCGAGCTGTCCGAGGTCGACAGCTTCGCCGAAACCCTCGAAATCAACGGTAAAATCATTCGCGTCGACATCGATTCGAGCAAGATGAGCGATCTTTACCCGTCCGAGGTGGCGATAATCGGCGGCGCTCGCACCACCTGCGAGGCCATCGCGCGCAGCCTCGGCGAGGTCGAAACGCGCCGCGAAACGACGGGGGAAGTCGCCGAGATTCGTGCCTCGATCCGCCACCATCTGAGCGATGCAGAACGCCGGCATGTCAGGACACTCGAGGTGCTACGTGCGGCGCTGCCGCAGGAAACCGTGGTGCTCGGCGATATTTGCCAGCTGGTATACACCGCCACCTTTGCCTTCGATGTCGATCAGCCTCGCCTGTTTCACTATCCCGCCGGATACTGCACCCTCGGCCCCGGCCTGCCGAATGCAATCGGCGCCAGTCTGGCCATGCCCGATGTTCCGGTAGCCACTTTCGTCGGCGACGGCGGATTCATGTTTACCGTGCAGGAACTGGTCACCGCGGCCGAGCTGCAGCTGCCGATACCCATCGTCCTGTGGAACAACGAAGGCCTGCAACAAATCGAGGACGGCATGCTGGAACGCGGCATCGAGCCGGTCGGTGTACGTGGCGCAAATCCGGATTTCGTCTCGCTCGCGCGCGCCTGCAACTGCCTGGCAGTGAAAATAGACAGCGCGGAAAGCCTGACCCGGGCAATTCAGGATGCGCTCGCGGCCGATCGCCCGACACTCATCCAGGTCGACGAGTTCGCAGCCTGGTTGCGCTGAGACTGCGCGCTGGCGAGACTATGGCGCGGCCCCGCGGCAGTGTTAAACTCGTCCGATCCCTGGCCCCGACGGGTTGTGTTTTGGACGACTGTTTAATCTCGGCCGCGTTTTCGCGGCGGAATTCGACTCGCGAAGCAGTTTGCCGATGACCAGTTTTTCGGACAGATCGTGGCAAACCCTGCAGCGCACCGCGACCCTTTCGATCGTCGGCCTCGTAGTTGGTCTGGCCACGGCCTTCGCCACCATCGGCTTCATCGAACTGGTCCAGGGCCTCAACCGGTTGCTGCTGGTGGATCCCGCCTCCCGCATCGGCCGCGACGGCGGTCTGCTTGCGCTGGTAACCGTTGCCGTGCTGACTTTCGGCGGTCTGCTGGTCGGACTGATGCTGCACTTCGGCGGTAACCAGGGCAAGCAGCTGGGTCCTGCCGACACCATATACGCCGTGCAGTTGAAAGAACGCCTGCCCGCACCGGCGGCCGGCGCCTGGTCGACTTTGGCCGCGATGCTGTCGCTCGGCTGCGGCGCTTCGGTCGGCCAGTACGGGCCCCTGGTCTATCTCGGGACTCTGTTCGGCCAGTTGGGCAATCGATTGCCGCTCGGCTTGCGCGACATTCGCAGCATCGCCATCGCCTGCGGGGTCGCGGCCGCCATCGCCACCGGTTTCAACGCGCCGATTGCGGCGCTGATTTTTACCCACGAAGTCATCTTGCGCCACTACTCCCTGCGCATGTTTACCGCGGTGACGATCGCCAGCGCCTGCGGTTATGTCGTCGCCGATGTCATCTTCGACTATCCGCCGCTATTTCTGATCGAATTCGACGGCCGGCTACACGGGCTCGAATTTCCGCTGTTTGCGCTGGAAGGACTTGCCTGTGGCCTGCTGGCCGTAATTTTCATGCGCCTGCTGCATCGAACAACAGCTCTGGCGCAAAGCCTGTCGATACCAGCAGCACTGAAACCGATGCTTGCGGGTTTCGTCACCGCGCTGATCGCGTTGCAGATTCCGGAAGTGCTGGGGGCTGGCCAGGACGTACTGCGCCAGGCGTCGCAAACCGGCAATTACACGGCGGAAACCCTGCTGGTGATTCTGGTCACCAAGTTGCTGGTAACGGTCATCTGTATCGGTTTCGGATTCGCCGGTGGCGTGATCCTGCCGGCATTGCTGATCGGCGTCCTGTTCGGTGCCCTGTTCGCCCAGTGGGTGCCAGCGGTGATTCTGTCCGACTGGTCGGGATTGCCGGTTTATGCGCTCTGCGGCATGGTGGCGCTGATGAGTCCGGTAATCGGCGCGCCGATGACCGCGGTGTTACTCGTATTCGAGTTTACCCACAACTACGAAATCACGATCGCGGCGATGCTGGCTGTCGTTTTCGCCAACCTGTTCGCAGCACCCTGGTACAGCCGCTCACTGTATGATTACCAGCTATCCGAGCGCGGGGTAGATCTGTCGCAGGGCCGCGAACGTGCCTACCTCATGCATCACAAGGTCGGTGACTACCTCACGCAAACGCTGCCGGTGGTCGCGCAGAGCGCAAGTTTGGAGAACCTGCAGCAGGCATTCGACGAAGCCGACAGCGCAACCGCGGTCATAGTCGACGAAAGCGGCGCTTACCTGGGTCTCGCCTACCAGTACCAGCTTGGCGCGACCGAGGCCGAAGGCGAGGTCTTATCGCTCGATCTCGATCCTGGCAGTACCTTCGACGAACGCACCAGCCTGTGGCAGGCCATGCATGCGATGCGCGATTTCGTCGGCGAAGCGATTCCGGTGATAGACTCGTCGAGCGGTCGTTATCTCGGCGCACTGCCGGAAGCCGTGGTGATAGGCGCCTACATGGATGCCGTTCACGAACTGCGGCGTGAGCAACACGAGGTATAGTCATGGAGTTTTACCAGGTCATTGTCAATCAGGCCGCCAACGCTCTCGACGAAGACGTGGGCAGCGGCGATATCAGCGCCGAGCTGATCGCGCCGGAGACCCGGCTCGAAACCGAACTGCTGGTGCGCGAGGAAGCCGTGCTGTGCGGCGCCCCCTGGGTCGACGAGGTCTTCCGGCAGTGTGACGAGCAGATCGAGGTAAACTGGCTTGCGCGCGACGGTGATGCAGTCGAGAAAGGACAAATCGTGGCTGAAATCGGCGGCCCGGCACGCGCGCTACTGACCGGCGAGCGCAGCGCACTGAATTTCCTGCAGACGCTGTCCGGCACGGCGACCACCACGCGCAGTTTCGTCGACCGCATCCGCCACACGGATTGCCGAATCCTCGACACACGCAAAACAATCCCGCAGTTACGCCACGCGCAAAAGTATGCCGTGGTCTGTGGCGGCGGCAGCAATCATCGGCTCGGACTGCACGATGCTTACCTGGTCAAGGAAAACCATCTCGCGGCCGGCGGTGGAATTGCCGCGACGCTGGCACAGGCGCGCCGGTTGCACCCGGACCGCCTGCTCGAGGTAGAGGTCGAAAACCTGGAACAGCTGGCGCAGGCAATCGAGGCCGGCGCCGATCGCGTGCTGCTCGACAATTTCGACCTCGCAGCGCTGCGCGACGCGGTTGCCTCCACGGCCGGCCGCACCGAGCTCGAAGCCTCGGGTAACATCGACCTGGACTCGCTGGCCGCGGTAGCCGAAACAGGTGTCGACTTCATTTCCATCGGCGCACTCACCAAACACCTGCGCGCAATCGACTTTTCCCTCCGCTATCGCTAATCCCAATATATAGAAAAAACCTATAATAAACGTCGATTTAAACGATTATTTCCACGGCAAAACTCGAATTATTGTATATATTTTGTAAATACAACTGAAACGGGTGCGCGTCTATAGCCCTGTTTCGGCTTAGTTTTTTCCGATTGCACAACAATAGTGCGGGATATTCGACATTAGCGGCAGTATCATTCTGATCAATCTGGTCGGTGGCGTAGCGCTCCTGCTCTGGGGTTTACGCCTGGTTCGGATCGGCGTGACCGACGGCTGGGGCAGCGAAATTCAAAAACGGCTGGGTGCCAGCCTCGAACATCGCGGCAAGGCTTTTTACACCGGTCTCGGCGTCACCGTACTGATGCAAAGCAGCAGCGCTACGGCCCTGTTGACTGCGTCGTTCAGCGGCCAGGGACTGCTGGTCCCGGCAACCGCACTCGCCATCCTGCTCGGCGCCGATATCGGCACCACGGTAGTCGCACAGGTTCTGAGCTTCGATCTGAGCGCGCTTTCGCCGATCCTGATTGCTCTCGGTGTGGCGCTGTTCAGTTACTCCAACGCCGGTCGCCGGCGCGACCTCGGGCGAGTGTTGCTCGGCATCGGCCTGATGCTGTTGGCGCTGAAATTAATCGTTGCCGCATCGCTGCCGATGCGCGAGTCGATCGTGATTCAGCAGATATTCACGGCACTCGGCAACGACCTGATCCTGGCCGTGATCTTCGCCGCGGCTATTGCCTGGGCATCCCATTCGAGCCTCGCCACGGTACTGCTCGTGATGGCGCTGGCCGGCAGCGGTGCGATCGACACCCCGGTGGCCTTCGCCTTTGTGCTCGGTGCCAACATCGGTGGTGCCCTGGTTCCCTGTGTTGCGACCCTGGGGGCCAATCGCGACGCGCGCCTGCCGCCGCTCGGCAACCTGGTATTTCGCACCGGCGGGGTCATTCTCGTGTTACCGCTGGTCGATCCGCTGGCGCGCCTGGTCTCGCCGCTCGATATCGCCACCGCGCAGCAGATTGCCGGTTTCCACATGCTGTTCAATATCCTGCTGGCGCTGGTCGCGTTCCCGCTGATCGACCGCATGGTGGCGCTCTGCAGCCGGTTGCTGCCGCCCGATCCGGAAACCCTCGCGCTACAACGTCCGCGCCACCTCGATCGAGGTGCGTTCGAAACACCGCTGGCCGCGCTCGTCAACGCCGAACGGGAAGTACTGCGCATGGGGGAAATCGTCGAAACCATGCTGCGCAATGCGTTCTCCGCGCTGGAACGAAACGATTTCGAACTGGCGCGCGAAAGCCGCGAACTCGACGAAGTCGTCAACCTGTTCTACGACCTGATCAAACTCTATCTGACCGCGCTGGCGCGCGAACCGCTGGGCGAGGAGGAGTCCCGACGCCTGAATCAAATCCTGGCCTTCGCGACCGAACTCGAACATATCGGCGACGTCGTTTCCGGCAACCTGATCGACAACATTCTGCGTAAGAAACTGGTGACCAAGGCCCGGCTGTCGGCCTCCGACCAGCAGGCACTGGAGGCACTTTACCAACCGGTCCTGCAGGCTTTCCGGCTATCCTTCTCGGTATTCACCAGCGGCGACGTGGCGATGGCGCGACAGTTGCTCGCGCACAAGTACAAGTACGTCAAACGGGAACGCCGGGCGGTACAGGAGCACCTCGAAAAAATCCGCCATAAAACGTCCTACGATTCGCGCCTGAGCGCCCTGCAGCTGGACCTGCTGCGCGATCTGAAGCGCATCAACTCGCATTTGACCTCGGTCGCCTACCCGATCCTCGACCGCGCCGGTCACCTGCGCAGCCGCCTGCGCGGCAAAAAATCCAAAACCGTCCCGGATCGGGTTATGCAGCCCGGCAAGGCTTCGCCCAGTACCTGACGCCGCGACGCGCTATACTGCGCTGAATTGATCGCGGGAGAACAACATGCTGCTCGAAGGATCCTGCCACTGCGGCCGCGTCGGATTCCGGGTCGAATCACCCCATCCCTATCCTTACAATCTCTGCTACTGCTCGATCTGCCGCAAGATCGCCGGCGGCGGCGGTTATGCCATCAACCTCGGCGCCGAGTTCGCGACTCTCGAGGTGAGCGGCGAAGACTCGGTCGCGAGTTACCAGCCGGAGACCGATGGCAAACCCAATCAGTCGATCCGGCATTTTTGCCGGCATTGCGGCAGCGCCCTGTGGATTCACGACGAGCGCTGGCCCGAACTTGTCCATCCCTATGCATCGGCCATCGACACAGCGTTGCCGAAACCGCCGGAGCGCACCCACCTGATGCTGTCGAGCAAGGCCGAATGGGTCGAACCGGCCATCGCTGCCGGAGATCGACAACACGACGTATATCCCGACGAAAGCCTGGCCGAGTGGCACCGACGCCAAGGCTTAGCGCGCTGAGCGACGGAATCGGTCACTGGGCGATGCGCGAACCACCCACGGATCCGGGGATCAGACTGCGTGCGACCAGGATGTCCGAACTCGCCGGTTTCACGGCGCTGGAACAGGATCCCGAGGCCGCGGCTTATATCCTGCCGACGACGCTGCAACAACATCAGGCCCAGTTCGAGCGCGACGATATCGTGTATCTCACGATCGAATGCGACGGCAAGGCCTGCGGCTATTTCATCCTCGCTCTCGAGGCGGATGGTCACAGCGTCGAGTTTCGTCGTATCGTCGTCGCGCCGCGGGGCAGCGGCATCGGCCAGCGCGCGATTCCGGTGATGGAGACCTGGTGCCGCGATCGGCTCGGTCGTCGGCGGATCTGGCTGGATGTATTCGATAACAACCACCGTGGCCGACACCTGTACGAAAAACTGGGCTACCGCCGCTTCGATGAAACGCCCTGGGAAGATCGAATCCTGTATTTTTACGCCAAGGAACTGTCCTGACGACGCCTCGGCCCTCGGTTGCGATGTGCGCGGCGATTGGGGATGGTTTCAGTTGGAGGCATTGAGCGCCGCCAGCCGCTCCGGCGTTCCCACGTCGTTCCAGTCACCCTCGAACAGTTCTCCACCGAGTTCGCCGCGATCCGCGGCTGCGCGCAGCAACGGCGCCAACGGCTTTTTGCCCGGCTCGAGGCCGGCGAAAAATTCCCGCCCGTAAACGCCGATACCGCTGAAGGTGTAGCGCGGACCGCCATCGTTGGACAGACGCGAACCTGCCAGGGCGAAATCACCATGCGGATTGTGCGCCGGGTTGCCGACGAGCACCAGGTAAGCCGGGTCGCGCACCTCCCGCAGGCGGCCGAAATCATAACCCGTGAAGATATCGCCATTGACCACGATAAAGCGTGCGCCGAGCAGATGCAGCGCCTGGCGAATGCCGCCGGCAGTTTCCAGCGCTTCCGGTTCCTCGCTGTATTCGATGACGGCATCGAAAGCGCTGCCGTCACCCAGGAATTTCCGGATCTGATCACCATGCCAGCTGAGGTTGACCACGATACGATTCAATCCGGCTGCGACCAGCGCCTCGACGTGATACTGGATCAACGCCTTGCCACCCACCTCGAGCAGCGGCTTGGCCGTGTCATCGGTCAGCGGGCGCATGCGCTCTCCCCGGCCGGCCGCCAGAATCATGGCCTTCATGCCGCCGCCTGTGCCTCCGCCCGCGCGACCAGGTCGAGTTCGTCGATCAGATCGGCCAGCTCCGCCAGCACCGGACGCGCGGCGCAGACCTGGCAGATGTAGTCCAGCGTGCGCGGAATATCGCGCGTATAACGCGTTTTTCCGTCACGTATCCGCAAGCGTGAAAAAATGCCGGCAACCTTGAGATGGCGCTGCACGCCCATCAGATCGAACCACTCGGCAAAGATATCGCCGTCGACTTCGACCAGGCCGGCCGCCTGCGCGCGGGCATGATAGTCGCGTACCAGCTGTTCGACCCGGGTTGCCGGCCAGGCGATATAAACATCGCGCAACAGCGAAAGCAGGTCGTAGGTAACAGGACCGTACATCGCGTCCTGGAAATCCAGGATCCCCGGATTTCCCTCGCCGATCACCATCAGGTTGCGGGAATGGTAGTCGCGATGCACGAACACCCGCGGCTGCGACAGTGCCGAGTCGATCAGAATTTGTTTGATGTGCCGCCAGCGCGCCTCGTCGAGGCTCAACGCCTGCGCAGCTTCGACGAACCAGTCGCGAAACAAATCCATTTCCTGCTCGAGAAAAGCGGCATCGTAGAGCGGCAGATCCTTTGCATCGACATGGAGCTGCATACGCAGCAGGGCATCGAGCGCATCGCCGTAAAGCCGATCGAAGGAATCAGCATCGAGGCGGGAGAGATAATCGTCCCGACCGAAATCGGTCAGCAGCAAAAAACCCTGCTCGAGATCCTGGGCGAGGACCTCGGGTGCGCTGAGTCCGGCAGCGCGCAACCTGCCGGCAACGTTGACAAACGGCCGGCAATCCTCGTGTTCCGGCGGCGCATCCATCACAACCAGGCTTCCATTTCCTGCGGCGAAGCGCAGATAACTGCGAAAGCTGGCATCGGACGACGCCGGCGCCAGCTCGACATCCCGGTAACCGAGCTGCGACAGCCACTGCAGCAGGGCCTTGCTTCGATCGTTCATGCCTGTTGATTCACCATGCCGCGAAACGCCGAACGTCGGTCCGAGGCTGCGGTTCGACTAAAAGGCCGGTATTATCCGGTTTTTGACCAGTCCATGCCATAGAACCGATGTCCGCTATCGAAAATCTGTTACAGGTCATGCGCGACCTGCGTCACCCGGAAACCGGCTGCCCCTGGGACATCCGTCAGACCAGCGCGTCGATTGCACCCTATACGCTCGACGAAACGCACGAGGTGATCGATGCGATCGAACGCGACGACACCGAAAACCTCAAGGAAGAACTCGGCGACCTGCTGTTCAACATCGTATTCCACGCGCGTATTGCCGAGGAGCAGGGCCAGTTCGATTTCGATGACGTGGCCAACGGCATCGCCGACAAGATGCTGCGCAGGCATCCTCACGTGTTCGGTGACGAGCGCGATCGACCGACCGACGAAGCCGAACTGTCGCAACGCTGGCAGGCTTTCAAGGATGCCGAAAAAGAGGCCGCCGGACGCGGAGATGGAAACACTTCAGCGGATCCGGTTGCCGAAATCGAGGGATCGCTGAATTCGCCGCTGTACCAGGCCAAAAAACTACAGAAGGACGCTGCCCGCGAGGGTTTCGACTGGCCCGACATCAACCCGGTTTTCGACAAGCTCGAGGAAGAACTGCACGAGCTGCGCCAGGCCTACAACGACGGCGACAAGGATGCAATTACCGATGAGCTCGGCGACCTGTTGTTCGTCTGCGTCAACGTCGCGCGACACGCGAAGGTCAATCCCGAGATCGCGCTGCGCCGGACCAATCGCAAGTTTGCCCGGCGCTATGCCTACGTACAGGCGCAGATGGCCGCCGCCGGCATCGCGATGGAGCAATCGCAGCTGGAAACCATGGAAGTCTTCTGGCAGCAAGCCAAGCGAGCCGTGGACTGAGGTCATGAGCCGCAGCAGACTCGCCACCGAGCAACGCCTGATCGATGCAGTCGGCCAGCTACTGCTCGAACAGGGTTATCCCGCGGTCGGCATCAATGCAATTGCGCGCGCGGCCGGCTGCGACAAGGTGCTGATCTACCGCTATTTCGGCGGGCTGGACGAACTGCTGCTTGCGTTCGCGGCCACCACGGAGCTGTGGTGGGAGGTTGACGAAATCATCACCGAAAGCGCCGCCGACTGCGCCGATATACCGCTCACCGATTACCTCAATACCCTGCTGGATCGATACGTCGCCGCGCTCGAGGCGCGCCCGCTCGCGCTCGAAATCATGGCCTGGGAAATGTCGGCGCACAACAGCCTGATCGATGCGCTGGCGCGCACCCGCAGCGAACGCGGCATGGCACTGGTGCGGCGCATCCGCGAGTACTACGCACAGCCGAACGTCGACATCGGCGGTATCCTCGGCGTCTTCGGCGCAGCGATCAGCTACCTCGTGATCCGCACGCGCAATCGCTCGCAGCAATACAAGACCGAGGAGTGGTGGCGCCTCAAACAAACCATCGCCGGGCTGCTGCGCGCGCATGGCTGACGCAGACGCGGTTCTGCGCCTCGACAGCGTCGCGGCCGGCGCGGTCGCCAACCTGCTGGCACGCTACGGGCTGAAGATCGAGATCTGCCCGCCCGGCCGTTCGATTCCGGGCAGCTTCTGGGGTGACGAGGAAGCCGGTCTGCGAAACAACCGCCTGTATGCGCGCGCCGATACACCGCTGCACTCCATCCTGCACGAAGCCTGTCACTACGTCTGCGCCGACCCCGAGCGTCGCGCTACCCTGGATACCGATGCCGGCAGCAACGATCTCGAGGAGTGCGCGGTCTGCTACCTGCAAATCCTGCTGGCCGATGCGCTCGTCGAATGTGGCCGCTGCCGGATGCTGGCCGACATGGATCGATGGGGTTACAGCTTTCGTCTCGGTTCCAGTTCGGCCTGGTTCGAAGCCGACGCCGAGGATGCCCGCGGCTGGCTCGAGCGGCATGGCCTGATCGACACCGCCGGCACGCCTACCTTCCGGCTTCGCACGGCAGCCTGAAGCGGTCTCCGGTGAGTCTTCCCGGGGCCATTTTTCACTAAAGATTCAGTCGTATTGACCGATACAGCTCCTGTCAGCGTAACCTCGGCTGCGCTAGACCTGATTCAACCGCATACACGACGGCAGGCAGGAGTAAAGGGTGGACATCGCAACACTGGTCGGATTTTTACTTGCGTATATCATCATCGGTGCGGCAATCGCACTCGGTGGTCCGTTCAATATTTTTGTCAACGCGCCGTCGATGCTGGTCGTCATCGGCGGAACCTTCGCCGTTACCCTGATGCGGATCACGCTCGGCAACTTCCTCGGTTCCTTCAAGATCGCGCTGAAGGGCTTTTTTTACAAACTGGATACCCCGCAGAACCTGATCGACGAGTCAGTCGAGCTGGCCAACATTGCGCGCAAGGAAGGCATTCTGGCTCTCGAAGGCCGGGAAATCAGCAATGGTTTTCTCGAGCGCGGCATCACCCTGTGTATCGACGGGCACGCGCCCGACGTAGTCAAGAACCTGCTGGCCAAGGACATCAACATGTCAATCGAGCGTCATACCCTCGGGGCGGACATGTTCAAGGCCATGGCGACCTATGCGCCGGCAATGGGTATGATCGGAACCCTGATTGGTCTGGTTCAGATGCTGTCCAACATGTCGGATCCGGCCGCAATCGGCCCGGCGATGGCGGTCGCTCTGCTGACCACGCTCTACGGCGCGATCATCGCCAACGCCTTTGCCTCGCCGCTGGCGGAAAAGCTGATCCTGATCAGCGGTTACGAAAAGCTCAATAAAGATCTCATCCTCGAATCGATCAGCGGCATCCAGGAAGGCACCAACCCGCGTGTGCTCAAGCAATTACTCAATGCCTACCTGCCCGAATCCAAGCGCCAGGAAGACGAGTAAGCAATGAGCGAGGAATGTAACTGCCCTCCCTGCGAAGAAGGCCTGCCGCCCTGGCTTGCGACCTTCGCCGACATGATGGCACTGCTGATGTGTTTTTTCGTGCTGCTGCTGTCGTTCGCCGAGATGGATGTACTCAAATTCAAACAGGTGGCCGGTGCCCTTAAACTCGCCTTCGGCGTGCAGCGTATCGTCAAGGCTACCGAGATTCCGAAAGGCACCAGTGTTATCGCCAAACAGTACAGCCCCGGTAAGCCGACCGAGGTCACGCCGCTGGAAATCATGCGCGAAAAAACCATCGACGACACCAAGACCAACCTCGATTACACCGACTCGACCTCGCGCAATGACGGCGGCATGGGTGAGGCCGAAGCCGAAGTGATTGCACAGCAAAAGGCCGAACGCGAAGCCCAGGCCCAGGCCGAGGAGCTGCAGGACGAACTGGCCACGGCCATCAGCGAAGGCCTGATCGAAGTCGACGCGTTTGCCGATCGGGTTTTGATCCGCATCCGCGAGCGTGGCTCCTTCGGCTCCGGTCGCGCCGAGCTGAAAACCGAATTCCTGCCGATCCTGAAGATGATCGCCGAGGTGCTCAACAAGCGTGACGGCCACTTTGTCATCTCGGGCCATACCGACGACATTCCGATCGAGACCAAGCGCTTTCGCTCCAACTGGGATTTGTCGTCTGCCCGCGCCGCCAGCGTGGTGCATTTTTTCATCCAGGAAGGCGACGTCGATCCGGAGCGCATGGAGATCCGCGCCCTGTCCGACAACGAGCCGCTGGTGCCGAACGACAGCTGGGAAAACCGCGCGCAAAACCGGCGCGTGGAAATCAGTGTACTGCACGGCAACCGCCATGCCATCGAACTACCGTCGCCGGCCGACAATGTCGACTTCGTCGAATAGCACCAAGGGTGAAGCCATGACCAGCGAACGCCGAAGATTTTTCCGTATCGACGATGAAGTCATGCTCGGCTTCGAGCTGATCGAGCAGGGAGAGGTTGACGCGAGACTGGACGATTTCTGGCAAAACGAACATGCGTTTTCGATTCGCAACAACTACAACTTCCAGATCGAACAGCAGATTGCGGACTTTAACCGGATCGAGAAAAAAATGCCGGAGCTGGCGCGCTACCTGTCGGTCATGCAGGCCCAGATCGATCTCATCACCGAACGCCTGGTCGAGGACGAGCGGGACGCAGCGCTGACACAGCGTCCGGTCAACATCAGCGCCCAGGGAGTTTCATTCGACGACGAGGCCGCGCCACCCGAATCGGCGCTGGTCGAACTCAATCTCAAACTATTGCCCTCCGGACTCAGGCTTGTCATCATTGCGCGGGTAATCAAGGTCGAAACTCAACCGGAATCCGAACAGTACCGGATTTCGCTGGATTTCGAGTACGTGCATGAAGCCGATCGGGAAATCCTGATCAAACACGTCCACGGCAAACAAATGGAATCACTCAGCAGCGCGCAAGGCCTCTAGGCTACGATGAGCGAACATGCCGCGCGGTCCTGGTTGGCGAAGCACAATCAGGTCATCCCGGCCCTGCAGGTTCATCATCGTCGGGCCACGAAAATTCTCGAGGATCGCAGCAAGACTCTGCGGGATCTGGCGGAGGCTGTCGCCGCCGATCCCGGCCTGTCGATTACGCTACTGCACGAGGTCAACAACAAGCTCAAACTCGCCGGCAAGCCTCCGGTCGATTCGGTCGGCAGCGCGCTCGGACTACTCGGCGACAGCATGATTGCCGATCTGATCATGCAACACCCGGTGCTCGAACAGGACGTCCCCGAGACCGAGCGCCGCCGCAGTTATCAGCAACTCGTCAGTCGGATTTATCACCTGCTGGCGCAGCTTGACGGATTCGTCGCGCTGCAGGGAGTCACTTCGCTGGAGGAAATTCGCTGCGCCGGCCTGCTGCACAACGTCGGAGAAATCTGCGCCTGCCTGTTCGCCCACGAACAGTATCTCAAGTATCTCGACAAGTTTCGTGCGGTGGGTATCGGCGCCAACAGCGCCAAGGCGGTTTTTGGCTTCAGCTTCCACGAACTGGGGCGGCAGTACGCCGACCGCGCCTGCCTGCCGCCGCTGGTAACCGAGTCCCTGGACGAAAACGTACCGCCCGGGCGCAAGGCGCGCCTGATCCAGCTGGCCGCCGATATCGCGCACCAGGCCGAAACCGGCTGGTATCACATGGCGATGAAGGCCACCGCCGACGTGGCGGCCAATTTTCTCAACCAGAAACCCGAGGAACTCGACAAGCACATCCATCGGGTTGCGGTCGAGGCGGCGCGAAACTGCCCCATGGACGACGTGCTGCCGGCGGCCTCGCGCCTGATCCTGCTGCCCGACCGGGATCCGAACGAACGGCCGCGCCCGGCGGTGGAAGAAACGCCGCGCGACAAGGGTCAACTGTTCGAAGCCCGGGTCAAGGCCCTGCTGAAACTGCCACGTGCAACCCAGGCCCAGTTGCTGGAACTGCTGATGTCGCATTTGCACGACGATCTGCATCTGTCGCGCGTGGTACTGATGTTACTGTCCGGTGATCGCAGCAAACTAGGTACTCGTGCCGCGCGCGGGCTCGATCCGGACTCGCCGATTCGCAACCTGGTGCTGGATGTCAGCCGACCGAGCCTGCTCAAAACCCTGCTGGCAAAACCGCAGGCGCTGTGGATCGTTCCGGACAGCTACCCCAAATACGAGCCGGCGCTGTCACCGAAGTTCAAGGCCAGTTTTCTGCACGAAAACTTTTTCCTGATGTCGCTGTTCATCGCCAACCGCCCGATTGGACTCGTGTTTTGCGACCGCGCGCTATCGGTGCACAAGCTCGACAAAACCTGCTACAACCAGTTCAAGTCGGCCCTGTTACTGACCGGAATGGGACTTACTTATCTGGCGAAGCGACGGCCGCAGGGTTCGGTATAGACACCGCACCGGTTTCCAGCAGCCAGTCGCGCAAATGATCGGCGGCCGGCGACAGCTCGCGACTCTCGTCCCAGGTCAGGTAATAAGCACCGGGCGCGTCGATCTCGAGCTCACCCAGCCGCACCAGCTTACCGCGCGCGATCAGCCCTTCGACCTGTGAATGCCAGCCGAGCGCCACACCCTGGTTTTCCTCGGCCGCCTGCAACGCAACCACGTAGTTGTTGAAACGGCGAAAACTGGCCTGGCTGAAATCACAGCCGAACTGCGCGAACCAGGCACCCCAGCCGATCCAGGCCGGATCCACACTGTCGAGCCGAATCAGCGGCATATCGGCCAGTTGCTCGGGTTCGTTCAGTACATGCCGGCGCGCGAATTCAATCCCGCAGACCGGGTAGATGCGGTCGCCGAAAAGCTCGACCGCGGCTTCGTTACGCCAGCGACCGTCACCGTAACGCAGGCGAAGGTCGGCGGCGACGAATCCGGGATCTTCGGGGTTATCCGAGATCGCGTGGTTGAGATTGATATCGCGGTGCCGTCGCCAAAACTCACCGAGCCGGGGCATCAGCCACAAAGATGCAAAAGCCGTCGTTGCCGCGATCGTCACGTCGCGACGCTGGCCGCGGCTGCGCAGTTCCTGGCACAGTTTGCCGATCTGCTGAAATCCGTTGGCCAGCACCTGGAACAGGTCTCTGCCTTCGGCGGTCAGTTCGACCCCGCGCGCATGCCGCGTAAACAAGACGCAGTTGAGTTCGGCCTCCAGTGCCTTGATCTGGCGGCTAACCGCTCCGAGGGTTACGCCGAGTTCGCCGGCAGCCGCAGTGAGACTGCCGTGCCGCGCACAGGCGTCGAAAACGTTGAGGCTGGTCAAGTTGGGTAACTGGTAGAAACGGCGTGCCACGAGTTTCAGGGTTTACTTGAAGTAAAGGGTTTCTGCAGATTTCGGATATTGCCAAAACAGCGGTTTCAGCGCAAATTTAAGTTGATTCCCGTCGGTCGAGCGGGTCCGATTCGAGGTAGCAGTGATGAAATCAGCAGACGTCGCCAGCCTGAACCTGCAGCAGGTTTTGCAACCGATCGAGCAGGCCACCGGCCTGCCCAACCAGGCCTACGTGGACGAAGCCTTTCTTGCGCACGAGCGCGACACGGTATTCGCCAGAAGCTGGGCCGGGCTATGGTTTGCCAGCGATTTGCCCAAACCGGGCTACGTCAAGCCGATCGAATTCATGGGATTGCCGCTCGTGATCCTGCGCAACAAGCAGGACCAGATCCGGGTATTTCACAATGTCTGCTCTCACCGCGGTATGATTCTGGTACACGAGGAAATGGAAGTTCAGGGCGCACTGCGCTGCAAGTACCATTCCTGGTCGTACAGCCTGGACGGCGAGCTCAAGGGCACCCCGCACCTCGGCGGCATCGGCGAGCATCGTGCGCCCGGTTTCGAACACTGCCAGCACGGCCTCAAGCCGGTACGCTCGATCGTGTGGATGGACGTGATCTTCATCAACCTGTCGGGCGATGCCCCCGATTTCGACGATTACATCCGACCGCTGACACAAAAGTGGGATGCCTACCTTGGTACCACGGGTCTCGATCGCATGCGCAGCGCGGTCAACGGCAAGGGTATGCTAATCGAGGTCAATTCCAACTGGAAGCTGGCGGTGGAAAACTACTGTGAAAGTTACCACCTGCCGTGGATTCATCCCGGCCTCAACACCTATTCACGCCTGGAAGACCACTATCACATCATGTATGGCGATAATTTCGGCGGCCAGGGCAGTCTTGCCTATCGCCTGTTCGACCAGGCCGGCAGCCCGCTGCCGCGGTTCCCGGAGTGGCCGGAGGACAAACTCGAGCAAGCCGAGTATGTGTCGTTTTATCCCAACGTACTGCTCGGCATCCAGGCTGATCATACCTTTACGATGATCATCGAGCCGGTGGCCTGCGACCGGTCCAGGGAACACCTGCGTCTGTACTATGTCGGTGACGAGGCTGTCGGCGACGAACACGCCGCCAGTCGTAACGCGATCCTGGAATCATGGCGCGTCGTGTTCAGCGAGGACATCGATGCGGTCGAGGGCATGCAGCGCGGCCGTCGTTCACCGGGCTACGGCGGCGGCGTGTTTTCACCGGCAATGGATAATCCAACCCACCATTTCCACCAGTGGGTTGCGCGTAAGCTCTCCGCGGCCTGATCCGCTACTGCCGCCCGGCGCCGGGCGGTTAGTCGAAGCTTTGCGGAAAACGCGCGGTGATTTCGATCGCCTCGCCATCGCGCAACACCTCCAGCGGCAGCCAGGTACCGGGCGCCTGGCGGCGGACGACCTCGATCAGTTCGGCCACGCTGGCAGTCGAAAAACCAGCCGCCCGGCGAATGACGTCACCCACTTCGAGACCGCTTTTTTCGGCAACGCTGTCGGCAACCACCTCCGATACGCGCACACCTGAGTCGACCGATTCGATCATGACACCCAGTAACGGCCGCGGCGCTGCAGGGTCTTCGCGGGTTTCGTCGACGACGAACACGGCGTCGGCGATGCCCGCGGGCATGTCGTCACAGGCGTTTTCCGCCGACCAGGGCAACAGCACCCGTACCGCGTCGATGCCGAGATCGGCAAGCTGATGCGGTATGCCATAACCAAATTCTGCATGCCCACGACCGACGATACCAACCACCAGGCCGTCGGGATTGCGCCGATGCGCCTGTGCCAGGATATCGGCCATGGCACGGTCCCAGGTCAGCTGCGCCTCAACGAAATGCAGGAATTCGGCACTGTCCATCACTTCACGGCGCTCTTCCTCGTCGACGCTTTGGTGACCGGAGTCCATGCCGCGCTTGAACAGGAACAGGTCGGCCAGCGAATCGCGGTAAGCCGGGTCCGCCGGCGCCGGGTTCGAAACGCCCTCGCGCGCCGCCGGTTCGACGGCATCCCAGCCCTCGCGACCGACACGCGACACCAGGCCGCGATCGACGTTCAGCGCGAGCGTGGGCAATCGGTGCAGGCGGGTGAAATGGAACAGCGGTAGATAATAATCGGCGTCGTAGCCCCAGGCGGCTTGCCAGTCGCTGCGCGCGAGCAGCTCCGATTCGGTCAACGCACCGCGCTGCCATTCGTCGAGCACTTTCTGCGCACTGCGCGGCAGCATCTCGAAACCGACCGCCAATTGCGGATTACGGGCATGCAACGCCGCCAGCATGTAGTTCTGCCAGCGATGATGCGCCGCCGTGGTGTGGCTCTCCCCGAGCAACACGATGTCCGCTTCGCCGGCAACCCGCTCCAGCAGTGCGCGCGTTTCGACGACATCGCCGCTGGCAGGATCGATCCACTGGCCGATCAGTGCGCGGCATTCGTCATCGGCCTGGGCGGCCACCGGGGCCAGCAGCAGGGTTGCGAGCAGAGTAAAATGTCTTAGGCCAGTCATGGCACACCTCGTGACGGAGAGCAGTGCATACGTTTTGTCATCGATCCCAGATCAACCGGCAACACCTTGGCCTCGGCCGATGCAAGGGTTCAGGGTTCGACCAGCGCGAGCGTGATGCGCTTATTCTGCCGACCCTTGTTCTTCAGACCAGTGACTACCAGTTTTCCGATCTCGGCCGTGTTGCGGACATGGGTACCGCCGCAGGGCTGATAGTCGGTATTCTCGATCGTGATCGTGCGCACCGTGCCGGCACCTCGCGGCGGCTGTACCGACATGGTTCGTACCAGCTCGGGCTTGCGATCCAGTTCCTCGTCGGTGATCTCGCCGACGCTGACCGGCAGCGCCCTGGCGACCAGTGCATTGAGCTCGGCGGTCAGCTGGTCCTTGTCGACCGCCTGGCCCTGCAGGTCGAAGTCGATCCGGCTCTCGGTTTCACCCACCGCGCCGCCGGTTGCCTGCGCACTGATCAGCGAACAAATCAGATGCATGCTGGTGTGCATGCGCATCAAACGGTGGCGCCGGGCCCAATCGATCGCCATCTCGACCGGCGCACCGACCTCGATGCCCGAGCTGTCGCCGTCTTCGAGCAAATGCAGTATATCGCTCCGGTTCTCGGCGAAGCGCGTATCGACGACCCGGTAATCGCGGCCACCGATAGTCAGGGTGCCGCTGTCGCCGGGCTGACCGCCCCCGAGCGGATAAAAAATCGTCGCCGCCAACAGCACCGCACCATCGCGCAGGCCAACCACCTCGCTCTGCAGTGTCTTGCAATAAGGGTCCTGATAAAATGCCTTTTCCGTCATCGCCGGTCTCCGTCATCTCTCGCGATTTTTACCCAGCCACCGGGTCGAAGCAAGCCACGCCGTGAATTCTCCCACTACAGCAACCCGCAAGATCATCCATATCGACGCCGACTGTTTTTACGCCGCGGTAGAGGTTCGCGACAATCCGGCACTGAAGGGCAAACCGATCGCGGTCGGCGGCAGCGCCGATCGCCGCGGCGTGGTCGCCACCGCGAGTTACGAGGCGCGCAAGTTCGGCGTGCGCTCGGCCATGGCCAGCGCCACCGCGGTCAGGCGCTGTCCGCAGCTGATCCTGATTCCCGGACGCATGTCGGTCTACCGCGAGGCATCACGCCAGATGCACGAGATATTTGCTGACTACACCGACCGTATCGAACCCCTGTCGCTGGATGAAGCCTTTCTCGACGTCACCGACAGTGATCGCTGCCGCGGCAGTGCAACGCTGATCGCGCGTGAAATACGGCGGCGTATCGCCGCCGACATTGGCATCACGGTCTCGGCCGGCATCGCGCCCAACAAGTTCATCGCCAAAGTCGCCAGCGACTGGAACAAACCAGACGGTCAATTCGTCGTGCCGCCGGAAGCGATCGATGCGTTTCTCGAGGAGCTGCCGGTCAAGCGCATCTGGGGCGTGGGCAAGGTGACCGCGGAAAAACTCGAACGCCAGGGCATCAGGACCTGCGGTGACGTGCGCCGGCGCGATCTGTTCGAATTCGTACAGCGTTTCGGTCAGTTCGGCGAGCACATCCACAAGCTCGCGCGCGGAATCGACGACCTCCCGGTGGTTTCGGAATGGCGACGCAAATCGGTCAGCGTCGAAAACACCTATGCCGAAGACCTGGTCGATCTCGAATCCTGCCAGGCCCGCCTGCCCGAATTGCTGGAGTCGCTTCAGCCGCGCCTGCAACGGCTCGACGACGACTACCGCATCCAGCACTGTTTTCTCAAAATGAAGTTCCGTGATTTCACCCAGACCACGATCGAGCGTCAGCATACGGCACCGAACTACGACGATTTTGCGATGCTGTGCGAAGAAGCCTGGCAACGCGGCCGCATGCCGGTGCGCCTGCTCGGTATCGGCGCTCGCCTGATCGACCTGACCGACACCAGCGGGCAGATGGACCTGTTCGATACCTGAAATTTGAAAGCCGTCACGAAAAGCCAAATATTTCCACTTGTTTTTGAATATCAGTAGTTTATGCTTTTGTTTGAATCTAAAGTGGCAACAACCTCTTCTAACTTGCAAATCGATGGCTAGCAAAACTAAAAAACTGCGGGCTCCCGAACTCGATCCGTTGCTGTCGGCCCCCTGGGGTGCGGCACCGGAGAATTCGTATTACTGCGATCCGAGTTACGTCGACCTGGAGCAACACGGGCTGGAACATATCGAACGGGACTGTACCGACGACGACGACGAAGGCACCGAGCAGGTCGTCAT
>JAAUXY010181748.1_pt1 | contig 22647 bp, 22 predicted proteins | sample 7278121 | NCBI WGS metagenome assembly JAAUXY01 (sample SAMN14350117, study PRJNA611818) | marine sediment metagenome | isolation source: surface marine sediment (1.8m) | place: French Polynesia: Moorea | collected 2018-08 | reverse complement strand
GATCTTCGGAGGCAGCGTGCCGGAAGACGGCAGCGAGGCCTGCCGAACCGCGATGGCGGGCGAGACCGGCGCCGCGACGGCGCCGCCGGCGCAATAGGGGGGCGCTCGCTTAACTCACCTCGAACACGCCGTCGACCTCGACCGCGACGTTGAGCGGCAGAACATTCGTGCCGACAGCAAAGCGCGCGTGCTTGCCGGCGTCGCCGAATACCTCGACCATCAGATCCGAGGCACCGTTCGCCACCTTGGGCTGGTCCGCGAACTCGTCCGTGCAGTTGACGAAGTTGCCCAGCTTGACCACCCGCGTGACCCGGTCCAGATCGCCGTCGCAGGCCTGCTTGAGCTGAGCCAAGAGGTTGATGGCGCAGAGTCGCGCGGCCGCCTGTCCCTCCTCGACGGAAAACTCCCGTCCCAGCTTGCCGACATATTTGAACTCGCCGCCCTCGACCGTCACCTGGCCCGAGACGAAAACCAGATTGCCGCTCTTGACCCAGCCCACATAGTTGGCCACCGGCGCGGCGGCCTCCGGCAGGGTGATGCCCAGCTCTTCCAGTCGTGCGTCGATGCGTCCGGCCATGATCCGTCTCCTGTTTGGGGGTGTCCGTTCACTGCGCCGTCAGGGCCGCGCAGCTTAGCGGAAGCGGGGCCGGCGTGCGAGCGGCAGGGCACAAGTCACGAGGCTGGCCCGTCAATCAAGGCCATACTCTAGCTTTCCTGAGGCACGGCCTCGGCCTCCGGCGTCGGCGGCGGTTTGGGTCGCTTGCGGAAGGCGGCCACCGCAGCACTTATCGTCGGGTATTCATTGGCCTTCAAATCCTCGCGACTCTCGACGTAGGCAGTCGAGAAGAACCGCCGGAGACTGGTCTTGGCGCGGGCGTGGGCAAGCTGGATCCCCCGGGTGGCCAGCTCCTCGCGGAGATCGTCCATCACGTGGAGGGCGGTCACGTCGACGATGTTGATCGGGCTGGCATCGATGACGACCCATTCGACGGTGGTCTTGGCCTCGGCGATGGCCTTGAAGACTCGCTGCTTGAAGTAATCGGCGTTGTAGAACAGGAGGTCGTAGTCGAACCGGTAGAGGACCAACCCCGGATAGGTGGTCGCTTTGGGGTAGTCCATGATGTCGTGGTAGCCCCGGACGCCGACCTCCTTGGTTCGCCCCAGAATCGCGTCATGAGGCCGGGATCCGACGGACAGCAGCCAGATGAAAGTCAGGATGACGGCCAAAAAGACGCCGGGCAGCGCGCCCAGGACCAGGACCCCCAGAGTGGTCCCAAGCGACAACGCCAGCTCGCGGCGGCTGATGGCGAAAAGCTCGCGCAGCGCCGGGACATCGATCAAACCGACCGCCGCGACCATGATGACCGCGGCCAGTCCCGCCTGGGGTACGAAGGCCAGCGGCGCGGTGAGAAAGAACAGGATCAATAGCATGGTGCCGGCGGCGACGACGCCCACCAGCTGGCTCTTGCCGCCCATGGCGTCGTTGACCGCGGTGCGCGAGTCGGCGCCCGTGACCGGGAAGCCTTGGCCCAGGCCCGTGAAAATGTTCGCGGCGCCGAAGGCGATCATTTCCTGGTTGGCGTCGATTTGATAGCGGTTGCGACTGGCGAAGCTCTTGGCGGTCAAGACGCCGCTGGTGAAGCTGATCAGCATCAGGGCAGCCGCATCCCCGAACAGATCCCTGTACGTCTCTGGATCGAAAACCGCGAAATGCAGTTCCGGCAGGCCCGCCGGAACCTCGCCAAGCGCCGCGACGCCCTGGTCCTCGAGGCCCAGCGCGGCGACCGTGACGAGACCGACGATCACCACGACCAAGGCGGCGGGAAGCTTGGGCGCCCAGCGGCGGATCACAACCATAAGGACGAGCAGCGCGAGGCCGAGACCCAGTGTCGGCAGGTGGACCTGGTCGATCTTCTGAAAGGGCTCGATCAGCTTGTGAAAGAACTCGTTGGCCTCGCTGGAATAGCCGAGGAGTTTGGGCATCTGCCCGACGATGATGAGCAAGGCAATCCCGTTGAGAAAGCCGACAAGAATGGGATGGGACAGGAAATTGGCGATGAAGCCCAGCCGCAGGAAACCGGCAATGACATAGAGAATGCCGGTGAACAAGGTCAGAACCACCATCAGCGCCAGATATCTGTCCGGATCGCCGCCGGCCAGGGGCCCGAGGCTGGCGGCGACCATGATGCAGGTCGCCGCGTCAGGGCCGACCATCAGTTGCCGGGAGGATCCGAAGAGGGCGTAGGCGAAAAGCGGGAAGATCGCCGAATACATGCCGACGACGGTCGGCACGCCGGCCAGTTCGGCATAGGCGATGCCGACGGGCAGGGCGATGGCGGCAACGGACAGCCCGGCGGCGAAATCATTCGGCAGCCAGGAACGCTCGTACCGTAGAAGGGTTTCGATCCCCGGGACATACTGCCCGAGGACGCGCCGTAGAGTGCCGCCTGGTTGATCTTGGCCTGTCATGACTCACCTCCAAACGGCTTGGCGCCCGCATTTGGGTCTCGCCCAATGCGCGCCAAGACGTCTCAGTCTCGAGCGTTGTGCCCGATATGCAGCGATGTCGCCCCGATCCGCCCAGCGACCTGGGCTCAGGCGATATCTTAGGATTCCGGACTGGCGGGAGGAACTGTCAGAAGTAACAGCTGTGTGCGTATCGCATCGGCCCCCGCGAAGCCTGCGGGCGCGGGCGACCAGGGGGTGGGGTGGTTGCTAGTTCAGCACCCCACCCCGAGCATCCCCCGTCACGGGGGGACAATCAGTGGCACGCAGCCACCTTAACCTTTCCCTCGATGCTCGGCAGATTGGGAAGGAACGTGGCTACCAGCCTTATGTCCGCTCACGGCCAGAAAGCGGCCCCAATTCGCGGCGTGATGGAACTTCGCCTAATAGCCACAAGCGGTCATAGTGATGTGGCCGTCTGCGCCATGCTCGCAAGCGGGATCACGTCGCTCAAATGTGCACTAAGCTTTTCATAGCAGCGACCGGCCATCGCGTCGGCGGCGCGTGTCTAGTTATCGCCGGTTCTTCAGATAGCTGCTTTTGATCCAGATTTTGCCACCGCGGAAGGTGAACAAATCGCAGCCGGCGATCTCGACGGCCTTGCCGTCGGTCCGGGTGCCGCGCAGTGTCCATTCGGAACACCCTCGGTCGCCGGAGACGAAATGCCGGGCGTCGTCGAAGCGGACGTCCGGGATGTCGCGCCAGACCTCCTCAAACCGGGCCCGCACCTCGGCTGCGCCTTCGTGTCGGGTGCCCCACGGCGCCTTGCCGCCGCCGGTCTCGAAAACGCAATCGTCAGTCATGGCGGCCATGATCCGGTCGACATCATGATCGTTCCACGCCTCGCCATAGGTCTCGAGTAAAGCGACAGTCGGGGTATCGGTGTCGGACATGGGAGCCTCGCTTGTAAGATCACGCAATCGCTGCGCGGCGCAGCTTGGCGAGTATAGACGAATTCGGGGAAGGTCTGCTCTCAGGGGAACAACGGAAGGAATTGGCGCGACCGTTCAGGTCCGAGCGTAGCCATAACCAGACATGGCTCGGGCCAACCTGGCTATAAGCAAGATCGCTCAGCTATCCTGGCTGGGTGGCGTCAGGTTATGGCGTAGAGGCTGCGTTACTGGAACTTCGCAGACGGGGTCGCGCAGACTGACAGCACTTGCACCGTACCAGACGCTCGAGCGCTGCTGGGCTTCAGCAGCGCCCGAACGCCTTTCTACCGAGATTAGGCGGCGACGTCGAAGCGATCCGCGTTCATCACCTTCGTCCATGCGGCAATGAAGTCGTTCACGAACTTTTCTTTGTTGTCATCCTGAGCATAGACTTCGGCATAGGCGCGAAGGATCGAGTTGGACCCGAAGGCAAGATCCAGGTGCGTCGCCGTCCATTTGACGTCGCCGCCCTTGCGGTCGCGGATCTCATAGACACCGTCGCCGGCCGGCATCCACTCGTAGGCCATGTTGGTCAGGTTCACGAAGAAGTCGTTCGTGAGCGCGCCTTCGCGATCGGTGAACACGCCGTGCTTGGTGCCGCCATGGTTGGTGCCGAGAACGCGCATGCCGCCGACCAGCACGGTCATCTCGGGGGCGGTCAGCCCCATGAGCTGCGTGCGGTCGAGCATGAGCTCTTCAGCGCTGACGACATAGTCCTTCTTGAGCCAGTTGCGGTACCCATCATGGATGGGCTCCAGCGGCTTGAAGGAGTCAGCGTCCGTCGCCTCGTCCGTCGCATCGCCGCGGCCGGGTGCGAAGGGCACGGTGACATCGAAGCCCGCGGCCTTCGCCGCCTGCTCGATGCCGACGTTGCCGGCCAGCACGACCACGTCCGCAACGCTGGCGCCGGTTTCGGCCGCGATCGGCTCGAGTACGGTCAGAACCTTGGCCAGACGCGCGGGCTCATTGCCCTCCCAGTCGTTCTGGGGAGCCAGGCGGATGCGCGCGCCGTTGGCGCCGCCCCGCATGTCCGAGCCGCGGAAGGTGCGCGCGCTGTCCCAGGCGGTGGCGACCATCTCGCTGACTGTCAGACCGCTGGCCGCGATCTTGGCCTTTACGGCATCGACGTCATAGGCGGTGCTGCCCGCGGGCACCGGATCCTGCCAGATCAAATCCTCTTGCGGCACGTCTGGGCCGATGTAGCGCGCCTTCGGACCCATGTCGCGGTGCGTGAGCTTGAACCAAGCCCGCGCGAAAGTCTCCTTGAAATAGTCGGGATCCGCGCGGAACTTCTCCATGATCTCGGCATAGACCGGGTCCACCTTCATCGCCATGTCGGCGTCGGTCATGATCGGCATGCAGCGGATCGAGGGGTCCTCGACATCAACCGGCTTATCCTCTTCGGCGATCTCGACCGGCTGCCACTGCCGGGCACCGGCGGGGCTCGTCCGGATTTCCCAATCGTGATCGAGCAGCATGTCGAAATAGCCCATGTCGAACTTGGTCGGATGGGTCGTCCACGCGCCTTCGATGCCACTGGTAACGGTATACCGCCCCTTACCCGACTTGTTCGGATTATGCCAGCCAAGGCCCTGCTCCTCGACAGGCGCCCCTTCCGGATCCGGGCCCAGAACACTCGCATCGCCATTGCCGTGGGTCTTGCCGACGGTGTGGCCGCCGGCGGTCAGTGCGGCGGTTTCCTCGTCGTTCATCGCCATACGTGCGAAGGTTTCGCGAACGGCCTCTGCCGTCTTTAGCGGATCTGGCTTGCCGTCGACGCCTTCTGGATTGACGTAGATCAGGCCCATCTGCACGGCTGCGAGCGGGTTCTCGAGCGAGGTCTCGTCGTCGGCGTTCGCGTAGCGGTCCTTGCCGAGCCATTCCTTTTCGGACCCCCAGTAAACATCCTTTTCGGGGTGCCAGATGTCCTCGCGGCCGAAGCCGAAGCCGAAGGTCTTCAGGCCCATGGATTCGTAGGCAATGTTACCGGCGAGTATGATGAGGTCGGCCCAGCTTATCTTGTTGCCGTATTTTTTCTTGATTGGCCACAGCAGACGGCGCGCCTTGTCGAGGCTGACATTGTCCGGCCAGGAGTTCAGCGGCGCGAAACGCTGGTTGCCCGTGCCGCCGCCACCGCGGCCGTCGGCGATACGATAGGACCCGGCGGCATGCCAAGCCATTCGGATCATCAACCCGCCGTAATGGCCCCAGTCCGCGGGCCACCATTGCTGGCTATCGGTCATGAGGGCGTGCAGATCCTTCTTGAGGGCCTCGAAGTCGAGCGTCTTGAGCTCTTCGCGATAGTTGAAGTCCTTGCCCATGGGGTTCGTCTTGGTGTCGTGCTGATGCAGGATGTCGAGGTTCAGGGCTTTCGGCCACCAGTCCATGACCGACGTGCCGGTCTCCGTGACTGCGCCGTGCATGACCGGGCACTTCATCATCTCATTCATCGTTGTTACTCCTTTCGCGTTCTGCGTTGGTTCGAACCGCTTCCGAGGGACGGCGTCACGGCGTTGATCGATCCGGTTGGGCGCCCGATCCCTTGGCGTGCACGACCAGCTCTGGGACGCGCTCCCGATCGACATGAGCGCGCTTCTCAAAGAACTTCCAGTCGTGGGTCAGCAGCGGGCCGCGTGGGCTGGCGGTGTGGCTGTTCCGGTGATCGCCGACGGAGAACGCGGCGGATGTGGTGAACGTGGGGTTCTTGGCCCGTGACATAGGGACTCCCTTGTCGTCCGGTTTTCGCCTCCGGGACGCCCGCCGGTCGGCCGACGAGCGGGCCACGGCGGCCTCAAGCAGCCGCACAGCCGATACTTTAGAACCATTTTAAGCATTGAAGGGCTTTTGTGAAATTGATTGTCCTAATGGCCTTGATTGACGATAACTATCATCAGGCCATTCAAGCTGCCCGCACGGCAGGCGGAAGCGCGTTGCGGATGACGTCCGCGAGGCTTTCAAGGTCGGCGGTCTTGGGATAGCTCCGCCGCCAAACAAGGCCGATGCGCCGGGAGGCCTCCCCAGTAATGGGCCGGAATTCCAGGCGACGGTCTTGACGACTGCCGAGCGCCATGGCGGGCAGCAACGTGCAGCCGATGCCGGCAGCCACCATTTGGCGAATCGTCTCCAAGCTGGTGGCCCGGAAATCGGTCCCGTCGTCCTCGGCCGGCGCTTCGTCAAAGCCGCAGACCGCGAGCGCCTGCTCACGCAGGCAATGGCCGTCGGTGAGCAGGAGCAGATGCACCTTCCGCAAATCGGATGTCCTCACCGACTTGGCTTTGGCCAATCGGTGACTGGGCGGACAAGCGACGAAGAACGGCTCGTCGAACAGCGGCAGGGTCTCCAGCTCTTCCTCTTTGATCGGGAGCGCCAGGAGCGCGGCATCGATCCTGTGGGCCTTGAGCCGTTCCAGAAGATGATCGGTCAGGTCTTCATGAACGACGAGCCGGAGATCGGGATAAGCGCCCTTGAGCGCCGGCAGCAGCCAGGGCAGCAGGTATGGGCTGAGCGTCGGGATCACGCCGAGATTGAGCGGGCCGGTCAGTGGTCCGACCTTCTGGCTCGCCAGTTCGACGATCGTGTCGGCTTCCGCCAGCACCCGGCGCGCTTTGGCGACAATCTGCTCGCCGATGGGCGTGATATGCAGAGCCTTGTTGGTGCGCTCGAAGAGCGCCGCGCCCAGGTATTCCTCCAATTTCTTGAGCTGCGTGCTCAAGGTCGGCTGGCTCACGTGGCAGGCCTCAGCCGCCCGGCCGAAATGGCCGTGATCGGCAAGGGCGACGAGATAGCGAAGCTCTCGGAGTGTCATGCGCTCGCTACGATAGCCAGAGTCAATCGTTTACATTTAAACAATCAATTTCGCAATCCACAACGGTGCTCTTATAAGAAAGTTGGAATAATTCTAATTATAGCGATGGAGTTTCAAGATGACGGCGCTGGCCCTGTTCTACGGGCTGAAACGTCTGCTCGGGGCGCCCGCCGGCACGTTGCTGGAGCGGCATGCCAGATGGCGAGGGCCGGCCACGACTTTCGTCGGCGCGCTGCCGGGCTGCGGCCGTATGATCGTCGTCGTCATCCCGCCCGTGCGCGGCCAATTCGGCTTCGGAACGGTGCCCGCGGACCTGCCCGCATTGATGGTCGCTTGCGCCTGTCGGCGGTGTCGGGAGTAACGGGAGGCCGCAATGGCGAAGATCGGCAATGACAAGGGCACCAAACCGGCAACAAGCGGGCGGAATCCAGGAGAGCCGGAAGTGGCAGAGGCCGATCATGGTGGCGACGGCATAGCGGTAACACTGGCCGAGGCGCGTTGCCGGCTGGTGGCGGCGGGCCTCCGGCCCACACGTCCGCGGTTGCGTCTCCTACGTCTGCTCGTCGAGGCAGGCGAGAGACATTTCACGCCCAACGATCTTACGGCCGAAGCGAGGGCTGCCGGCCTCAGATTGCCCTTGGCGACGATCTACAACAGCCTCAACTGCTTCGCCGAGGCGGGGCTGTTGAAGAAAATCGCCGTCGGGCCGGGCAAGGTCTTCTTCGATACCGATACGCGCCACCACCATCACTTCTATTGCGAGGAGAGCGGCGAGTTGCGCTCCGTGCCGGCGCGCCAAGACGGACTCGTGGACCTGCCCGACGATCTCGCTGAAATTGCGCCCGAGCGGCTCAATGTCGTCGTCCGGGTGCAACCGGTGCAAACGAAAACCAGAAGCGACGAGCGATAACATATGGCACGCGTGCTGCGGCCGGGCGGCCGCTTCGTGATCGGCAAGCTGCACAAGTGGAGCAGCTGGGCGGCGCAGCGCCGTTTGCGGGCGTGGCTGGGCTCTGCCCTGTGGCGGCGGGGACGATTTCGTACCGCCGGCGAACTCGGGCGGCTCGCCCAGATAGCGGACCTCACAACGTAGAGACCGTGCGCGGCGCGATCTAATACCCACGGTCAGCCGTGGCGGCGCGACTGATGGCGCCCTGCGACTACAGCTTCGCGCGCTTTACCACCTTCGGCACCGCCTTTCTCGCCCTGGCGGCGGTCAAGCCGGAGGAAGCCGGCCAGGTTGTATCTTCAAGCGATCTCGCGGGAAACGAATTTGGGGTCCCTTCAGGCGTGTCCGCTCAGGGTCATTAGCAGTCATCCGCTCCCCCGACTTCGAACGACTGCTCTCGGGCCTTAATCGGACCAATTCAGCGAGAAAACGGACATCCGGTCTTGGATGTCCGGATAAGGAGGTAAAGCGGTTGCTCGGACCGACCCGTCTGAATGCGCGGGATTGGGCGTAAAGCAGATTCTGCCTCGTGATCTCGACAGTTCATGTGGCCGAGAACCGCACAAGGCCGCCGCATGGCTCCAGAATGGCTGACTTCGATCACTAGAATGCTAGGGCGGCCTGCGCCTCGGCGGCTTCCTCCGCGGTCCATTGGCGGACGGGAGTTGGTGCGGCAACGCGGGTGAGAGGCAGGAAGGTGCCTTCGCCCGGCTCGTCAAGCACCACTGATCCGCCTGGCGAGGTCACCTCGATTGCGCCTTCAATGACCTGGAAACCGTAATGCGGCTGGCCGGGCGGCATGCCCACGGTAAGTTCGCCACCCAGGAACACGGTGCCCCGGATGCCGACAGTCGCCACCGGTGTCGTGACGGAGACGCTGCGCGGCGCCAGCTTGCTAATCTGGCCAGTGGCGAAGCGGAACACGCCCTGAACGATGGCTAGCGCCTGGCTGGAGTCGCCGCTGGGTGCATAGACCAGTTGGTTGATGGTGATACGTGCATTCTCGCCCAAGGTTAGCATCGACTGGTCGTCGAAACGGATTTGCAGCCGCGCACCCGGGCCGGTGCGGATCTCGTCGCCTACATAGACGCGAGCGCCCTGCACTAGATCGATGGTGCCAGCGGCTGCACTGCGGCTGGCCGTGCCCTTTTGACGCTCGACTTGACCGGCAACCTGTTGCGCCTGCACCGGCAGCCCAGCCAGCAGGCCAACTACGAGCAGGCCCGCGAAGACGCTGAGACGATACTTCATAGAGTGTTTCCCGTGTTGCCCGCCGTCCAAGCAATTATCTTGAGCCGGTCGCAGCGGAGGCGCAACCGGCGATTCGACGTACATCGCGCAGCCGGGTCAATCGGCGCCTTGCTGGTGCATTGCCTCGACCGCATGGGCCGCGAGGCTCCGGCCGGCCTCTTGCATGGTCAGATAGGTCTGATCCGCCCCGGCCTCCGTGATCCTGTCGACATGATCCGCATAGAGCGCATGGCTGACGACCGGACCGGCGAACCCTTGCGCGCGAAGTGTCCGTGCGGCAATCAGTTTGGCTTCGATATCGTCCATTGCCAGAACCACAGCTTCTATCCTGTCGAGTTTCACGTTGTTCCAGAAAATACTGTCTTCCGCGTCCGCAAAGATAACGTTTCGCCCGGCGTCAGCATGGGCTTGAGCCTTGTAAGTGTCCGCATCGAGCCCCACAGGCCGCTTGCCCTCGGCGACCAGCGATTCATAGGCGGCCGAACCTGTACGCCCCATACCGAAAACCAGCACATTGGCGTCTCCAAGGTCTTTGGGTTGTTCGTCAGGGTGGCGTGTCTGGCGTTCGAACGGCTGCAGTTTCGCCTCAATCCGCTCGAAAAGCGGATGGGCGAATCGGTTGAGCGGTGCCGCGATCACGAACGAGATCGAGACTGCGATCGCAAGCGGCACAAGGAAGCTTTCTGCTGCGGGAATGCCAGCTGCGACGATCAAGCCGAATTCACTGTAGGCCGTCAGCGACAGGGCGGAAAGGAACGCCGTTCGCGCCCGAAGCCGAAAGGCAACGAGTAACAAGAAGAACAGGACCCCCTTTAGCGGCAATAGGACTCCGAGAACGACGGCAAAGACCAGCGCATCCCAATCTGGCAATCCCGACATGCCGATCGACAGAAAGAAGCCGATCAAGAACACTTCCTTGAGTGACCACAGGGACTCCGACAGCTCGCTAGCGCGCGGATGGGTGGAGAGCAACAACCCCATGACAAGCGCGCCGATCTCGCCCTTCAGTCCGATCAGCTCAAAGCCGACTCCGCCGATGACGAGGCTCAGCAACATACCGGTCAACACGAGCACTTCGTCATGGCCGACGAAATCCAGGATCTTGAACAAGACCGGCCTAAGAAGCGGCGTTGCAAGAATCAAGAGCGCCCATGGACCGGGCGTTTTGCCTGCGAAAATGGCCAGGACGACGAGCGCAATGATGTCCTGGGCAATCAGGATTCCGATAGAAGTGCGGCCGTGGAAAATGCCAAGCTCGCGCTTGGCTTCAAGCATCTTCGCAGCAAGGACTGTTGAGGAGAATGACAGCGCGATGCCGACGACCAGCGCAATCATCCAATCATTGGTGAACACCAGCCGCGTGAGCGGCGTGAAGATCGCAATTGAGATGGCAAAATGCAAAAGCGCACCACCGACGACATGCGGCTCACCAATCTGCTTGAGTTTGAGTTTGAGACCGATGGTGAACAGAAGCATCAGCACGCCGAGTTTGGCGAGATAATCAAGGATCGGCCCGGTACTGGAGGGCATGCCGAAGTTTGGCCCAAGGGCATTGATAAAGAAGCCAGCAACCAAGAAGCCGACAAGCGGCGGCAGTCCGACTTTTCGCACGGCAATCCCGAAGATGAACGCCGCACTCACTGCGAAGACTTCGAACACCATTCTAACCCCCGTCCGTTCGCGGCTCCTGTCACAATGTGGCCAGCTGACCGGACTATGGCACAGCCTCGTATGCCAAAACATCTTCGGGCTTCAGTTGGTTGCAATGTCTCGGGACAAGGAAGCGAAGAACACCGGTCGGGATTAAGTGAGGTGTCAATCCAGGTCCGCGGCAAATCGCCAAAGCGGGGAGAGACTTCGTACCAGTATGTGACGCAAAGCGGGCACTGCCACGGCGTCATGCCAATTCCAAGACGTCCGCTGCGGGTCATAAGCGGAAGGTCAGCGTGGGTGGTGCGCACGTCCGCTTCCCGGCGTGTAGCGGACGAAATGAGTTGAACCGGGCATGCCGACCCAACACCGTCAGAGATTGTGCGAGACCCCTGTAACTCGCTTTGTTCGACAGAGATTTCCACGACAGGCTGCACTGTGTCCGAAAAAAAGAAAGCCCGCCAAGCGAGTTGCTTAACGGGCCTTTCTTGCATTGCCGGGACCCGCAGCCATCAGGCTGCGGGAGCGGGAGGGGCTCGCACGCCAGCGGCGGGGTCAGGACGGCCTTGCAGGCGCTCACGAAAAAAGGGGGCTCCGGAGAGCCCCCTTCAGTTTACAGGGAGGAGTAACGCCAGGCATTGCTGCCTCAGCTACAGCCGCTGGTCGCGCCGCAGGTCACGCACTTCAAGCATGTCCCGTTGCGGACCAGCGTGAAATTGCCGCAGTCGCCGCAGGGGTCGCCTTCGTAGCCCTTCAGCCGCGCTTGGCGGATCTGATCGAGCCGGTCGTCGACGTCCTCGGCGATCACGGCAAGAACGGCGGCTGCTGCCATTCCGCCGTCGCCTCGGGCGGTCGCGGCGACGCCGACCGTGCCGGTCGCCACTGCATCCGCCGTGTTCTCCTGCATCGCCTTCTCTTGCGATGCCGTCTTTTCGCCCGCGGCCTCGAGCGTGCCCGAGCTGCCGTTGCCGCGCGCCTGTCCATTGCCGCGGGCTCCACCGTTGCCCTTGGTCGGCGTCGGCGCCGCCGGTGCGGGCGGTGCCGCCGGCGCGGCCGGTTCGCTGGTCTCGGCTGCGAGCGCGGTCTCGCCGGAATTGCTGTTGGCGGGTTTGCCGCCGTTCAGCACGACCAGACGATTGCGCACAAAACCGATGCTGGTCACCCGCTTGATCTCATTGAGCGTGGCTTCCAGGTTCTCCGGGTCCGTGGTCACGGCGTCTTCGGGCAGGGCGCTTTCGTCCGCGCCGCGGCCCATGCTGTCCGGCGTCAGGTCGTCCATGGTGACGTGCGCCAGATCGTTGCGTCCGAGATAGGAGACCGCCACCTCGCGGAAGAGGTAGTCCAGCACCGAGGTCGACATCTTGATCGAGTCGTTGCCTTCGACCATGCCCGAGGGCTCGAACCGGGTGAAGGTGAAGGCCTCGACGAACTCCTCCAGCGGCACGCCGTATTGCAGGCCGATCGAAACGGCGATGGCGAAGTTGTTCATCAGCGAGCGGAAGGCGGCGCCCTCCTTGTGCATGTCGATGAAGATCTCGCCGAGCCGGCCGTCCTTGTACTCGCCGGTGCGCAGATAGACCTTGTGGCCGCCGACGATGGCCTTCTGGGTGTACCCCTTGCGCCGCTGCGGCAGCCGTTCGCGCTTGCTGCGCACGACATGCTCGACGATCTTCTCGACCACGATCTGGCTGCGCGCCGCGACCGGCGCCTCCGCCACCTCGGCCACCACCTCTTCCAGATCGTCCGCGTCCAGGAGCGCTGCCGAGAGCGGCTGCGACAGCTTGGAGCCGTCGCGATAGAGCGCGTTGGCTTTGAGCCCGAGCCGCCAGGACAGCATGTAGGCGTCCTTGCAGTCCTCGACCGTGGCTGCGTTGGGCATGTTGATGGTCTTGGAGATGGCGCCCGAGACGAAGGGCTGGGCCGCGGCCAGCATGCGAATGTGGCTCTCGACCGAAAGGAAGCGCTGGCCGATGCGGCCGCAGGGGTTGGCGCAGTCGAACACCGGCAGGTGCTCGTCCTTGAGATGCGGCGCGCCCTCGAGCGTCATGGCGCCGCAGCAATAGGTGTTCGCCGCCTCGACCGCGCTGGCGTCGAAGCCCAGGGCGCCGAGCATGTCGAAGCCGGGATCGTCGAGTTGGGCGTCGTCCAGGCCCAGCACCTCGCTGCAGAAGGTGTCGCCCAGGGTCCACTTGTTGAACACGAAGCGGATGTCGAAGGCGCTCGTCAGGTTGTTCTCCACGGTGGCCAGCACCGCGGGCGTGAAGCCCTTGGCCAGAAGCTGATCGTGATTGACGCCCGGCGCATCCTTGAGGGTGCCGTGCCCGACCGCGTAGGTGACGATGTCGGTAATCTCCTGCTCGCCGTAGCCGAGCGTGCGCAGCGCCTGGGGCACCATGCGGTTGATGATCTTGAAGTAGCCGCCGCCGGCGAGCTTCTTGAACTTGACCAGGGCGAAGTCGGGCTCGATGCCGGTGGTGTCGCAGTCCATGACCAGCCCGATCGTCCCGGTCGGCGCGATCACCGTGGCCTGGGCGTTGCGATAGCCGTGCTGCTCGCCGCGCTCGAGCGCCCGGTCCCAGGCGCGCCGGGCCGCGGTGACCAGTCCCTCGTCCGGGCAGTCGTCGGCCACCAGCGCGACCGGCGGCACCGACAGTCCCTCATAGCCCTCGGTCAGGCCGTGCGCGGCGCGCCGGTGGTTGCGGACCACCCGCAGCATGTCCTCCGCGTTCTGGCCATAGGCCGGGAAGGCGCCGTGCTCCTCGGCGATCTCGGCCGAGGCGGCGTAGGCGGCACCGGTCATCAGGGCCGTGACGGCGCCGCAGATGGCCCGGCCCGCGTCGCTGTCGTAGGGGATGCCCGACGCCATCAAAAGGCCGCCGATGTTGGCGTAGCCGAGGCCCAGGGTGCGGTACTCGTAGGACAGCTCGGCGATCCTGGGAGAGGGGTACTGGGCCATCAGCACGGCGATCTCGAGCGTGAAGGTCCACAGCCGCACCGCGTGCTCGAAGGCCTCGGTCTCGAAGCCGCCGTCCTCGCGGCGGAAGGCCATCAAGTTGAGCGAGGCCAGATTGCAAGCCGTGTCGTCAAGGAACATGTACTCGGAGCACGGGTTGGAGGCGTTGATCCGGCCGCTCCGCGGGCAGGTGTGCCATTCGTTGATGGTGGTGTCGAACTGCACGCCCGGATCGGCGCAGGCCCAGGCGGCGTAGCCGATGTCGTCCCACAGCGCGCGCGCCTTGATGGTTTCGGAGACGCCCTTGTCGGTGCGCCGGTAGAGGGTCCAGTCGCCGTCGTCGTGCACCGCCTGCAGAAAGGCGTTGGTCACGCGCACCGAGTTGTTGGAGTTCTGTCCCGAGACCGTCAGATAGGCATCGGAGTCCCAGTCGGTGTCGTAGACCGGGATCTCGATGCCGGTATAGCCCTGCTTGGCGAACTGGACCGCCCGCTGGATATAGTTCTCGGGCAGCATCGCCTTGCGCGCGGCGATGACCTCTTGCTTGAGGGCCGGGTTGACCTTGGGGTTGTAGCGCTCGTCCGGGGCCACGTCGGTGCTGGCGTGACAGGCCGCCATGATCGCGTTCAGATGTCGGTTCGCCAGCCGCGAGCCGGCGACCAGCGCGGCCACCTTCTGCTCCTCGACCACCTTCCAGCTCACGAAGTCCCGGATGTCCGGATGGTCCACGTCCACCGACACCATCTTGGCCGCGCGTCTCGTGGTGCCGCCGGACTTGATCGCGCCGGCGGCCCGGTCGCCGATCTTGAGGAAGCTCATCAGCCCCGACGACTTGCCGCCGCCCGACAGCCTTTCGCCCTCGCCGCGGAGCGCCGAGAAATTGGTGCCGGTGCCGGAGCCGTATTTGAACAGGCGGGCCTCGCGCACCCAGAGGTCCATGATGCCGCCTTCGTTCACCAGGTCGTCCGCGACCGATTGAATAAAGCAGGCGTGCGGCTGGGGATGCTCGTAGGCGGTCCGGGATGCTTTCAGACGGCCGGTCCTGAAGTCGACGAAGTAGTGCCCCTGGGCCGGTCCGTCGATGCCGTAGGCCCAGTACAGGCCGGTGTTGAACCATTGCGGCGAGTTGGGCGCGCACATCTGCCGGCACAGCATGACGCACATCTCGTCGTAGTAGGCGCGGGCATCGGCCTCGGCATCGAAGTAGCCGGCCTTCCAGCCCCAATAGGTCCAGGTGCCGGCGAGGCGATGAAAGACCTGCTTGGCGCTGGTCTCGCCGCCGGTCTTGGCGCCCTTCTTCGGCTTGGACGGCCAGAGCCAATCGGGCACGTCGTCCTCGGGCACCGGCTCCAGGTCTTCCGCGTCGGCGACGCCGGCCTTGCGGAAGTACTTCTGGGCCAGGATGTCGGACGCCACCTGGGACCAGGAGGCGGGCACGTCGAACGACTCGTTCTGAAACACGACGGAGCCGTCGGGATTGCGGATTTCACTGGCGGCCTTCCGAAACTCGATCCCCTGATAGGGATCTCGACCTTCTTCCGTGAACAACCGCGCTATCCGCATGCTGTGCCTCCTCTTGCTCTTGTTCAGTGATACCGGTCCCGTGCCCGGAACTGGGCTCGAATGTATGGCGGTTTCTATCCCCCCGCGCGCCGACCCAAGGTCGGTCGCGAATTCCCCGATTTCCTGCCGGGCGGCAGGCTTTCATTCCCCGTCTCACTCTGGGCGAACGTCGCTGGCTCCAGATCTGGTGTCTGCTAGCGAGGCCACGTCCCAGATGTTGTGAATAGTGGGCACCATATGGTGTTCGAGTCAAGAGAGAACCACAATATGTGGTTCCCAACGAGGGATCAGCCGCAAGCGATTGTGGTTCGGTCGTAAGCCCTTGATCCTATAGGAAAGTCTTCCGGCTTCTTCATGTGGCTGAATTGCCACGCCGGCGCCGCAACCTCCGCCCCGCCGCAATATTTCGCAACCAGGTCCGTAGTGGCCGTTCCGGCTCCGCGTGGCGCTTCCGGGCTTTTTGCGGAACCGCATAGGGTGCGATAACCACGCGTCGCGAAATGGGTCAACGTTTCGGACGGGCTGGACGCGCTCGGACACAGGTGCGATAGTCCGGCTGCGATTTGCACCGGGCCCGTGGCCCGCATCGTTTCCTTGACCGCCTGCGGATTGGCGACATGCCCACTTTCGGCACTTGGCTGCTCACGCGTTTGAACGGGAAGTGCGTCGGAACCGACGAGTTCGGAAACCGTTATTATGTGGAGCGCAAGCCCTCCAAGACGCTTCGGGACCGCCGCTGGGTGATCTACCCCGACAACGACAACGAGGCGTCGCGGGTGCCGCCGCGCTGGCATCGCTGGCTGCATCACATCTCGGACGACCTGCCGGGCGAGGCGGAGATTCCGACCCGGCCGTGGGAGCAGGAGCATCAGCCGAACCCGACCGGCACGGAGAACGCCTACCGGCCGCCGGGGTCCGCGCTCAAGGGGGGCCAGCGCGCCCGGGGAACCGGTGACTACGAGCCGTGGACCCCGTCCTGAATAACGGCTGCGGAGAGCTTGAGCCGTGACCCGCAACACCCTCGAGATCCTGACCGGCGGTGTCGCGCTCGTGGTGCTTGTCGCGGTATTCGCCTTCTCCTATACCAGCGACCGGCTGGCCAGGACGGTCGGTTACGATCTGATCGCGCGTTTTCAAAGGGTGGATGGGCTGGCCACCGGCAGCATGGTCCGCCTGGCGGGCATCGAAGTGGGCGAGGTGAAGAGCCAGCGTTTCGATCCGGCGACCCGGCAGGCAGTGGTGACCTTCCGCATCAACAGCGGCGTCCAGATCCCGATCGACAGCGCGGCGATGATCATCAGTCAGGGAATTCTGGGCAGCAAGTTCGTGCGCATCGAGCCCGGTGGCGAGGAGACCTATCTGGAAGACGGCGACGAGTTCGATTTCGTTCAGAACTCCGTCATTCTGGAAGACGTGCTGGAGAGGCTGATCAAGGAAGTCGAGACCACCCGGGAAAACAAGCAAAGCGGCACGACCAGCGAGTAAAGCGCCGGTAGCCGGGCGAGGGAGGAGCAATGGGACGCAGTCTGGTGGAAACCGTGATGGGCGCCGTGGTGCTGATGATCGCGGGATTCTTCCTGGTCTTTGCCTACAACACCAGCGATCTGCGCCCGGTCGAGGGCTACCCGATACTGGCCAAGTTCAATGCGGTGGACGGGCTCGAGGATGGTTCGGACGTGCGCATGGGCGGGGTCAAGGTCGGCAGCGTCACCGATGCCCGCATCGACCCGATGGACTATCGGGCGGTCGTGACCATGAGCATCCAGTCCGAGCTCAAGCTGCCGACGGACACCACGGCGTCGGTCTCCAGCGACGGGCTGTTGGGCGGCAAGTATGTGGAGCTCAAGCCGGGCAACGCGGCAGAGACGATCCCGACCGGCGGCGAGATCGGGCGGACCGAAGACGTCGTCGACATCGAAGCGCTGCTGTCCAAAGCGATCTTTCTGCTGAGCGAAGAGGTCACCAAATAGCTGCGGCGCCGAATCACGGTGACGCCCGGCCTACGGCCGCTGGGCAAACCTGGGACCCGGACAAGTACGCGCGCGACGCCGGTTTCGTGGCCGAGCTGGGCCTGCCCGTGGTCGAGCTCCTGGCGCCGCGATCGGGCGAGCGGATCCTCGATCTCGGCTGCGGCGAAGGGGCTCTGACGGCCGCGCTCGCATCGGTCGGTGCCCAGGTCGTCGCAGTCGACGCCAGTCCCGAGCAGGTGGCTGCGGCGCGGGCGCGCTTTGCGGGACGGGACGACGTGGAGCTGCTGGTGATGGACGGCGCGCGGCTCAGCTTCGACCGGCTGTTCGACGCGGTCTTCTCGAATGCCGCCCTGCACTGGATGAAGGATGCCGACGCCGTGATCGCCGGGGTGTGGCGCGCGCTCAAGCCCGGCGGTCGGTTCGTCGGCGAATTGGGCGGGGCGGGCAACATCGACGCCATCGCCGATGGGCTCAGGCTGGCCTTCGAGGCGCGCGGCCGCGACTTCGACGCCACGAATCCCTGGTATTTTCCGACCGCGGACGACTATCGACGGCGGCTCGAGAGCGCCGGCTTCCTGGTCCGCATGATCGATCTGTTTCCGCGGCCGACGCCCCTGCCCACGGGACTGCGCGCCTGGCTCGAAACCTTCGCGGGCGCCTTTCTGGAAACCCTGCCGGAGGCCGAGCGCGAAGCCATCATGGACGACGTTGCGGCCGCGGCCCGCCCGCGGCTGCGCGACGCCGCGGGCAACTGGAGCGCCGACTACGTGCGCCTGCGTTTCGCCGCGGAGAAGCCCGCATGATCCCGCGCTTGGCCGCGTCGGCCCTGTTGTTCGCGATGCTGGCCGCACCGCCCGCGCAGGCGATCAAGGGCGACCTCGTCGTGCTCGGCGGGCTCGACAAGATCACCGCCCGCATATCCAAGTTCGAGGCGCCGATCAACCAGCCGGTCCGGTTCGGCGCGCTCGAGATCATCGTGCGCAGCTGCGATCGCACGCCGCCGGAAGAACCGCCGGAAAGCGCCGCCTTCCTGGAGATCCGCGAGATCAGAGTGGACGAGGATCTGGAGGTACGCCTGTTCACCGGCTGGATGTTTGCATCCAGCCCGGCCCTGTCCGCGCTGGAGCACCCGATCTATGACGTCTGGGTGCTCGACTGCAGGATCCCCAGTACCTCGGAGTCGTCCATCCCCGACTGAAACCGGGCATGGCGGCTAAGCGCCTCGCCCAGCAGCGCACGGTATTCCTGGCGCGAGATCTCCCGTGCGCCGAACTGCTCCAAGTGGCGGGTCAGGAACTGGGTGTCCAGCAGCACATAGCCGCCTTTGATCAAGCCGGCGACCAGATAGGCGAGGGCGATCTTGCTGGCGTTGGTCACGCGGGTAAACATGCTCTCGCCGAAGAAGGCGGCGCTGATCGAGACACCGTATAGCCCGCCGACCAGGCGGCCGTCCTGCCAGCACTCCACGCTGTGGGCCCGGCCCATGGCGTGCAGATCGCCGTAGAGCCGCATGATCTCGTCGTTGATCCAGGTGTCGCTGCGGCCCGGCCGCGGTTCGGCGCAACCCTTCATGACCTCGGCAAAGGCGCTGTCGAAGCGGACTTCGAACGGGTTGTTGCGCAAGATCCGGCGCAGCCGGCGGGACATGTGGAACTCGTCCAGCGGGATCACTCCGCGCCATTCCGGGTCGACCCAGAACAGCTCCTTGTCCTGCCGGCTCTCGGCCATCGGGAACAGGCCGGCCGCGTAGGCCCGGAGCAGGATGTCAGCGTTCAGCTCGCTCATGCGTTCGTAAGTGTGCCTGCTTGCCGCGGAGGTGGACAAGACACGCGGCGCCTGCAAGAGCTGGGCACGGTGTCGTGCGCTCCCGCCTGCGGCGCCTACGGCTCGCCACCGACCAGATTCTCCAGCCAGTGGATATCATAGCTTCCGTTTATGAAGTCTGCATCGGCGACCAGGCGCTGGTGCAGCGGGATGGTGGTGTCGATGCCGCCGATCACGAACTCCTCCAGGGCGCGCCGCAGGCGCATCAGGCATTCGTTGCGGCTGGAGCCGTGCACGATCAGCTTGGCCACCAGGCTGTCATAGTAGGGCGGGATCTCGTATCCGGCATAGAGCGCTGAATCCACCCGCACGCCCAGTCCGCCGGGGGGATGATAGTCGGTCACGCGGCCGGGCGAGGGGGCGAAGGTCTCGGGATGCTCGGCGTTGACCCGGCACTCGATGGCGTGGCCTGACAGCGCAATGTCCGGCTGCGCAAAGGACAGCGGTCGACCGTCGGCGACGCGGATCTGCTCGCGCACGATGTCGATGCCGCTGATCATCTCGCTCACAGGGTGTTCCACTTGGATGCGGGTGTTCATCTCGATGAAGAAGAACTTCCCGTCCTCGTACAGAAACTCCAGCGTGCCGGCGCCCCGATAGCCGAGCTTGCGGACCGCATCACAGGCGGCTTTTCCGATTTCCGCCCGCTGTTCGGCATTGAGCGCCGGGGAAGGCGCCTCCTCCAGGACCTTCTGGTGCGTGCGCTGGAGCGAGCAGTCCCGTTCGCCGATATGCACCACGTGGCCGTGGCTGTCGGCGATGATCTGCACCTCGATATGGCGCGGTTTGGCCAGGTACTTCTCGATGTAGACCGCGTCGTTCCCGAAATTCGCCAGCGCCTCGCGCCGCGCCGTCGCGATCGACCCCGCCAGCTCATCGGGCGCCGAGACCACCTTCATGCCACGGCCGCCGCCGCCACCCGAGGCCTTGATCAGCACCGGAAAGCCGATCTCATCGGCAAGCTTGGCCGCTGCATCATTGTCCCTGACCGCGTCCTCGGAGCCCGGCACCACGGGAACGCCCGCGGCCTGCATGCTGGCCTTGGCCGCAACCTTGTCCCCCATGGCTTCGATGTGCCGGGGCTCGGGTCCGATGAAGACGAAGCCGTGCTCTTCGACGATGGCCGCGAAGGCCGCGTTCTCGGATAGGAAGCCGTAGCCCGGATGGATGGCATCGGCACCGGTGATGGTGGCGGCCGAGATGATCCCAGGGATATTGAGATAGCTCTCGCTTGCCGGCGGCGGGCCGATGCAGACGCTCTCGTCGGCCAGGCGCACGTGCATGGCGTCCGCATCGGCCGTCGAATGGACCGCCACGGTATGAATGCCCATCTCGCGGCAGGCGCGGTGGATGCGCAGGGCGATCTCGCCGCGGTTGGCGATCAGGACCTTGTCGAACATGTCCTGTCCGTCATTTCGCCCGTGGTCCCGCGTCCATGGCAGGGATAGAGCTCGTCCGCCGCATTGCGTCAGCGCAGGATCAACAGTACGTCGCCGTACTCGACCGGCATCTTGTCCTGCACCAGCAGCTCCGCCACCTCGCCGGCATGGGGCGCGCGGATCTCGTTGAAGGTCTTCATCGCCTCGATCAGCAGCAGGGTCTGTCCCTGGTCCACATGATCGCCGGCCTTGACGAAGGGCGGCGCACCCGGCTCGGGCGCCAAATAGACCGTGCCCACCATCGGGGAGGTGATGGCGCCAGGCTCGGCCGCCTGGTCCGGGCCGGCCGAGGGCGCCGCGCCGGGCTCGGCGGTTGCGGTCCCGGTATTCTGCACCGGCACCATGACCTCGGCTCTTTGTTTCACGACCCGGACGCGCCAGGCGTCGGTGCCGTACTCGATCTCCGACAGCCCGGTCTCTTCCAGCAGGGCCGCAAGCCGGCGTACCAGATCCTCGTCTATTTCGTTGCTGGCCATCAGTTCGCGTTCGCCTTTGCAAGGAGTTCCGCCATGGCGTCGAGCGCCAGCAGGTAGCTTTGCGCGCCGAAACCACAGATCACCCCGACCGCCGCTCGCGAGATGTGGGATCGATGTCGAAACGGCTCGCGCCGGTAGATGTTGGACAGATGCACCTCGATCACCGGCAGCTCGGCCAGCGACAGCGCATCCAGGATCGCCACCGAGGTATGGCTGTAGCCGCCAGCGTTGAGAATGATCCCGTCGCAGCTGTCGCTGGCCTCCTGAATCCAGGTCACCAGCTCGCCCTCGAGATTGCTCTGCCGGAGATCGACCGCCAGCCCCAGCGCCTGCGCGCGCGCACGGCAGGCGTCCTCGATGTCGGCCAGCGTCTCGCTGCCGTAGATCTCGGGCTCGCGGCTGCCAAGCATGTTCAGGTTGGGGCCGTTCAGGACCAGGATCGTGGTCGGCCGGCGGTCTGCAGCACTCACCTTTTCCTCGCGCCGGGTCGGTATTCGCGAGCGGGTTATAGCATGCGCCCGAGCCAGTCTCGAAATAATCTTCCCAAGGCGGCCAGTTGCCTCTATATCAACGAAGTTTCGGCGCGGGGACGGCACATGACCGAAAGAATCAGGGACTTCCTGGCGCAGGCGCGACCCGAGACGCCCTGTTTGGTGATCGACCTGGAGGTCGTGTGCGACAACTATCGGCGGCTCGCCGAGGCGTTGCCCCTGGTCGACATCTACTACGCGGTCAAGGCCAACCCGGCGCCGCAGATCCTGGAGGCTCTGACCGAGCTCGGATCCCGTTTCGACGCCGCCAGCCGGGCTGAAATCGACGCCTGTCTCGCCGCCGGCGCCGCAGCCGAGCGGCTGTCCTATGGCGGCACCATCAAGAAGCAGGCCGACATCGCCTATGCCCACGATCAAGGCGTGACTCTGTTCGCCTTCGACAGCGCGGCCGAGCTTGAAAAGCTCGCTGTGGCGGCGCCGGGGGCGCGGGTCTTTTGCCGCATCCTGATGGAGGGCGATGGCGCGGACTGGCCGTTGTCGCGCAAGTTCGGTTGCGAACCGGAGATGGCCCGCGATCTCTTGCTTCAGGCGGGCGCGATGGGGCTCGAGCCCTACGGCGTGTCCTTCCATGTCGGCTCGCAGCAGACCGACCCCGAACAATGGGACATTGCCATTGGGCGGACGGCCATGCTGTTCACCGCCCTCAACGAGGCCGGAATCGAGCTGCGCCTCGTCAACCTGGGCGGCGGTTTCCCGGCACGCTACCGCAAGGACGTGCCGGATCTGGACGCCTATTCGTCGGCGATCATGAGCGCGATGACCCGGCATTTCGGCAACCG
>JAAUXY010209872.1_pt1 | contig 22654 bp, 15 predicted proteins | sample 7278121 | NCBI WGS metagenome assembly JAAUXY01 (sample SAMN14350117, study PRJNA611818) | marine sediment metagenome | isolation source: surface marine sediment (1.8m) | place: French Polynesia: Moorea | collected 2018-08 | reverse complement strand
TGTCGACAACGGCCTGGAGGCGGCGCCGGTAGCCAGGCAACGGCAGCGATCCGACACCCCTGAACTCGCCCTCCCAGTTTTGCACGTCCTTGGGAATATCGACCACGACCGGCCCGGGGCGGCCGGTTCGCGCGAGTTCGAATGCGCTGCGCATCGTGGCTTCGAGCTTCTCGGGATCGGTCACGAGGAAGACGTGCTTGGCGACAGCTCCCATGATGGCGGAGACCGGCGCCTCCTGAAAGGCATCCGTGCCGATGGCCGCTGTCGGCACCTGGCCGCAGATCACGACGATGGGTACGGAGTCGGCCATGCAATCGCGTACCGGAGTCACGGTATTGGTCGCGCCGGGGCCCGAGGTCACCATGACCACGCCGACCTTGCCGCTGGCGCGCGCGTAACCTGCCGCCATGAAACCGGCGCCCTGTTCGTTGGCGGGGACGATCAGCGGCATCGCCGACGTGCCGTCGTCGCGCTTGTGCGAGTCGTTAAAACGAAACACGGCGTCGTACGTAGGCAGAATGGCGCCGCCCGAGTAGCCGAAGATCGTGTCGACACCCTCATCGGCCAGTACCTGGACGACCACCTCCGCGCCGCTCATGCGCTCGCCGGCCAACGGGTGCGCAGCCGATGCTGCCTGCTTCTGGTTTTCGCTCACTGGGTCGTCCTGCAAGCCGTTTCCGGCCGGTCTCCGGCGAGTGTTTACTAATTTTTATTGCATTGCAATACTCGAGCTTGTGCGCGACCATCCGCAGCTTGCAAGAGGATCAACATGCGTCACGCCATATCAGTACTACTGGAGAACGAAGTCGGTGCGCTGACGCGCATGACCGGCATGTTTTCCTCGCGCGGCTACAATATCGACTCCCTGAACGTGGCGCCGACCAACAATCCCACGGTCAGCCGCGTGACCCTGGTCGTATCGGGTTCCGATGCGGCAATCGCACAGCTCAACACCCAGCTCGCGAAGCTCGTCGATGTCGTCAATATTCACGATATGACGCTTGGCGATCACTTCGAGCGTGAGCTCGCCATTGTCAAGATGAAAGTGTCGGATAGCGACCTGGCCGCCGTGCGCGCGTTCGCCGAAAAGCACGGCGCTGAGCTGCTCGACGATGCGCCGGAAAGCTGCACACTGCAGTTGACGGGACGCGTCCGCGAGGTGGACAGCTTCGTGGCCGAGGCCGAGTCGATGGGCTCAATCTCGGCTGTTGCGAGAAGCGGCAGCGTGGCGGTATCAAAGGGCGAGATAACGCTTTCGACGTTCGACAAGCATCACCGACTCTCGGGCTGAACATGCCGGCGCTCGACCTCAAGCGCTACGAGCGGCTGGTCGTCAAGGTCGGGTCTTCGCTGCTGATCGACGCCGACGGCCAGGTCAATCGCAGCTGGCTCGAGGGACTCGCGGCGGACATTGCCGATTTGCACGTGGCCGGGCACGAACTGCTCATCGTTTCCTCCGGCGCGATCGCCATCGGCGCCCACAATCTCGGCATCAACAAGCGCAGGGCACGCCTCGAGGATCTGCAGGCCGCCGCGGCGACCGGGCAGGTACGCCTGGTGCACGCCTACCAGGAAATTCTCGCGGGTCACGGTATCGTCACGGCCCAGGTGCTGCTGACTCCGGATGACACCGAGAATCGGCGACGTTTCCTCAATGCGCGGGGCACGCTTGGCAGGCTGCTGGAGCGCCGGGTCGTGCCGATAATCAACGAAAACGACACGGTTGCAACCGAGGAGATTCGTTACGGGGACAACGACCGGTTGGCGGCAAGAGTTGCGCAACTGGTCATGGCGGACGCGCTGGTTCTGCTGTCCGACGTTGACGGTCTCTACACTTCGGACCCGGGAAGCGACACGCGCGCGGAGCACATCGCGGAAGTCAACGCCGTAACGAGCGATGTTCTTGCAATGGCCGGCGAGACGCGCTCCGACATCGGTAGCGGAGGCATGGCGACAAAGGTGCTTGCGGCACGAATAGCCACGCACGCCGGCTGTTCGACGATCGTCGCCAGCGGCGGCGTCGACCGTCCGCTGCAGCGGCTCGCGGAGGGGGCGCGTTGCACGGTTTTTCGCGCCGACGGCACGCCGGCGGCGGCTCGTAAGCAGTGGCTTGCCGGTGCTCTCGAGGTCAGCGGCGGACTGGCGCTCGACGAAGGTGCCGTGCGCGCATTGCGCCAGGGCAACAGCCTGCTCCCCGTTGGCGTGTCCTCGGTCTCCGGCGTCTTCAAGAGGGGCGACGTGATTACGCTCGTCGACAACGCCGGCAAGGAACTCGGCCGTGGGCTCGCCGAGTACTCCAGCGACGAAGCCCGTGAGATCGCGGGCTGCCAGTCCGAAGAAATCGAGAGCCGGCTCGGCTACCGGAGCCGATCCGTCATGGTTCACAGGGACGACCTGGTGTTATTCGACAATGAGTGAAGCAAACGACATAGCCGTCATGATGCGGGAGATCGGCCGGGCGGCACGCGATGCCGCCGGGCACCTCGCGATGACGACCGATACACAACGCAATGCGGCATTGTCCGCTGCAGCAGCGTCGTTGCGCGATCGCAGCGACGACATCATTGCTGCCAATCAGCGAGACATGACCGCGGCTCGAGAGCGCGGCCTGAGCGATGCGATGCTCGACCGGCTCATGCTCGACGCCGCGAGGGTCGAGGGCATAGCGGCGGGTGTCGAAGCAATCGCCGGCCTGCCGGACCCGCTCGGCCGGGTCCTTGCAGAGTGGGACCAGCCGAACGGCTTACACATCCAGCGGGTATCGGTACCGCTTGGCGTCATCGGCATCATCTATGAAAGCCGTCCGAACGTGACCGCCGACGCGGCGGCCTTGTGCGTCAAGTCGGGCAACGCCGTTATCCTGCGCGGCGGTTCGGAAAGCTATCATTCGAGTCATTCCATCTACGAATGCTTGCAGAACGGGCTCGACAGCGCGGGGCTCGACGTCAACAGCGTGCAGATGGTCCCGACGACCGATCGCGCCGCGGTCGGCTACCTGTTGTCGTCGATGGGTGAGTGGCTCGACGTCGTCGTGCCGCGCGGCGGCAAGAACCTGATCCAGCGCGTGCAGGAGGAAGCGCGCGTTCCCGTCATCGGACATCTCGAGGGCATTTGTCACGTGTATTTGCACGAGGCGGCCGACCCGGACATGGCTCGCGAAATCGTCCTCAATGCGAAGATGCGCCGCACCGGTATCTGTGGGGCGGCGGAGACGGTGCTCGTCGATCGTGCAGCCGCCGAGTCGCTGCTACCCCCGGTAGCCGGGGCGCTCGCCGACGCTGGCTGCGAGATTCGAGGAGACGCGGACACTTGCAGGATCGTCGATGCAGTACCTGCGACGGAGGAAGACTGGTCCGCAGAGTACCTCGACGCGATCGTCTCGATCCGCATCGTCGACAACATCGAGGCGGCGACCGATCATATCCGACAATACGGCTCCGGACACACCGAGGCGATCGTTACGGCCGATGCGTCGGCGGCGGAGCAGTTCTTCCGCAACATCGACAGCGCCATCCTGCTGCACAACGCATCGACGCAATTCGCCGACGGCGGCGAGTTCGGTATGGGTGCAGAGATCGGCATTGCCACGGGCAGGATTCACGCACGCGGACCCGTGGGTGCCAACGAGTTGACGAGCTTCAAATACGTGGTGCGTGGCAGCGGCCAGGTCAGGCCGGCGTGAGCGGAAACTTGCCGCAGTACGATCTTGCGGTCGTCGGGGCAGGTATCAACGGCGCCGGAATCGCCCGGGATGCCGCGCTGCGCGGCATGCGCGTGGTGATCCTCGAAAAAGGCGATGTCTGCAGCGCCACCTCGTGGATCTCGAGCCGCCTGATTCACGGTGGGCTGCGCTATCTCGAGTACGGCGAGATTCCGTTGGTCTACGAATCCCTGCACGAACGCCGGATACTGCGCGTGATTGCGCCGCACCTCGTAGACCCCTTACGCATCAGTATCCCGATCTACCGCTCCGCAAGGCGCGGACCCTGGATCATCCGTATCGGAATGCTGCTGTACGACCTGTTGTCGTGGCGCAAGAAGCTGCCGCGGCACGACATGCTCGGACGAGACGAGATCATTGCCGAGGAACCGGGGCTGAACACCGTCGGCCTGCGCGCGGCGGCCTGCTACTACGATGCGCAGATTTCGTTCGCCGAACGATTCGTGCTCGAAAACCTGCTCGCCGCCAGGGCCGCCGGAGCAACCGTCTTGACGCACAGCGAGGTAACCGACATCGACTCGAACGGCGGCAACCGCGTTACCTGGCGCGATTCGCTGACCGGCGAAGAGGCGGAGCTTCAGGCCACAGTGCTCGTGAATGCGGCGGGACCCTGGGTGGACCACGTGCTGTCAGCAGCGGGCGCCAGGGACACAGACTTGATCGGGGGTACCAAGGGTAGCCACATTATCGTGGGCGCATTCGACGGCGCGCCCAAAAGTGCATTCTATGTCGAAGCCGCGAGCGACGGCCGACCGTTCTTCATCATTCCCTGGAACGACCAGTATCTGATCGGTACGACCGACATCCGCTACGACGGCGACCTCGACGCTATTCGCGCAAGCCGCACAGAGATCGACTACCTGCTTGCCGAAACCAATCGCGTGTTTCCGGCAGCCGAGCTATCGCGCGATGACGTGCACTACACGTATTCCGGCGTGCGGCCCCTGCCGCGGCGTACGGAAGGCCCCGAGTCGGCGATTACACGAAAGCACATCATTCGGCTGAATCGTGAGGTTGGCGGCGGCTTTATTTCGATAATCGGTGGCAAGCTCACGACGTACCGCAACCTTGCAGAACAGACGGTCGACAAGGTTGGCAAGCTGTTGCATCGCAAGTTGCCGGAGTGCCGTACACACGACACCGTGTTGCCGGGAGGCTACGGCCTCGAGGAAGCTCGGGTTGCGCTCGAGGAATTCGGCGGCCTGTCGGAGACGGGCATCGAGCGGTTGCTCGCGATATACGGCGGCCGCGCCCGGCGCGTCGTGGAACTGGCGCGCCTCGACGACAAGCTCGCTCAGACGATCGACGAGCACCGGACGGTCATCGCGGCCGAGATTGCGATGGCGGTACGCGAGGAATTCGCGCGAACGCTGGTCGACGTCGTGTACCGGCGCCTCATGATCGGGCTGAGTGCCGACCAGGGGCGGCCGCTCTACGGTGCCGTTGCGACAATCGCGGCAGCGGAGATGCAGTGGGACGACGCGGCCAGACGAGCCGAGCTGGACGCCTTGCAAGGCTACAGCGATTCGCTGCGCGTGTAGCGCAGCTCCAGGAACAGCTCGCGTCCTCTGCCCGGAAAATAGCGATAGTTGCCGAAAGCAAAGTCGGCCCTGTCGGCGATGAGCGCGTCGGTCACATTGTTGAGCCGTGCGACGATATCCAGGGTCCGAGTGAGGCGCATGCTGAATCGCAGGTTTAGCAGATCGTGCCCCGGATACGTGAAGCTGTTTTCGGCATCGAGGTAGTACTTGCCGATCTTCGTCCACTGCAGGTTGGCGTCCAGGTGGTCGTTCGGGCGGAACGAGAGATCCACGCTGGCCAGCCAGCGAGGAGCCGTATCGACGTCACGCCCGGAAACGAACGTCTCACCGCGAGCGGCAACCAGGTCGAAATCGTAGGTGTGCCTGCCATAGCTGACACTGCCGACCAGTTGCCAGTAGGGGTGTATATGCCAGCCGAGCTCGGTCTCGATGCCCACGTGGCGGCTGCGACCGTTGCTGACGTTGAAGCCGTTCGAATCGCGAAGCACGCTGTTGCGCTTGCGCATGAAATAAGCGGCGACATCGAGGTTCCAGTCCGCGGTCACGTTACGCAACCCGATCTCGACACTGTCGATGCGCTCGGACTTCAAATCGGCCGTGTCCTGGCCGTTTTGCAGGCGGTACAGCTCGGTAGCCTGGGGCGCACGAAAGCCGCGTGAGAAGTTCGCATAGCCTGTCGACACCGCATCGAACTCGTAGCTGATCGCGAGTTTCGGCGCGACGTTGGTGAAGCTGTCGCTGCGGCTTTCGGGTCGTGTATACAGACAACCCCCGAAGCCACAGGGTGTGCCATCGTCACGCGTGTTCCCGCTGATCATCAGATTGGTGTAGTCGTGCTCGAGATGCTCGACGCGGATACCGCCGTGAGCTGTCAGGCGTTCGTTGATCGTCCACTCCGCCTGCACGTATGGCGCGACCACCCAGGTGTCGACTTCGTAGTCGTAGTGTTTGCCCTCGGGGCGAGTTTCCATGAGAAACGTCGATCCTTCCGTTGGCCCGTCCTGTGTCTGTCGCAAGAAGCCGTCGCTGAACTCGAAATCCGCGCCCCATACGTAGACGTTGGCGCCGCGGCTCATTGTCACGGCCGTGAGGGCGCCGATGCTCGTGTGGCCGTTTTCCTCGAGTGGCTGTCCGGGCAGAAAGTGCTGCAGGAAATCCATGTCGCTGTGACGCAGGTACGGCCGTACGTCGAAATCGACGCCTTCGCCCCCGCGTTCCCACAGTCCGTAAAGGCGCTGGCTGCGAGCTTTTCGAAACGCTTCCGGGTTCGGATTGCTGCGATTGACGCCAGGGTCGCGGTAGGCATCCTCACCTATGATGAAGCCCGCGGTTTCCTGGTCGAGATACGTTGCCGAGAGTCCGCCCGTCAGCTCGCCGCCGAGCAGCGTGCCCGACGCCTTCAGGTGCAGTTTGGCCTGCTCGTAGCCCGCGTCCTCGCGAAAGCCGCCGTCATCGACGTAGACCCCGCTGAAAAGAAGCGGCGAGCTACGGTCGAACGGCAGTTCTCCGCGAACCCGGCGGTATTCGTTGGAACCGATCTCGACGGCGGCATGGGGCCTGCGCGACGCGCCCGGCGTCGGCATAACGACGTTGACGATACCGTGCACGGCGTTGGAGCCGTACAACGCGCTGCCCGGTCCGCGTATGACCTCGATCCGTTGCGCCTGCTCGGTGATCAGCTCGAACATCTGGTTGACGTTGCAGAAGCCGGCGGGCCGGATCGGGATGCCGTCCTCGAGATTCAGGAATCCGCCGCAGGAACCGGCACCCGTCAGCACCGGCGAGCGAATAGCGGTCAGGTGCTCCTGGCCGCTGGCTCGATTGATCCAGACTCCCGCGACCCGCGTCATGAGCTCATGAATATGGTGGTGCGAAACGTCGGCCACCGTCTGGCTGCCCAGGACGGCGATGTTGCCGGCGTGCGTGAGCAGCACCTGCTCGCGGCGCTGACTCGTAACGACGAGTTCCTCAACGCGAGATTCGTCGATGCCATTTTGCGCGAGCGCGGGTGTCGCGGGGAGCGTGACGAGCAGCGCCATCCATGCCTTGCACATCGTCCGTGAAAAACTCGTCGTCATGTCACCCTCGGGACCGAGCCGTCATTATAATCGCGTTCTTCGCTTTACCCGACACTTGTGAGATGCCGATGTTCCATCGATGCGTATTCCTCGTTTCTGTCCTGGTGGTCCTCACCGCGGGACTGCCGCAACCGGCCAACGCCGCCGATGACGACGCCGGGCGCCTGCGCGTGGGGCTCGTTCTGGGCGGCGGCGGTGCACGCGGTGCCGCACACATCGGCGTACTGCGCGAACTGGAACGCCTGCGAATTCCGGTGGACGCAATCGTCGGCACCAGCATGGGCGCAATCGTTGGCGGCCTGTACGCAACGGGCATGTCTGCAGAGGAGCTCGAGACGCTGGTCGCGTCGATGGACTGGGCCGCTGCGCTTTCCGACCAGTCGCCGCGCAGGGACCTGAGCTTTCGACGCAAGCAGGACGACCGGGAGTTCCCGATGGATTTCGAGGTCGGCGTGCGTGACGGCGCCGTGGTCATTCCGCAGGGCGTCATCCAGGGGCAGAAGCTCGACCTGATTCTGCGCCAGCTGACGCTCGACGCATCGCATTTGAGTCATTTCGACGAACTGCCTGTTCCATTCCGCGCGATTGCGACTGATATCGCGACCGGCGATGTCGTAGTGCTGGATCGCGGCGATCTCGCCATGGCCATCCGCGCGAGCATGTCGGTGCCTGCCGCATTCGCGCCGGTCGAGATTGACGGCAAGGTGCTGGTCGACGGCGGCATCGCCGGCAATCTTGCGATAGACGTCGTTCGCACGATGGACGTCGACGTCGTCATTGCCGTCGATGTGGAGTTCCCGCTGTATCCGACCGAAGATCTCGATTCGGCACTGACGATCTCGGAACAGATACTGACGATCCTGATTCGCAAGGAAACGCTGCGGCAAATCGAGACACTGGGCGACGACGACGTGCTCATCCGTCCCGAGCTGGGGTTGTTCGCGTCGACGAATTTCGGTGGCGTCGAAGCGACCATCCAGCCCGGCATCGAAGCAACGCGCGCGCAGTACGAGCGGCTCGAACCGCTGTCGTTGGACGAATCGGCATATCTCGAGTATGTCGAAAGCCGTGCGCCACGCCCCGCCATCGGAGAGCGGCTCGCTGCCGTCAGCGTCGTGCACGGGAGCCGGTTGTCGCCGCAGGTACTCGAGGCGCGCCTCGAATCGGCACCCGGCGATCCTGTCGACGCCGAACGCCTCGCGGCGGACGCCCGGCGGCTATACGGACTGCAGCTCTACGAACGGGTGAATTACCGTCTCGTCAACGTCGGCGACGAAACCGCTGTCGAGTTTCAGGCGCGCCCCAAAAGCTGGGGACCGAACATCCTGCAGTTCGGCGTATCGCTCGAGGATGACTTCGAAGGATCCTCGGCATTCAATCTTGCGGTGCGCCACACGCGAATGGGGATCAACCGACTCGGTGCGGAATGGCGGACCGACCTCCAGCTTGGCACCGACCCGCTGCTGGACACGGAGTTTTACCAGCCGCTGAGTTTCAACTCGAAGTACTTCGTGGCACCGCGCCTGCAGCTCGAGCAATGGAATCTGAATGGATTCGATGGCGAGAACACCACCGCGAGGTATCGTGTATCCCGGGCTGAAGCCGGGCTGGACGTCGGCTATGAGATAGGGCGCGTCGGCGAATTCCGAAGCGGCGTGTTCACCGGCGTGGGTGAAGCACGCGTCAAAGTGGGCGACCCGGCAATCCCGAATTTCGACTTTGACTCGGGTGGAGTATTCGGGCAGTTTCGTTTCGACTCCCTCGACAGCGCGCACTTCCCGCGCAGCGGTGCGCGTGCCGACATCACCTGGACGGGGTTGCGGGGATCCCTCGGCGCAGACAGTACATTCGATACGGTCGAAGCGGACGTGATTGCCGCCGTGAGCCGGGGCAAGAGCACCCTGTCCATGGGCCTGAGCTATGCGACGACGATCAGCTCGCAGTCCGGTATTCAGGATCACTTCCCGCTCGGCGGGTTCCTCCGGCTCTCCGGGCTCGAGCGTGGCAATATCGCCGGTCCACACGCCGCCCTTGCGAAACTGCTCTGGTACCGGAGGGTTGGCAGCTCTGCGGGCGGACTGTTCGATACACCGGTATACCTGGGTGCCTCCGCCGAGGCCGGTAACGTCTGGGCGGAACGTTCGGCGATGAGCGTCAGCTCGATGCAGATAAACGGCAGCGTATTCGCGGGGATGAACACGTTCGTCGGCCCCGTGTACCTGGCCGCGGGATTTGCCGAAGGTGGCAGGACCAATTTCTACTTGTTCGTGGGCTCGCCGCCACGCTAGCAGCATTACCTGTCGAGTTTTTCGAGCACCTGTGTCGGTGAGTCCGTATTGCGGTAGTAGCCATGCCGCTCTGCCATCTGGTCGAAGGCGAGGTCGCGCTCGGCCTCTGTCGGGAACCAGTGCAGACGCTCCCATTCGTCACCAAGCAGGTTTCTCAGCGTATCGTTTTCGGGCAGCGTGACACGAATCCCGTATCGCCGTTCACGCCCGGCTGTTTCGGGCTCGACAAGGTTGTGTTGATGGCAAAAATCCAAAATCGGTTCCCTGCGATGCGCTTTGAGGCCCGCAGTCTAGCAGAAACCTACGCGCGCGCGCCGCGGTCGCGAGCCCCTTCGCGGTCGGACCATCCCAACAGTCGCCTTGTTACGAACAGGTAAACGGGTTTGACGGTATTCATGTAGACGCGGGATGCGAATGACGGCGTGTCCAGGATCGCGCGCTCACGCGCCGTGAGGTGATCCGGGCAATAGGTGCGTTTGTGTTTCAGGAGGTGGCGAATGTCCTCTCTCGCGAGCAGGCGAAACAGGCGCCCGCGGCGCGGCATGAAGCTCGCCAGTTGAAAGTCGATGAATGCCGGCTCGCCGTCCGGCTGCACCAGCAGGTTCGGTTCTTTTGCAAGGTCGTTGTGTACCACGTTGGCGCGATGCAGTGTCCGAAGCAGGCGCGATGCCGCGCGAAAATAGGCCGCGTCAGCAGGTCGGGCGACCTGCATCGGTTCGCCGTCGAGATAGGTCCGCGCGAGCGTTGACGCGTCGTGCTCGACGAGTTGTGGAAACCCGTGCATGCCAGCGACCGCCGCCAGCACCCGCGCCTCGCGGCGCATCAGCCAACGCGCCAGCGGACGCGCCCATGCGGGGGCAGTCGTTGTGTCACGAACGATCCGCGCCTCGCCAGCCGTCGTTTCCAGACGGACCTCGCCGAACAGGTCTTTTTTTAGCAGTTTTGGGGGTTCACGCACTGGATAAGCCCTTGTTATTTGCACAGAATACCTCAGCGAGTCGCAAAGGATTCATCAATGGCGGAACAATCGGACGAATTCTTCAGTGTCGGGCAGCCGCTGCATGCCGTGCGCGCGAGCTACGTGAAACGGCGCGCCGATGATGTCCTTTACGATACGATCGTTGGCGGACGCTACGCCCACCTCGTGGCGCCGGACCGGAGCGGCAAATCGAGCCTGATAGCTGCGACGGCGGCCCGGCTGGAAGCGAACGGCGTCAGGGTTGCCGTGCTGGATCTCGAGCAGATCGGCGTGCGCGACGGCGGCACGGATGCCGGGCGCTGGTACTACAGTGTCGCGTATCGATTGCTGCGCCAGCTGCGCATCCGTATCGACCTGCAATCCTGGTGGCAGGACAAGTCGATCCTGAGCAACCGCCAGCGACTCGTGGAGTTTTATTCAGAGATCATTCTCGGCAACATCGCCGACCGCATAGTCGTGTTCGTCGACGAAATTCAATGCGTGGCAGGCATGCCGTTTGCGGATCAGCTGCTCGCCAGCATACGTGCGGCGCACAATGCGCGCACCACCGACCCCGACTTTTCCCGGCTGACGTTCGTGTTGCTCGGCGAGTGCGATCCCGACACGCTGGTGTCGCAACCCGAGGCCTCGCCATTCCAGGTGACACAATCGGTCACGCTCGGCGACTTTACGCGCGCGGATCTCGGCCTGTTTGCGACTGAGCTCGGTCTGGCGCCGGCCGACGCGGAGCTGGCGCTCGATCGCATCTTCTACTGGACGAACGGCCAGCCCTATCTGTCGCAGAAAGCCGCACGTGCCGTCAAGCGCGAAGCCGGCTCAGGCGATGTCGTCGAGATCGTCGATCGCATCGTATCGCAGCAGTTGGCCGGACGCGCCGCGACACACAACGAGCCGCATATGAGTCACGTTCATCGCATGGTCGTGAATCACCCGCAGCATCGCGAGGCGTTGCTCAATCTCTATGGGCGCGTTCGCAAAGGAATCGAGGTTGGTGCCGATCTTGGCTCGCCGCTGCAACGTTTCCTGATCGCGATCGGCCTGCTGGTCATCGACGACGATCGCTGCCTCGCAGTTCGCAACCGGGTGTACGCCGCGGTATTCACCTCGCGCTGGGCCAACGAGAATCTGCCCGCCCACTGGCGTGGGCCCGCGGTAGCCGCGCTGCTGGCTCTCGTGATGGTTGCTGTCCCATTCTGGTACACGCAGTTGTTGCCGCGAGGCTATGTGGATGCGTTGACGTCGTCGACCATCGAGCTCGAGACGGCGCGTAGCGCGTACACGAACTTCCGGTCGTTTCCGGGACATGCGGACACTGCGGATAATCTTTATCGAGGATTCCTGCAGCAGCGCGCCCGGCAATCGGACGATGCGCTCGAGGTCCTGGAGCTTTCCACGATGGCGAGCGACCTGCCCGAGGCGGGGCGATTGCCGGAGGAACTGCGGGCCGGTTTCTGGGACCGGCGCGTCCGCGACGCCATGCACCTGCAACAGCGCGATGAAGCCCTGGTCGCGTCTCTGCAATCTTTGATACTGGCCACAACCAGGCGCAGACAGAAAGCTGCAATGCTGGTAGCGGACGACTATCCGCTGCTGCAGCGCAGCCTGCCACTCGAGCCCCGTGGGGAGACGGTGTTCGACGCCGCAAACATGACGCTTACGAACGCCAATGGCCCCGTCATATCTCAATGGACATACGACGGCCAACAGGTCGTGCGCAACGACGACTGGAGCATCACCGCACTCGAAGTTACGCCGCTGGTGCGGCGTGTGGTCGTCGATCGTGAAGGGCAGGTTGCGCGCATCGGATTGACGCTCAACATCGCTCACGCGCGTATGTCCGACCTGCGCATCAAGGTCATTGCTCCGTCCGGCCGTACGGTCGACATCGACACGGGCCTGGACCAGGCGTCCAGTGTCGACGACATCCGCATCCCTGCAAGCCAGTTGCGCGAGTTGCTGGGCGAGTCGACGGACGGGACCTGGAGCCTTAGCGTGCGCGACGAGGCGCTCGGCGTCGCCGGCCAGCTTGTCGGCTGGAACCTCAAACTGAATGCCCAGGGTGTCATCGAAGATTTCGAGAGAGGCCTGAATATCCCCGATCCGGTCGAGCGCGAAACGGACAACATCTGGTTCAGCGACGACGGTCGCTATGCCGTTGCGCGTGCATTGCAAAGCGACAGCGTGCGCGTGTGGGACCTGGCTTTCGGCAAACCGATACGCGCGGTCGCCGTGGGCGAAGCGGAACGAATCGTCGGCGTCGACGCCGGGGCACGGCGGTTGGCGACTGCGACACAGGACACGGTGCATATCTGGGACCTCGCGAGCGGTACGCGCTCGGCGACGCTGCAGGTCGGCGCCGCGAGCTCGACGGCCGTACTGACGGCGGACGGACTGTCATTGTTCGCTCAGCGGCGAGGCGATACCGATACGCAAGTCGAGCTCTGGTCGCTCGAGCAGGGCTTGCAGGTGGCTGCCGTGACGATCGCAGGAACGCCAGCCCTGGTGTCGTTGAACTCGTCGGGCTCTCGGGTCGCAGTCGCCGACTACGATCGCGCAGTGCGCGTATGGGACATGAGCAATGGCGAACTGCTCGCACAGTTCAGTATGGGTATGCAGCCCAGCCGGATCGTGCTCGCCTCCGGCGGCGAAACGCTGGGCGCGGTCTACGGATCAGAAGGGGCGTCGTTGTGGCACGTCAGTCGCCCGCTTCATCCACTGTTCGAAAAGCACGGTCGCGGACAATGGCAACTCCAGTTCTCGCCGTCAGGTGCGAGCGTCCTGGCCGGAACCGGGAAGCAAGGCTTCCAGGTGTTCCGCAGCGACGACGGCAGTCTTCTGGGTCCATTGCTCAGCGCGGGCAGCCCCGGCGACGCGGGCATCCTCGCGTTCAGCGCCGACGAGCAGACCGTGGTAACCGGCGACGGACGTGGTGGGCTCAGGTTCTGGCGAGTGCCAGTGCCGCCCGTGCACGCCGAATCGGACCCGCTCGATGCCGAACAGGCGATCTGGAGTCCATCGGGCGATCGTGTGGTTGCGGTTGCGGACGATGCCTCGATCGTTGCGATTGGCGACCGCGCTGGCGGCGTGCACATACTTCCGGTCGACACCGGCGTCGAGGCGCTACGCCAGGCGGCGGTCCAGGTTCGTTTTCTCGGCCACAGTGACGAAGTCAGGCTTCTGCGAATGAGCCGCGACAATGCACTGGTCGCGAGCGCTGCCTCGGACAATACGGTGCGCGTCTGGAATACTGCGGCCGGCGATCCAAGACCGTTCGAGAGCGACATCCCGGGCAACCCGGTCACGCATCTCGATTTCTCGCCGGGTGCCGCTATTTTGGCGGTGTTGAACGGCAATCGTGCGCAGTTGCTCGATTCTGCCAGCGGCGAGCTGATCGCGGGCTTCGAACTCGGTGAAAACCACGAGGCGCTGTCATTCGCGACAGACGAACGCCTGTACCTGGGCGCAGACAGCGGTGCGTTGCGGCTGATCCAGCGCGACGTCGACGGCAACTGGAGTTTGCAGCAACTCTGGCAGGGCAACGCGGCGGTTCGCTGGCTCGAGGCCTCGCCAGGGGGGGACTTCCTCGTCGTCGTCGACGCGGACAATCGCGTCAGCCAGTTCAACCTGCTCGATGGTCAGCCGGGTGCGGCGACTCTCGAACTGCAGCAGCCGGTCGACGAGGTGCGATTCAGCCACGGCGGGTCCCGGGTGACGCTCCGGGCGTCGCGATGGATTCACCGGGCCAGTTCCTCGAGCGACGGATTGCGTCTGCTCGACACCGCCTACGGCCCTGGTGCCATCCCCGGTGCCCGCATGGTTTTCGGGCCGAATCCCAATGCGCTCGGCAATCGACTGTACCTGCCGGTCGCGGGCAGCGGCTTCCTGCGACTCGAGCCGGTGTGGTTTGCGAACTCGGAAAAAGCCGGATTGCTGGGCGGCAGGGACGAGCTGTTGAGCGAGTGGCAGGAGCGCCTAGCGCTCGTCACCGCGCAACGCGCGGACGAGTAGCTCGAGTCGCGCAGCGGTAACGTCGGCAGGACGTACCGGTGTTCCGATTCGGACCGGGACGCGGGCAAACAGTCGGCCGGGAATCGACCGCAGGCCGCCATTCCTGCGTCGGCTGAACCAGCTGCCCCAGAGCCTGCCGAGCGAAACCGGGATGACCGGCACGGCGCGTCGCTCGATGATCTTCTCGATGCCTGGCTTGAACCGCTGGATGTCGCCATCGCGCGTAATGCCGCCTTCGGGAAAAATACAGACGATATTGCCGGCCTCGAGCTCGGCGTCCACGGCCTCGAAGGCGTATTTCTTGATGGTCTCGTCCTCGTGCCCCGCGGCGATCGGAATGGCTTTCATGTTCTTGAAGAAGGACTTGAGAATCGGAATCTTGAAGATCTTGTAGTACATCACGAATCGCATTGGCCGCCTGATGGACGCCGACAACAGGAACGGATCCATGTAGCTGACGTGATTGCAGACGACGACCGCCGGTCCCGCGGCGGGAATGTGCTCGACGCCCCTGACCCTGACCCGATAGAACGCGCTGATGATGATCCAGGCGAGGAACCGCACGAGGAACTCGGGCAACAACGTGTAGATGTAAATGGCGACAAGAATGTTGAGTATGGCGAGTATCAGGAACAGTTGGGGTATGGAAAAGCCCGATTGCAGTATCGCGATCGACGTAATCGACGCGGCGACCATGAAGATTGCATTGATGATGTTGTTCGCGGCGATGATGCGCGACAGGTGGTGCCGTTCCGACCGTTGCTGGATCAGGGCGTACAACGGAACGCTGAAAAAGGCACCGAACGCGCCCAGCATCGCGATGTCGATCAATACGCGCCAGCTGCCTGCGCGTGACAGAAACTCGGCGACGCTCGAGACCGCCGTGGTGTGGGCAACCGGCTGCGCGATATAGAGGTCAAACGCGAACAGCGATAGTCCGATCGAACCGAACGGTACGAGCCCGAGCTCGATTCGGTGTCCGGAAAGGCGCTCGCACAACAGGCTGCCGATGCCGACCCCGACCGCGAATGCGACCAGCAGGTTGGTGGTGATCGTCTCGTTGCCGTTCAGGATGTCGAGCGTGTAGGCCGGCACCTGCAGCGTCATGGCGGAGCCGAAGAACCAGAACCAGGAAATGCCGAGGACCGACAGGAAGACGCTTTTCTCTTCGCGCGCGAACCCGACGATGCGCCACGTCTCGCGCCAGACGTTCCACTTGATGTCGAGGTCCGGGTCGACGGCAGGGGTTAGCGGTACCCTGCGGCTCGTGAGGTAGCCGAATACCGCGAACACGATAAGGGCAGCACCCAACAGTGACTGTTTGCCCGGGTCCCAGGCAACGGCAAGGCCGCCAACAATGAGGCCCAGGATGATCGCCATGTAGGTTCCCGCCTCGACCAGCGCGTTGCCGCCGACCAGTTCCTCCTCGGCAAGCCGCTGTGGGAGGTAAGCGTATTTCACCGGACCGAACAACGTCGACTGGAAGCCCATCAGGAACAGGACCAGCAGCAGCAGTGCGTAGCTCTGCGTGTACAGGGTGATAGCGGCCAGGGTCATCAATCCAATCTCCAGCAGCTTGATGCGCTGCATGAGCATGGACTTTTCGTACTTGTCCGCCAGTTGGCCGGCCATCGCCGAGAACAGGAAGTAGGGCAGGATGAACAGCGCGCCCGCGACATTCGCGAGGTCCGAGTAGTCCAGACCGTAGATCAACACGCCCTGGAAAGTGATCAGGATGACCAGTCCGTTGCGGAAGACGTTGTCGTTGAGCGCGCCCAGGAACTGGGTCAGGAAAAATGGCAGAAATCGCCGCTGGCCCAGAAGCTTGAACTGATTGGAGACCGCCATGCCTGCTTGTTTCCGGATCGGGCCCGGCGCCACTATAACAAAGGCATTTGAGATTCAGGCTCAAAACTGCGAACTGGCCCCGGTTTCCCGATTTGACAAGGATGATATGATTGAGCCGCAGGACACTGAATTTTCTACTATTTAGCAAACTTTACGGCTGACATCGAATGATCTCCAGGCTACCGATACTGCTGCTTTGCAGTCTGCTGCTCCTGGGCGCGTGTGCCAAGGAGCCGCCGCCGCGCACTGCCGATGAGTTTGTCAATAACCCGATCCTTCTGGAGGCCGCAATGGTTCGCTGCAGCCGGAACCGGTCGGAGTCGAAGTACGACGCCGAATGCATCAATGCGCGCGATGCCGTCCGGCGGATCGAGGCCAAGGAGGAGGCCGAGCGCCGTGCCTCGCTCGAGGAGGCGTCCGAGCGCAAGCGCCGCGCGCTGCGCCGAACACAGCAGGCTGCCGCGGAAGCACGCCGTCGCGCCGCTGAAACGGAGCGGCAGCGCCGTGAGGCCGAATACCTGGCGCAATTCGGCGAGCTGCCGCCAGACGCCGAGGCCGGTGAGCAGGGCGAGGTCGCGGGTAACGTGCCGACAGCGAACATCCCCGATACTGCCGTCGGCGCCGAGAGCGTGAGCAATAGCGGCGATGTCGCGATACCCGCAACCGACGGCGGCAACGCACCGGTCGTCGAAGCCGAGCCGGAATCGGAACCCGCCAGCGATCTTGAATCGGTTCGCGACGAGCTGCGGCGCCGCAACGAGGAAAACGGCGGCTAGGCCGAGGCTGCCGGCATCGTTTTCACGTGCAGGTCCCGTTGCGGGAACGGGATCTCGATGCCATTCGCGGCAAACGCCTTGTAAACCGCGCAGTTGAGTTCGTGGTGCAACCTGCCGCGATCTACCGGCCGGCCGATCCAGCACAGCAGTTCGAAGTCGAGACTCGAGTCGCCGAAATTGCGGAAGCGAACGCGTGGTGACGGGCTCGTCAGTATCTCGGCATTGTCGGACGCCACGTTCTCGAGCACGTCGATGACCTCGTCGATATCGCTGCCGTAGGCGACGCCGACCTTGACCCGGATGCGGTGGCTCTCCGACGGCCCGCCCGCTTCATTGATGATCTTGCTGTTGCCGATGACGCCATTCGGAATCGTGATCTCGACGTCGTCGCGCGTCAGCAGTCGAGTACTCCGGAGCCCGATTTGCGTGACGACACCGCGCTCGCCGGTATCCAGGATGATGAAATCACCGGTCTTGTAAGGCGCGTCGGCCGCAATAGACACACCCGCGAACAGATTCGATAGCGTATCCCGCGCGGCGAAGCTCAGAGCAAGACCGACGATACCGGCCGACGCGACCCAGGCCGTCAGGTTGATGTTCCACGAGACGAACAGGAAATAGACCGCGAGCGCAACGAGCAGAACTTTGACGACGTTGTGGAGCAGCGACAACATGCCGGACTGCACGATCTTGCTCTTCGAGCGTCTCGAGGTGACTTCTATCAGCAGGTTCGCCAGCTTGCTGAACGTCGAGTACCAGATGACGATGCCGAGCGTCCGCAGTATTCCGAGCGTGATGAACTCCGGCGCGGTCGGCAGGTCCATGCGAAGGGTCGCAAGAGCCAGGCCGATGAGGACGAAAGTCAAAAATACCGGTCTGTGGACCAACGCTACGAAGCGATCGTCCAGGTCGTTGCTCGATTTGGCCGCCAGCTTGCCGACCGCACGCGCGAGTATGAGATCGGCGACCTTGCCGATGAGGATGAAAGCCAGCGCTATGGCAGCCGCCTGCAAGTAGGCATTCGGCCCGATGATCTCGGCGAACTGCTGAATACGGGCTGTCAGGTCGTCGCGCACGGCTTGGCGGCCTCCGTGTGTCCGTTCAACAGGCGGCCGCTAGTAGTCTTCGGCGACCTCGTCGTCAGGTCCCGGCATACCGAAGGTGCGAACCTCGGCTTCGTCCTCCTGCCGCTCGTCGCCTGACGGTGCGGTGCCGGCTTGCACGCCTGGTTGCCGCGGCAGGCGTTGCGTCTGCGCTGTCAGCGTCTGCACGAACGAGTTTGCAACGTCCGGCGCGATGTTCGGTGAACTGGCGAAGATCTTGTCCGCCGTGATGGCGGGATTGCTGTAAAACGCCGCATTCGCCTTGTTGTCCATCCTCACGCCGGCACCCTCGAGCGCGACACCCGCAAACAGCCCACGGCTTCGCGAATACGAGAACACCTCGGCCTGGAAGCGGATGTCAGTGGCCAGCCCCGTGTGCCTGCCGACCGGTCCTGCAGCCACGGATGCGTCGGCACCGAGCGTAAGCTTGCCCGAAGCGATGCCGTCGACGCCGCGACGTGTCTTGAAGACCAGGATGATATCGGTCGACTGGGCGCCGATCTGCCAGCCAATGCTGCCAGCTGTCAGCGTTACGAACGCAGGGTTGCTCCAGGTTTCGTCGTCCTGCCTGACGACGAGAATGCCTTTGCCGCGACGGGCTCCGACGCCAAACCCGACCTTGACGACGTTCGGGATGACGGCAACGGCATAGGCCCGGGACAACAGCGCCGGCGGAATCGTTCGTTCCGGTATTCGAGCCAGCTGGTCGAGGACGTCCGAGGCGTCGGCGACCCGGTTCTCCTCACGAGTACCGGCAACCGCGGGCAGCGCAATGACCAGCGCGAGCAGGGTGATCAGTGTTCTTACAAGCGTGTTTTGCATGATGTCCTTCCAGAGGGATTACGTTCAATGATACGCCAATTTGGACAGCGTCTCATAAGTGACTACTCCAGCGATTTGAACACGAGGATTGGCGGAAGCGGGCAATCCAGCGTGGCGCAGACGACGCGAATCAGCTCGGCTTCGGCGATCGACAGTTTCTGGTCGTGGGTAACCACGGCGCTGATGCCCTTCAGGAGCGTCTTTCGGCCGCCGGAGCGCAGTCCCTGCAGGGTGTCCAGGCTCTCGTCGAGCGCGTCGACGCGCGAGCGACCCGCCAGTTCGGGTTCCATGGTCGTCGCCCAGCCCCCGAATTCGGCCGTACCGGCGGCAAATGCGTTGCGCACCGTGGACTCGCTCTCGTGACCGTAGTCCGCAATTATCCACAGCAGGTTGATGGCGGCCTGCTGGATGCTTCTCTTGTTGATTTTCGTGGGCCGCGCCGTCGACACCGGATCGATCGCCTGCTTGAGGTTGGTGCCGAGCACGCGATAGAAACAGTACTCGTAGAGATCGACGCGACCGTCAACCTCGATCAAACGCCGGGTCAGCTCGACCAGGTAGGTCAGGTGCGGCGTCGGGCGCAGTTTGAGCGCCGGGAATGCGACCACGAGGATGGGTAATCGGTACTCGGCACCGGTACGCGCGAGCTCGGCGTAGTAGCCGTCGACGAGACGGGCGCGTTCGGCGCCCAGGCTCTCTCGCACGATGCCCAGCTGCCGTTCGAGATGGGTACCGCTGCGATCGAGCACCAACGCAATCGTCAGCAGGTACGCGAACTCCGGGGAATGCGCGGCGTCGTAGAGCGAATCCGGGATCGAACGCCGCAGGTCCTGCGCGAACTCCACGTGCTCACTGTCGGGCTTGCCAACCGTGTCGACGATCTTGTCCGGCATCATCGCGGCGCCGCCACTGGCGATCGCCGTGGTTACGTCACCCGCGAACCCGGCGGCTCGCTCTTCGCGCACCTCGGGTCGCTCGCGAAGGTCGATCCTCGGAAAGTCGCCGGGTTTGAAGCCCGGGTCCAGGGCCTGGATGCGTGCCACGAGTGGCGGATGCGTTGCGAATATGCTCGACAGCCTGGCGCCGGTGCCGAATAGCATGTGGCTGACTTCCTCCGGGTCGTTTGCCTGCAGATGTGAGCCGTGCTCGAAACCGCCGATCTTCTTGAGCGCGCCCGCAATACCGCGGCTCTGCCTCGTGAACTGCACGGCCGACGCGTCTGCCAGGTATTCGCGCTGGCGCGAGACACCGGCCTTCAGGATGCGGGCAATGAAGACACCGATGCCGCCGAGCACGGCCAGGCCGAGCCCGACGATCATGACGACCGGTGCACCGCGATCGCGGCTGCGCGCAACCGCGGCCGTATGGTAGCCGCCGCGCACGATCATGCGGCCGATCAGGCCGAGCACCATGATCCCGAACAGCACGCCCATGAGCCGGATGTTGAGTCGCATGTCGCCATTCAGGATGTGGCTGAATTCGTGCGCGATGACGCCCTGCAGCTCGTCGCGATCCAGGAGTTCGAGCGTTCCGCGCGTGACGGCAACCGCGGCGTCGCCCGGCGCAAAGCCGGCCGCGAACGCATTGATGCCGGTTTCTTCCTCCAGGACGTAGATTTCGGGAACCGGCACGCCCGAGGCGATGGCCATCTCCTCGACCACATTGCGGAGGCGCCGGCGCAACGGGTCCTGCACATCTGCCGGCACCAGCGTGCCGCCCATTTGCTGCGCGACGCGCCCGCCTCCGGCGGACAGTGCGGCGGTCTTGAATAGGCTTGCGCCGACGATGAACAGCGTCGTGATAACGGCAGTGCCGATGAGCGCCGGCGCGCGGCTCTCGATGAAACTGCCGGGCGTGTACGCGAGGTTGTTGCTCGACGTCGTGTACAGCGCAAAGGCCACGATGGCCGTGACGCCAGCGACGATCAGCGCCGTCGCGACTATGTAGGCGACCACGAGTCGCCGGGTAGCCCGGCGGGCCTGATCCTGGGCATCGAAGAAGTTCAACGCGTGTCAGGACTCAGGTGAAGGAGACCTCGGGAACTTCGCGTTTCTCCTCCGAATCAATCTCGAGGAAGCTTGCGAGCTCGAACGAGAACATGCCGGCAATGATGTTGTTGGGGAAGTTTTCGGCCGTGTTGTTGTAAGACATCACCGAGTCGTTGAATGCCTGGCGTGCGAATGCCACCTTGTTTTCGGTAGTCGCGAGCTCTTCCTGGAACTGCATCATATTCTCGCTTGCTTTGAGGTCGGGATACGCTTCCGAAAGCGCAAACAGGCGGCTGAGTATCGAGCCGAGTGCGCCTTCCGAGGCGCCGAGCTCCTTGATGGCTTGCGCGTTGGCCGGGTCCGCTTTGGCGGCATCGAGGGCAGAGACGGCCATATTGCGCGCCTTGATGACGCCTTCGAGGGTCTCGCGTTCGTGTTTCATATAGCCTTTGACCGCCTCGACGAGGTTGGGAATCAGGTCGTGGCGCCGCGTGAGCTGAACGTCGATCTGGGCAAATCCGTTGCGCACACGGTTGCGCTCGTTGATGAGGCGGTTGTATATGCCTATCGCCCACATCACGATTGCGGCTATGATTCCGAGGAAGATCAATAGTCCAATCACTGTCCAGCTCCTTGAATGTACTTGGGATTCTTACAGCATAAACCTTGCATGGCGCTAACTCTAGCGGCATTGGCTGTGACTTTCTGGGCGCCGCAGACGTCCGCGGAATGGTTCACGGACGCTCGTCCGATGATGGGAACCGAGGTCAGCGTGTACTTCTGGCACGACGACCAGGAAGCCGGCAGTCTCGCGCTCGATGCCGTGTTCGCCGAAGCAGAGCGCATCAACCAGCTCATGAGTACCTATATCGAGGAGAGCCCGATCTCCGACATCAACCGGCGCGCGGCCAGCGAGCCCGTCGTTGCCGGCGAGGAGCTGTTTCACCTGATCCAGAGATCGCTCGACGTTTCGACGCTGACGCGAGGCGCATTCGACATCACGTACGAGAGCGTCGGCCAGCACTACGACTTCCGTCGACGCATGCGCCCGGACAACGAGACCGTGGCCGAGGAAAAGGAGCTGATCGACTATCGACTCGTCAGGCTCGACCCGGCTGCCGGGACGGTGTTCTTCGACGAGCAGGGCGTACGTATCAACCTCGGCGGCATTGCCAAGGGATACGTCGTCGAACGAGGCGTCGATATCCTGCGCCTGCACGGGGCGACGCACGGCATCGTGACGGCAGGTGGCGACTCGCGCATGCTCGGTGACCGCCGCGGGCGTCCCTGGATGATTGGCATTCGCGATCCGAGAGAGGATGGCAAAGTGGCAATCAGCCTGCCGCTGGCCGACGAAGCCATCTCGACGTCGGGCGACTACGAACGGTACTTCGACGAAGACGGCGTTCGTTATCACCACATTATCGAGCCGAGCACCGGCGAGCCGGCCGGCAAAGTCCACAGCGCCACCGTATTCGGCCCGGACGCGGTCATCACGGACG
>JAAUXY010130581.1_pt1 | contig 22655 bp, 19 predicted proteins | sample 7278121 | NCBI WGS metagenome assembly JAAUXY01 (sample SAMN14350117, study PRJNA611818) | marine sediment metagenome | isolation source: surface marine sediment (1.8m) | place: French Polynesia: Moorea | collected 2018-08 | reverse complement strand
TTCGCATTTTGGCGGAGAGGGTGGGATTCGAACCCACGGTACGGTACAACCGTACACTTGATTTCGAGTCAAGCCCGTTCGACCACTCCGGCACCTCTCCATCGGTTCCCGAACGCACGGGGCCGCGCATTGTACGCAATATATCCGGCACAAAGCCAGCCCGCCCTCAGAATCGGTACATCGCCGGAACGGCCAGACAGGGCCCCTTGGTCGAGGGGCCGCTACCGGCCTTTTGATGGCGGCGAGTTATCGCTCAACCTGCTCCTCATTCCGCGCGACGGTGCCCATTTCCAGGCGCTGGTTCAGTTCCTGATAGTACTGAGTCTTGGCGGCCTGGTGCTGCGCTTCCGTCGTCCGAGCGTAGTCAGTCGATGCACAGCCGCTGACAAGAATGGCGGCGGTGATAAGAGTAAGTGCTTTGTTCATGTTCCCGATCCTCGTGTGCGTTGTTGGTTTGCGAGCCTTAAAAAATCGTCGTTCGATCATTGGCTTACAAACTAACGGTGTCGCCCTCCATGTGCTTGTCGGGAGCCTATGGGTTATCTATTTTTTTGCTATTTTCTGTGCAACCATGACAACGCATCGATGAATCGAGGCGCGGCGTTCGAATGATCTTCCGGTTCGGCGGGATAGAGCTGAATACAGAGCAGTTCTCAATAACCAGAGACGGGCGGGTTATTGCGGTTGAGCCGAAAGTCTTCGATTTGCTGGTCTTCCTGATACGTAACCGCGACCGGTTGGTAACGCGAAACCAACTGTTTGATGAGCTGTGGCCCGGCCGGGTCGTGTCGGACAACGTGTTGAGCAACGAGGTCAAGCTGGCGCGTGCGGCGCTCGGCGATGACGGTGCACAGCAGAAGTTCATCCGAACCGTTCGAGGGCGCGGCTACCAGTTCGTCGGTGACGTCAATGAGATCGACGCCGGGGCGGCTCGGCAGCACGCCGGTACCCCGTCCCAAAGGCCTTCGACATCCGAACAGCCATCCGCCAGCGACAGCCTGAAACCCAATTCGATCGCGGTTCTGCCGTTCGAGAATCGTAGCAATCTGGACGAGGACGCGTTCTTCACTGATGGCTTTCACGATGAACTGATCAACCAGATTTCCAGAATACGAGACCTGGCGACGATTTCCCGTACCTCGGTCATGGCCTATCGGGACAGCAGCAAGAGCATTCGCGAGATCGGGGAAGAGTTGAATTCTGCAAGCATTATCGAGGGTGGCGTGCAGCGTGCTGGTGACCAGATCCGCATCAACGTGCAGCTGATAAATGCGGAGAAAGACGAACACGTCTGGGCTGAAGCGTATACGCGTCAGCTTAGCGCAGAGAACATCTTTGCAATTCAAAGCGAAATCGCCCTGGCGGTGGCCGCTCAACTGAAAGCAGTGCTGTCGCCACAGCAACAGCGCGATATCACCAAAACGCCTACTCAGAACATGGCAGCGTTGGAGGCCTATTACCGTGGTCGGGCCAGTTCGAGCCTGGCAACCAGCAAAGGCCACAGCGCGGCAATCGAGCATTTCCGGAGCGCGATCGATCTCGACCCTGATTTTGCTGAAGCTCATGCTCAGCTGGGAACGGCGCTACTGGAAAAAATCCATGTCGGCGGACTGCCTTTCAAGGAGCAGGTGGCGCTGGCAGAGCCGGTTATCGAACGGGCACTCGAATTGAACCCCGAACTCAGCGAGGCGTACGAAGCACTGGCTTTCCTCGACATCTTCAGGGGCAATCAGCCGGCATCGGAAGTAGCCTATGAGCAGGCAATAAAGCTCAACCCCAACAATGCGAGCGCACATCGGGCGTTCGGCTTCTTCATGAGCTGGCAGCGTGCAAAGCCTCAGCGAGCTTTTGAGCTGTTGAACAGGGCGAGGCTTCTCGATCCTCAGAACCAGTACACGTTGGCGCTGTTGGGGCAGGTACTGATGGAACTGGAACGCTTTGAAGAATCGCGATCAGTGCTATTTGACGCGATCGATGGCGGGCCGAACGTCGCAGCGGCCTATCAGTTTCTCGGCTACCTGTATTCCTGGAAACTCTACCGGCACGACGAGGCCGTCAAGGCCTATCGTATGGTGTACTTTCTGGATCCCGAGGTGCCGTGGTACGCCCTGAACCTGGCGCTGGCTTACTACGAGTTGGGTGTGCCCGATCGCGCCATCTTCTTTTACGAGCGCTATCTCCAAATATCCCACGATGAAGCATTTACATTCCTCGCTCGCCTTAACCTCCACGCGTTGCGTGGCGACCACGAGCAGGAACAGCGGCTTTTCGACGACTTCAAAACGACATGGTCTGGCCGAGAGCCGTGGGGCAGGGATCCGTGGGTAGATATTCTCCTCGGGGATCTCGACGCACGCTATGGTCATCCGGAGCTGGCCGTGGAGCGCTTCGAAACGGTCTATCCGCAGCTTGCAGCGCCGGACGCCGACGTCAATGCGAGCGACAATACGTTCAAGCTGGCAATCGCCTACACGACTAACCTGTATCTCTGCGGCGACACAGACAAGGCGGCGCCGCTGTCAGACAAGATTGTCGAGATCCTGCCGACCAAGAGTCGCTATCGGTGGCGGGGCATAGGAATCATGGATGCCTGGCTGCACCTGTCCATGGGCGACGAACTCAAGGCTATGGAAGCCTTGAACGATTGGCGGGCCCTCGGCGGTTGCCTGGATCTTCGCCAGGCCCGGGTTTTTTCAAATACCCTGTTCGACAGACCCGAGTTTCACGCGTTGAACAACGGGATACTCGACGATCTTGCCGAGCAACGGGCTAATCTTTCTCGCATGGAAGCTGGCGGTGAGCTGGCACCGATACCGGAATAGCCACACGCATCATCCAATCAGTCCGCACTCTCCGTTGCGAACTTTTGGGCGGACTGCCCGGGATCAATAAACCAGGAACATGCCCGAGCCGCTCGATGGGACAGCGGGATCCGATGGGATGATGACGGTCCCCGTTTCGTAGATCTTGCGACCTTTTAGTGACCTCAAATCGCCATTGGCCTCCATGACGATGCCGTGGCCATCCCAGATACCGTCTTCACCGTCCGGGATCACGGTCTTGCCGGCACTCTCGCCCGCGAGGATCAACTCTTCACCATTCCAAAGCTCCCACTTTGCCAGGTAGTAACCGACCTTGCCGCCCGAGTACGCGCCCTCGGGAACCGGCGGTGTTTCGGGGAACCAATACCTCAGTTCACCCGTGAGGTCGCCGCTAACGCTCGCCTTCCATGCAAGCACCCATCCCTCGTCATCTTGTTCTCCAAGATGGTCGACGGACCGGTATTCAATCCGCGACGTAAGCGGCTTCTCGAGGACATCGGAATCATCGGCGAATATCGTCAGCCCAGGCAGCATCACTAACAGCAACACAAGCACGGGCGTCAATGTCAAAATCGAATTGGGTTTCATCTTTCAACTCCTTTCATTCAAGAGTAGGAGATTTCGGCGCTACCCCCAAATCAGCGCATCCCGCCGACCGGCCCGGTGGTACCCGTGCTGAACCTTGTGGCAGCATCGAATCTTTGCGTTTCGGACTACCGCCATGCCCCGTTTCTCCTTCGTGATCGTCTTTCTGTCACTGCTCCGCCTCGCCGTAGCGGCCGAAGGCCCCATGGATGCGAGCGAGTCGGACCCGAACGCCCTCGGCTGGATGCAGGGCTCCCCGCCGCCCGCCGACAAGCTGATTGGCCAGCCCGACTCCAACTACTTCAGCTTCCCGAAGCTGCGCTGGACGGTGTGCCATTTCCGGGAACTGCTGCCGACAAAGGTGATGAGCCGTGGCCTTGGCGCGCCGGTAGCATTCGAGCGCGCTCCCGATCCTGCAATCGACGAGCTGACATTCACGCCGCTGGGCGGCGATGCGCCCATGACCTGGGAGGCCTCGCTCGCCGCAAACTACACCGACGGCATCGTGATCCTGCACAAGGGCCGCATCGTCTACGAACGGTATTTCGGCTGTCTCGACGAGGCGGGTAAGCACGGTGCGATGTCCATGACGAAGTCGCTCACCGGGCTGCTCGCGGAGATCCTCGTGGTTGAAGGCGAACTCGACGAGACCGCGCGCGTCGCAACGATCGTGCCCGAGCTTGCCGACAGCGCGTTCGGCAACGCCACGGTGCGTGAGGTCATGGATATGACGACCGCGCTCGATTTCAGCGAGGACTACAACAATCCCGAAGCGGACATCTGGATCTACAACGCTGCCGCAAATCCGCTTCCCAAGCCGGCCGACTACGACGGGCCGCGCAGCTACTTCGAATACCTGCCGAGCGTTCGCCAGGCGGGCGAACATGGCGAGGCATTCGGGTACAAGACGGTGAATACCGACGTACTCGGCTGGATTGTCGCCCGGACCACCGGACAATCGCTGGCCGACTCTCTGTCCGGGCGTGTCTGGAGTCGCATCGGCGCCGAGCAGGACGGCTACTTCACCGTTGATTCAATCGGCACGCCCTTCGCCGGCGGCGGCTTGAGCGCCGGGCTCCGCGATATGGCTCGCATCGGGCAGCTAATGCTCGATGAGGGCGTCAGCCATGGCGAGCGGCTTTTCCCGGCGGACGTCGTGAACAACATCCGGGCTGGTGGCGACAGGACGGCTTTCGCGAAGGCCGGCTACGACACCTTGCCGGGCGGCAGCTATCGCAGCATGTGGTGGGTGTTCCATAACGATCACGGGGCCTTCGCGGCGCGCGGTGTGCACGGGCAGACGGTTTACGTCGATCCCGAGGCTGAGATGGTTATCGCACGTTTCGCGTCGCATCCCGCCGCGAAGAACGCTGTTATCGACCCGACGTCCCTGCCGGCCTACCAGGCGGTTGCGGAGTACCTGCTGGGCAGGGAATAGCGATGGGGCAGGAGCTGACAGCGCTGTCATAATTTGTCAATATATAGCGTCAGTCTCGCTGACCCGGAAAACAGGGATCCGAACAATGACCGATAAATATCCCACGCTGACCGAAATGGGTGTCGAGAGTCACTCGCAGATCAACAAGTACTACGTCACCAGTATCAACTACGTCGACATCCTGCGGATCGCCTATGACCGGCCCGAGGGATCGCTGCTACCGGACACCCGGAGCTACAAGTTCCCGCGCGTTGCCGGTAAAGCGAAGGACGAGCAGTCCAAGGAGACGACGGCGCCGCGCATGCATCCGAAGCTGCGGGACGCGATCGGGGAACTGGACAAGATCATCAGCGCGCACTCCAGCAAGGAGACGATTGCGGCCGAAATTCTTGCAGAGATTGCGCTGCTGGAGGAAGACATCGCTTTTCACAACGAGGCGATCAAGACACTGGTGAGGAAGATCCCCGATATCGAGTGTTGATTCCGTCGCTGCCCGGAACGGCAGCGCAAATCCACTTCAACTCGAAATAATCGAGCCTGAACAATTACGTTCGGGTGTGCAGGCACCGCCGGCTTCTGCCATACTGTCGGTCAAAATAACCGTGCGAACACGGAGCTGCAGATGGTTTTCGAGGGGTCGAACGTAACCGCGCTGCTGAACTCAACTCCCGACGCGATGGTCTTCGTCGACGAGTCCGGCACCATTAGCTTTGCCAATCGGCAAGTTGAATCCATGTTCGGCTACGAGCCCGATGAGCTCGTGGGCCAGCCGGTCGAGCTGCTTTTGCCCAAGCGGCTTCGGAACAAGCACGAGGGCTACCGCGGCGCATTCGCCAGCGAGCCGCGCCGGCGGGAGATGGGCGCAGGGCTTGAGCTGTTCGGCCTGCGGCGCGATGGCACCGAATTCCCGGTAGAGATTTCATTAAGTCCCGTCGAAACGGAGCATGGGCTGCTTATCGCCGGTGCGATCCGCGACGTCAGCGACCGGGTACGCATTCGAAACGACCTGGCGGCCGCACGCGACGAGGCGGAGCGGGCCAACCGCGCCAAAAGCTCATTCCTTGCCGCGGCGAGTCACGATCTGCGCCAGCCGCTGCAGACGCTCAACCTGCTCAATGCCGTGTTGCGCAAGACAGCCAACTGCAATCACTCGGTGCAGGCTGTCGAACAGCAGGCGCAGGCGCTCGGCGCGATGACGGACCTGCTGAATTCGCTGCTGGACATCAGCAAGCTCGAGTCCGGCGCGATCACGCCCGACATTGCCGACTGCCAGGTCAGGGACATATTCCGGCGGCTGTCGTCCGAGTTCCGCACCCAGGCGGAAGCCAAGGGCCTGGAACTGCGTGTCGACGACTGCGAAGACGTCGTTCGCACCGACGCAGGCCTTTTGTCGCAGATCATCCAGAACCTCGTCGCCAATGCGATCCGCTACACGCGCGAGGGCCTCGTGCAGCTGCGCTGCCTGCACATGAACGAGACCGTTCGCATCGAGGTCGCCGATACCGGCATCGGTATTCCGCGCGAGGAGCTTGGTTCCATATTTGAGGAGTTCTACCAGCTCAATCGTGAGCCCGGCGAGTCGCGAGAGGGCCTGGGACTGGGTCTCTCGATCGTGCACCGCCTGGCGGAACTGCTCGATCACCCGCTCGACGTGCAATCAACACCGGGGCAGGGGACCTGCTTTGCGGTAACGCTGCCCAGGGGCACGAGCCGCCATGTCGCCATGCAGGGTCAGCTGGGCTCGCCAACGGAATCTGCCGACGCGATCCGCGTCATGCTCATCGATGACGACCTGGCGGTCATGCGTGCCACGACGATGCTGCTCGAAGCGGAAGGGCACGAGGTCTCGCTAGCGGCCACCGCCGACGAGGCGCTTGCCGTCGCCGAGGCGCGGGGCGTGCCCGAGGTCATCGTCGCCGATCTGCACCTGGGCGAAGGCCTGAGCGGATTGCAAACCATCGAACAACTGCGTACTCTCGCCGGCGTTCAGATTCCGGCCATCCTGGTCACAGGCGATACTTCGTCAGCCGTCAGCGAACAGGCTGCCGACGTACCGGCCTGCAAGGTGCTCAGCAAGCCCGTGAACGCCGATACGCTAATGACGCTCGTCGGCGACGTAGCGGCCAGCCGGACCGACCACCACTAAATAATCCGCAGGTACCGCCGTGCGCATCGACGCCATTGAGATCGGGGACAATCCGCCCGAGGATGTCAACGTCATTATTGAAGTGCCGATGGGCGGCCAGCCCATCAAGTACGAGTTGGACAAGGAAGCCGGCACGCTCGTTGTAGACCGTTTCCTGTACACGCCGATGTCCTATCCGGGCAACTACGGCTTCGTTCCCCACACACTGTCAGACGATGGCGACCCCATCGACGTTCTCGTGGCCAACACCCGCGAACTGGCGCCCGGCTGCGTGATCAATGTCCGGCCGATCGGTGTCCTGATCATGGAAGACAACGCCGGCCAGGACGAAAAGGTCATCGCCGTGCCGTCACGCAAGACGACGTCGCGGTACGATCACCTGAACGAGTACGACGACATGCCGGAGATTACGCTCAAGCAGATCGAGCACTTCTTCGAGCACTACAAGGATCTCGAGCCCGGCAAATGGGTCAAGATCGGTGACTGGCAGGGTGCCAGCGATGCCCGCAGGATGATCGTCGAGGCGATCGAGCGCGCGAAGGGCGCCTGAAGCCGGTCAATCAGAGTCCGGCGTAGAACGACTCCATTTTTTTCCGCTCGTCGGCGTCCGGCATGCGGCCCTTGGCCGCGCCAATGTTGTCGTCGACGTGCCGCGCTTTGGTCATGCCCGGGATCGCGACGGTTGCCGCCGGGTGCGACAGCGCGTACTTGAGCAGGAACTGCGCCCAGCTGTCGGCAAACTCGCTCGCCCATTCGGGCAGCGGCTGGTCGCCGACCTTGTCGAAGATGCGACCGCCACCGAAACCGCGGTTGATCATCACGGCGATGCCGCGATCGGCCGCGAGCGGCAACAGGCGCTCCGCCGACTCGCGCTGCTCGAGCGAGTAGTTCACCTGGATGAAATCGAGTTCTTCCTGGCGCATCACCTTCTCGAATTCCTCGTACTGACTCGAACGGGAGGTCGTGATGCCGATGTGGCGTATGCGCCCGGCGTCCTTCCACTCCTGCATCAGCGGCAGTGCGGCCTGCCAGCCGCGGAGGTTGTGGACCTGCATGAGTTCGAAGAGGTCGGTCTTGAGCTTGCCGTAGGACGATTCCATCTGCGCGCGAGTCGCCTCCTGACCCTCTTCCTTGTCGGCCTTGGTGGCGATGAACAGGTCGTCGCGAATACCGAGTTCTTCGATCAGGTCACCGAGCACGGTCTCCGAGTTGCGGTACATCGGCGCGGTGTCGATCACGGTGCCGCCGAGCGCATGGAAGCGTGCGAGCGCCTCCTTGAGCGGCGCGCGCTCGGCCTTGGTGGCCACGCCGTAGCGGTTGGTGCCGAGGCCGACGATTGGAATCATCTCGCCCGATGACGGGATCGGCCGCTTGATCAGTTCGTGGCCGTCGGCCAAAGCGGCAGGCCCAGCAACGGTCAGCGCTGCGGCACCGAGCGTCGCCTTGGTGAATTCGCGTCGGGTGAGTTTCATTTTGTCCTCCGGTTGGCAGGAGACGCACTATACTATTCCGCCGGCGGGAAATCTGCGCGCTAAGGAGCCCAGGATGCCAGGTCTGTATTTCGAGGAATTCTCGGTGGGTCAGGTCATCGACCACCCGATTCGGCGCACCGTAACCGAGGCCGACAACGTGCTCATGACAACGCTGACGCACAACCCGGCGGCGCTGCATCTCGATGCCGAGTACATGAAGAGCACCGAGTTCGGTCGGCCGATCGTCAACAGTTGCCTGACGCTGAGCCTGATGGTTGGCATTTCTGTGAATGAGACGACCCACCTGACGGCGGTTGCAAACCTTGGCTGGGACGAAGTGCGTTTCCCGAAACCGGTGTTTCCGGGCGATACGCTCAGGATCCAGACCGAGGTCCTCGAGCTGCGCGAGAGCAAATCCCGGCCCGACAACGGCATCGTCGTATTTGCGCATCGTGCGTACAACCAGGACGACGATCTGGTGGGCGAAAGCCGGCGTTCCGCACTGATGCTGAAGAAGCCCGAATGATCCGCAGTTTCCTGTTCGTCCCGGCCGACAGCGATCGGAAGATCGGCAAGGCGCTCGACGCCGGCGCCGATGCTGTCATCATCGATCTCGAGGATGCGGTCGCCGCAGAAGCCCGGCCACAGGCACGCCAGATCGCCGCGGAGCGAATCGGCGGCCGTGACGACGTCTGGGTCCGGATCAATCCGCTCGACACCGAGGACGCCGACCTGGATCTCGAGGCCGTGCTGCCGGCGGCACCGGCCGGCATCGTGCTGCCGAAACCCGAGAGCGCCGCCGACGCGATCGACCTCGCGGCGCGCCTCGATGAACTGGAAGCAGCGAACGATATCCCGGCCGGGCGCACCGGCATCGTCTGTGTCTGCACGGAGCGGCCGGAGGCGCTGTTCTCGCTTGGTGGCTACGCGGGCGCGACCGAGCGGCTGCGCGGGCTGTCCTGGGGCGCCGAGGACCTGAGCGCCGCGGTCGGCGCGTCGGCCACGCGCGGCGATGATGGCCAGTGGCTGGCGCCCTACGCGCTGGCGCGTTCGCTTTGCCTGTTCGCCGCGAGCGCCGCCGGGGTGGCCGCGATCGATACGGTGTTTACGGATTTCCGCGACCTCGAGGGCCTGTCACGCTATGCGGAGGCTGCGCGCCGGGACGGTTTCACGGGGATGCTCGCGATCCACCCGGCGCAGGTCGACGTCATCAACCAGGCGTTCGTGCCGACCGAAGCGGAACTCGCACGGGCACGGCGCATCATCGAGTTGTTCGCCGCCAATCCCGGTGCTGGCACGCTGGGCATGGACGGGGAGATGCTCGACCGGCCGCACTTGTTGCGGGCCGAACGGCTGGTTGCGCTTGCAAACAGAATTAACCAATAAGAAGGCCCGATGCTATGACTGATCTCTACCCTGTGGATGAAGCAACCCGTGCGCGCGCGCTGGTTGACAGCGAACGCTACGCCGAGATGTACAGGCGTTCCATCGAAGAGAATGAGGCATTCTGGGCCGAGCAGGCCGAACGCATCGACTGGATGAAGCCGTTCACAAAGGTCAAGGACGTCTCGTTCGCGAAAGATGACCTGCACATCCGCTGGTATTACGACGGCACACTCAACGCCTGCTACAACTGCGTCGACCGGCACCTGGAGTCGAAAGGCGACGACGTCGCGATCATCTGGGAAGGCGACGACCCCACGCGCGACCTCAAGATCACCTACCGCGACCTGCACGAACGCGTTTGCCGCTTTGCCAACTCGCTAAAAGCACTGGGCGCAAAGAAGGGCGACCGCGTAACGCTATACATGCCGATGATCCCTGAGGCAGCCGTGGCCATGCTCGCCTGTGCGCGCATCGGCGCCATTCACTCGGTCGTGTTCGGCGGCTTCTCGCCCGAGGCGCTCGCCGGTCGTATCGTCGACTGCGAGGCGAGCATCGTCGTCACGGCGGACGAGGGATTGCGGGGCGGCAAGAAGGTGCCGCTCAAGAACAACGTCGACAAGGCCGCGGCTCATCCCGATGTGACCACGCTCGAGAAAGTACTGGTCGTTCGTAACACGGGCGCCGACATCCACTGGGAGGAAGGCCGGGACGCGTGGCTGCACGAACTCAGCGAGCAGGTGGATGCCGATTGCCCCTGCGAGGAAATGGACGCCGAGGATCCGCTGTTCGTCTTGTACACGTCGGGCTCGACGGGCAAGCCCAAGGGCGTGCTGCACACCACCGGTGGCTACATGGTCTACGCGGCGCTGACGCACGAGGTGATCTTCGACTACCACCCCGGCGACGTTTACTGGTGCACTGCCGACGTCGGCTGGGTAACGGGCCACAGCTATATCGTCTACGGGCCGCTCGCAAACGGCGCGATCACGCTCATGTTCGAGGGCGTTCCGAACTACCCGACCTCATCGCGCTTCTGGGAAGTGTGCGACAAGCACGAGGTCAACATCTGCTATACCGCACCGACGGCGATCCGCGCTCTGATGCGTGAGGGCGACGAGCCCGTGAAGCAGACTTCGCGCAAGAGCCTGCGTCTGCTGGGATCGGTCGGCGAGCCGATCAATCCCGAGGCCTGGGAGTGGTACTACAAGGTCGTTGGCGACAGCCGTTGCCCGATTGTAGATACCTGGTGGCAGACGGAAACGGGAGGCATCATGATCAGCCCGCTACCCGGCGCTACCGACCTGAAGCCCGGCTCGGCGTCGATGCCGTTCTTCGGCGTCAAGCTGGCGCTGCTCGACAACGACGGTAACGAGCTCGAGGGCACCGCGGCGGGCAACCTGGTCATCACCGAGAGCTGGCCGGGCCAGATGCGCACGGTCTACGGCGACCACGATCGATTCATCGCCACGTATTTCTCGACCTTCGACAACTGCTACACGACGGGCGACGGTGCGCGACGCGACGAGGACGACTACTACTGGATCACGGGACGCACCGACGACGTGCTCAATGTCTCCGGACATCGTATGGGCACGGCCGAGGTGGAGAGCGCACTCGTCTCGCACGAAGACGTCGCGGAAGCCGCTGTGGTCGGCTACCCGCACGAGATCAAGGGGCAGGGCATCTACGCCTACGTCACGCTCATGGAGGGCATCGAGCCCAGCGAGGATCTGCGCGGGGCGCTACAGCAGTGGGTCCGCAAGGAGATCGGCCCGATTGCGAAGCCGGACCTGATCCAGTGGGCGCCCGGGCTGCCGAAGACGCGATCGGGCAAGATCATGCGCCGCATCCTGCGCAAGGTGGCGGCCGATGATTTCGGTGAGCTGGGGGATACCTCGACGCTGGCGGATCCGTCGGTCGTTGACGACCTGATCGAGAATCGCCAGAACCGGGCCTAGCCCTGTTCGACGTCGTCGTCGCCCGCGTCCGGGTCGTTCTGCGCGTCGTCGAAGGCGTTCTCGAGTTCGCGTGAGATCGTCCGCTTGAGTTCTTCCTCGATCTCCTCCTCGGTGAGAGGCTCGAGGACCGGGGGCGGGTAGGCAATGTCTGCGGGATCGATGCGCTTGAACTCGGCGATCTGGCGGTCGTAACTCTTGACGAACTCCTCGGCGAACATCTGCGGGAAACGGCCGCCGCTCTTCTCGGTCATGACCGGGTAGAGGTCGCAGTAGAGCTGCCAGTACTTGTACTTGTCCATGAAGCCGAGCATTGGCGTGGACTTGATGTTGCGATCGAAGTTCTGCACGAGCTCGTCCGGGTCGAAGCGATCGGCAAACTCGACGAACGCACTCGTCATCGCATCGAGAAACGCATCCTGGTGAAACAGCAGATCGCGGCAGACTTCGCGTACGGAGTCGCGCGGCCCAAGGTACTCGCCTTCGCGACCGACCAGGAGCTGCTTGATCGAGTCGCCCGTGTTTTCGGACAGCTTGAGCGGATTGTTGTGGCGCGGCAGTACCGTCGTCTGATCGAGGCGAAACGCCGACTTCAGGTTGCCGCGGCTGGCCAGCAGCTTGGTGATGCCCTCGACGAACTCTTTGAGGACTTCGCCCGCGTTCTGCATGACCTCGGCGGGGTCGGTCGTCGGGTGCAGGTCGGCACGATTGACACCGAGGCCCTCGAGGAAGGTGTCGAACAACTCATTGGACGAGGCCTCGACGCGAACCGGCTGGATGACCGGCGGCACTTCGACATGTTCGTCGACCGGGAACTGTTCCTCGACGACGATTGAAGGCTCGTCGCCGTCGTAGAGCCGCGACTGGAAGTCGCTGTCGCCGGTGATCAGTTCTTCGTCGAGCAGTTCCATGCCGGTCTTCAGCGTCTCTGCCTCCGCTACCGGCAGGTCGATCGGTTCCGGCAGCTCGGTCTGCTCCTCCTCGAGCGGCATGACGATGCTTTCGCCTTCACTGATCGACACCGTGATCTCGAAGTCACCCATGCGCAGCCGATCGCCGTTGAACAGGCGCTGCGGGTTGCCCTTGCCGATCGGCTCGTGCTCGTCGTTCAGGTAAACCCCGTTGCTGCTCAGGTCGATGAGGTAGTAGATACCGCCACGAACGTCGATCGCCGCGTGTTTGCCCGAGATGTAGCGGTCCGGGTCCGGCAGTATCCAGTCGTTGTCGAATGAGCGGCCGATCGTGCCGCCTTCGTCATGGAATTCGCGCACGGCGTCGTCGCCGACGATCTCGCGGTGATCACTGACGATTTCGAGCTGTAGTGGCATCGGCCGGTCCTGTTCCCGTGGCCCGCACGGCGGGCTTGCCCAATCTCGGGCGTAGTCGCAAATGTTGACGCAGATCAAGGAGATACGCTGCCAAGCAGTTCACATAATCGACGCTTGCGCCAGCCACCGAAAACGCTCTTTTTGGGCGATTTGCCCCATATTCGGGAGCTTGCGGCCTTCGCCACGATTCGCGCCGTCCGGCCGCGGTTTTCGGTACACTACGCGCCCCGCCGGGCAGCCAGCCCGGCCCCGGATAGCCGAGATGAGCGAAAAACCACTCTACAAAGTGATCTTCATGAGCCAGGGCCAGGTCTGGGAGATCTACGCCAAGGGCATCAGTCACGACGCGATGTTCGGCTTCGTCGAGGTCGAGGAGCTCGTGTTCGGTGAGCGCTCGAGCGTTGTCGTCGATCCCTCGGAGGAGAAGATCAAGACCGAGTTCGAGAATGTCCGACGGACTTACCTGCCGATGCATTCCATCATCCGCATCGACGAGGTAGAGAAGCAGGGCGCGAGCAAGGTGTCCAAGCTCGAGGGCAGCAATGTCGCCCAGTTCCCGATGCCGATTTACACGCCGGGCGACAAACCGACCTGAGCTTCCGGTATCATCGCGACGTCCCTTTACCGCGTTTAAGGATCGAGCGAATTGTCCAGTCCTGCCGCCGTCGCCGCGCGCTCCGTTCAGATGGTGGAATTGCCCGGCCAGCGAGCGCTGTCGGATTTCCGTCTCGACAAACTGACCGACGCCCTCAAGCGTCTCGATGATCGCGTCACCGCCGTCGACGCACGATTTGCCTACTTCGTCGACTTGAGCGCCGAACTGACGGCCGAGCATCGTGAGCGCCTGGAGGCCCTGCTGCTCTCGGGCGAGGCGCCGGCGACTTTCAAGCGCGGAGCCAAAACCCTGTTCGTCGTGCCGAGACCCGGCACGATCTCGCCGTGGTCGTCGAAAGCCACCGATATCGCGATGGCCTGTGACCTCGACGCAGTGCGTCGTATCGAACGCGGTATCTGCTATGCCATTAGCTTCAAGGGCAAGGCGGAGTCGGCCGACGCCCTCGCGCTGTCGCTGCAGCTCTTCGATCGCATGACCGAGGCCGTGCTCGAGACGAGCGACCAGGCCAGCGTGCTGTTCGAGACTCACGCGCCGACCCCGCTCGGTATCATCGAGCTCGGCGTCGACGGCCGACCCGCGCTTGAGGCTGCGAATCGCGATCTCGGTCTCGCGCTGTCGGACGACGAGATCGACTACCTCGTCCGCAGTTACTCGGAACTGGCTCGCAACCCGACCGATGCCGAATTGATGATGTTCGCGCAGGCCAATTCGGAGCACTGTCGTCACAAGATCTTCAATGCGAACTGGGTCATCGACGGCCAGTCGCGCGACGAGAAGCTGTTCGGGATGATCAAGTCGACGACCGAGGCGAGCCCGGACGGCGTCATCTCCGCGTACTCCGACAACGCCGCCGTCATCGAGGGCTGGCAGGGCTTGAGGCTGATGCCGACTGCCGGCACGCGCGAGTACGCCTATGCGGACGAGCCGATCCACATTCTCATGAAGGTCGAGACGCACAATCACCCGACCGCGATCTCGCCGTTTCCCGGCGCCGCGACCGGTGCCGGCGGAGAGATTCGCGACGAAGGCGCAACCGGGCTCGGTGCCAAGCCGAAAGCCGGCCTGACCGGTTTCACCGTCTCGCACCTGCGAATTCCGGGCTACAAGCAGCCGTGGGAGATCGACTTCCCACACCCGGACCGCATGGCATCGCCGCTCGACATCATGATCGAGGGGCCAATCGGCGGCGCGGCCTTCAACAACGAATTCGGCCGACCGAATCTTGCCGGCTATTTCCGCACCTTCGAAGCCCGTATCCCGGGCCTGCCCGAGAACGAGATTCGCGGCTATCACAAGCCGATCATGATCGCGGGGGGCGTCGGCAACGTGCGGGCCGAGCACGCGCAGAAGATCGACGTACCGGTCGGAGCAAAGCTTGTTGTTCTCGGCGGTCCGGCCATGTTGATTGGCCTTGGCGGCGGCGCGGCATCGAGCCTCGCGAGCGGCACGTCGAGCGAGGACCTCGACTATGCGTCCGTGCAGCGTGGCAACCCGGAGATGGAGCGCCGCGCACAGGAGGTGATCGACCGCTGCTGGGCAATGGGCGACGACAATCCGATCCTGCTGATTCACGACGTCGGTGCCGGCGGACTGTCGAATGCCATACCGGAGGCAGTCGATCATTCGAAGCACGGAGCGATGATCGAGCTGCGCGACGTCGATAATGCCGAACCCGGCATGTCACCGATGGCGATCTGGTGCAACGAAGCGCAGGAGCGCTACGTACTGATTGTCGGCGAGGATCGCATCGACGAGTTCGTTGCGCTATGCGAGCGCGAGCGCTGCCCGGCTGCCGCGGTCGGTACGCTAACGGGCGACGGGCGCCTCGTCGTCAGCGATCGCGAATTTAACAACCGCATCGTCGACATGCCGATGGCGATGCTGCTGGGCAATCCGCCGAAGATGACGCGCGACGTCACTCGCAGCGCGAGCCAGGCCGGGCGCCTCGACCTTGACGACGTCGAACTGGAGGAAGCCGCGCTCAGGGTGCTGCGGTTCCCCGCCGTCGCCGACAAGTCCTTCCTGATCCATATCGGCGACCGCACGGTCGGCGGTCTTTCCGCGCGCGACCAGCTGGTCGGGCCCTGGCAGGTTCCGGTCAGCGATGTCGCGATCACGGCATCGAGCTTCGACGGCGTAACGGGCGAGGCTATGGCGATGGGCGAACGAACGCCGCTCGCCGCCATCAACGCACCGGCGTCGGGCCGCATGGCGGTCGCGGAGGCGATCACGAACGTCGCCGCCGCATCCATCGGCGACATTGAGAAGGTACGACTGTCGGCAAACTGGATGGCTGCTGCCGGACACCCGGGCGAGGACGCCAACCTGTTCGACACCGTCAAGGCCGTGGGCGACGAGCTCTGCCGGGCGCTCGGTATCGCGATTCCCGTGGGCAAGGACTCGCTGTCAATGCGCACGCGTTGGCAGGAGGGCGAGCACGAGTATCAGGTCGTCGCGCCGGTCTCGCTGATCGTCTCGGCATTCGCGCCGGTCAGCGACGTGCGCCGGCACCTGACGCCGGAGCTGAAAGTCACCGAGGACCAGAGCTACCTGCTGCTGTTCGACCTCGGCAAGGGGCGCAATCGTCTCGGCGGTTCGTGCCTTGCGCAGGCTTACACGCGGACCGGCGGGGACGCACCGGATGTCGACAACCCGCGGGCGCTGAAGAACCTGTTCGCCGCGATCCAGGAACTGTCGAGCCGCGACATGCTGCTGGCGTACCACGATCGCAGCGACGGCGGCTTGCTCGCTACCGTCGCCGAGATGATGTTTGCCGGACGGCTCGGCGTCGACCTGCAGTTCGACGGCACGCCGCGCGAACTTCTGGGCGAACTCTTCAACGAGGAAATCGGCGCCGTCGTCCAGGTCGAGAAGACCAAGCTGACGCAGGTACAGATGGTGCTCGACCGGCACGGGATCGACGCGCGGGCGGTCGGCCGCGTGGACAGCGATCCGGTCCTGCGCGTGCACAGTCACGGTGAGTGCGTGCTCGAACTCGAGCGCAAGCGCATGCAGCGCGAGTGGTCGGAGATGAGCTACCGCATCCAGGCGCTCCGCGACAACCCGAAGACGGCGCGAGAGGAATTCGAGCGCATCCAGGACGACAATGACCCCGGGCTCAACGTCGAGCTGAGCTTCAATCCGAACGACGACATCACGCGTGCGCTCCGTGGCAGCGGTAATCCGCGCGTCGCGATCCTGCGCGAGCAGGGCGTGAACAGCCAGTACGAGATGGCTGCCGCGTTCATTCGGGCCGGCTTCACGGCCGTCGACGTGCACATGAGTGACCTTTTGGAGGGCCGCGATACGCTGGACGACTACCAGGGCATCGTAGCCTGCGGCGGCTTCTCCTTTGGCGACGTGCTCGGCGCCGGCGGCGGCTGGGCCAAGTCGATCCTCTATCACAGCCGCACGCGCGATCAGTTTGCGGCGTTCTTCGACCGCAGCGATACGTTTGCGCTCGGTATCTGCAACGGCTGCCAGATGCTGTCGCACCTGAAGGAGTTGATCCCGGGTGCCGAGAACTGGCCGCGCTTCCTCGGCAACCGGTCCGAGCAGTTCGAGGCGCGCCTCAGTCTGGTCGAGGTCGTCGAGAGCCCGTCACTGTTCTTCACCGGGATGGCCGGGTCGCGGCTGCCGATCGCGACTTCGCACGGCGAAGGCCGCGTCGCCTTCGACAGCGAGGCCGACCGCTATTCGGCGTCGCACACGATCGCGGCTCGCTACGTCGACAACTACGGCCGCGTCGCCGATCAGTACCCGGCGAACCCGAACGGGTCACAGGATGGTATCTGTGCATTATCGAACGACGACGGCAGGGTCACGATCATGATGCCGCACCCGGAGCGGGTCGCGCGGAGCTTCCAGAACTCGTGGCATCCGCCCGAATGGGGCAGCGACGGTCCCTGGATGCGCATGTTCCGCAATGCGCGGGTGACGATCGGTTAGCTACATGACCGAGCCGAACATCGAAGATCCGATCGTCTCGCTGTTTCGCGAACACCCGGCATTGCTCTTCTCGGCGCTGTATCTCGCGGCCTCGATCATCGGCATGTTCTTCAGCTGGAGCTACATGCAGCAGTTCGGCGTCAACGTGTTTCTCTACGCCGAGATCAGCGACTTCCTGCTCGCGTCACTCAAGGACCCGATCATCTGGCTCATCGTGCTCGGCACGGTCGTATTCTGGTACGCGGATTGGAGAAACAGCCGCAACTGGGGCGCGAAACGGCGACCGCGGTGGCTGCGATGGTATGGCAGCCCGGGCTATCGCAGGCTGGGCTATCCCATGACGATCATCGTCGTTCTGCTGCTGCTGCAGTTCTTCGCGGAATCGAAGGCGACGACAATCTACGACGGCGAGGGCGACAGGGTGGAGTTACGTCTCGCGGACTCAGATCGGCGTCGGTCCGTGACCCTGCTCGGTACGACGTCGAAGTTCATATTCCTGTTCGATGCGAATACGGAGCGGGTGTTCATCCACCCTAACGAGAGTATTGCCGAGATTCGGTTCCTCGCGCCGGCGCGTAGCGGCTCAGGCTGAATCGGCGAGGTCGCCGCGGCCTTCCTGGACGAAAAAGCGGCGGACCTTGAGCGCGCGCGTGAGTTTGCCGCGGCGCACGAAGCACTGGTAGAACATGTCTTTCAGGACCTCGAGCAGGATACCCGCCTGCACGCGGTTCAATAGCGGCAGTGATTCCTCGTCGCCGCTCTCGAACAGTATCGTCTTGATCGGCGCGAAGCTGTCGTCGTCGATGCCGGCGATGTCCTGCGCAATCATGACTTCTTCGAAAGCACGCAGCTTGCCGCCCTCGCCGAGCGCCGTGTATGCGCTGGCGGCAGAACGTCGGCACATGGAAGCGAACGCGTTGAAGTTGTTGCCCGAGTAGCACGCCAGCGCTTCCCGGAACAGTACCTCGGTGTGTTTCGGCAGGTAGGAGTACGCGAAGCGTTCCTTCGGTCGCTCGAGCTCGACGAAGTTGCGGTACAGCTCGACGTGGTCGGCGGCGATTTCCTTGACGGCGAATCGCAGGAAGACCGGCGCCCGGCAGGCGTCGCACTGGTAAACGAGGCCGACGTGCTTGGGCTTCGATTCGATCAGGCGATCCGCGTTCGGCACGGACTGCGGGGTCATGTTCGAGTAGACGCCGCAGTAGGGGCACTCCAGCGCAAGCCGCTCCTCTCCGTTTTCGGAGAAGCCGCCTTTCAAGCCATCCGCCCTGTGCAGCTGTATCGCCATCGCTCGTGTTGCCTTCGCGGCCGTCGATGTACCGCGATTATTGTTATGCCGCGGCAAAAACCGCCGCGGAAACCAGTATGCATCAGCTACTTAGAACCGATGCCGCCGTTCAACATAATACGAAATTAAGTGCCGTTTTGTTGCCATTCTCCGACGGCCCGGCGCGCCGCATCATTGAGCGGCCGCGCGATCAGGGCGTCGCGGCTCAGCGAGACCTGGAAGCGTGCACCGTCGGCCATCGGCACGAAAGTCGCGGTGCCGTAGTAGGCGTCTACGCCGGGCATCAGGACCGGGAAGCGCTGCGCTACCTCGAAGACATCGACGGGCACATCCTCGCTCAGCGCATACACCGTGCGCGCCTCGCTCTGCTCGCGTTCGATGTCGCCGTAGCGGCCGCTCAGCCGGTCGAGCTGGTAGATCGGCTCCAAGCCAAGGATCGTGGCCGGCGGTGTCCACGTAACCAGTTTCGCGTCGATCTGCCACTCGTCGCCGGCCAGTTCGAAAAAGCGGTCGCGGGTGCCGTCGATCATGAGCCGCGCCGTGTAGCGGTCGTCGTCCACCTCCGCAAACTCGATCATCGCCACGTCCTGCTCACCGGTGAGCTGCGCGTAGCCATACAGGCTGATGACCATTACGGCGCCGGCACCACCCAGCGAGCCGGTCGCGACGCCGCCGGCAAACGAGCCGCCGGCGCGCAGCATGCGTCCGCGCCGCAGGTGGCGAAACACGTTGAACAGCATGAACAGCGCGATCAGCGTCATGAAGACCGTGATCGCGATGAGTGTTTCCATGCGGTTCCAGCCTACGCGTCGAGTCGCTTGTACTTGATGCGGTGCGGGCTGGCCGCTTCGCCGCCGAGCCGGCGCTTGCGGTCTTCCTCGTAGTCGGCGTAGTTGCCGTTGAAGAACACCACTTCGCTGTTGCCTTCGAAAGCGAGGATGTGGGTCGCGATCCGGTCGAGGAACCAGCGATCGTGCGAGATCACGACGGCCGACCCCGGGAATTCGAGCAGCGCCTGTTCGAGCGCGCGCAGCGTTTCGACGTCGAGGTCGTTGGTCGGCTCGTCGAGCAGCAGCAGGTTGCCGCCCGAGCGCAGCATTTTCGCAAGGTGCACGCGGTTGCGCTCGCCGCCCGACAGCAGGCCGATCTTCTTCTGCTGTTCCGAGCCGCGGAAATTGAAGCGGCCGACGTAGGCGCGTGACGAGGTCTCGTAGTTGCCGACCTTCAGGATGTCCTGGCCGTCGGAGATTTCCTCCCAGACTGTCCTGGAGTCGTCGAGCGCGTCGCGCGACTGGTCGACGGCGGCAACCTGTACCGTGTCGCCGAGCTTGACGCTGCCTTCATCGGGTTCTTCGGTCCCGGCGATCATGCGGAACAGGGTCGTCTTGCCAGCGCCGTTCGGGCCGATGACGCCCACGATGCCGCCGGCCGGCAGGATGAAGTTCAGGTCGTCGATCAGGAGCTTGTCACCAAAGCCCTTCTTGAGGTGTTCGACCTCGATGACGACGTCGCCGAGTCTCGGCCCCGGGGGAATATAGATCTCGTTGGTCTCGTTGCGCTTCTGGTAGGCCTGCGAGGAAATCTCCTCGAACTGGCGCAGGCGCGCCTTGGATTTGGCCTGCCTTCCTTTCGGGTTCGTGCGTACCCATTCGAGCTCGGACTGCATCGCCTTTTGGCGGGCTTTCTCGGTCGCTTCCTCCGTCTTCAGGCGCTTTTCCTTCTGATCGAGCCACGTCGAGTAGTTGCCTTCCCATGGGATGCCGTAGCCGCGATCGAGTTCGAGAATCCAGCCCGCCACGTTGTCGAGGAAGTAGCGATCGTGGGTGACGGCGACGACGGTGCTCGGGTACTCGTCCAGGAAGCGTTCGAGCCACGCGACCGACTCTGCGTCGAGGTGGTTGGTGGGTTCGTCGAGCAGCAGCATGTCCGGCTGCGAGAGCAGCAGGCGGCACAGCGCGACGCGGCGTTTCTCACCGCCCGACAGCTTGGTGACGTCGGCATCCCAGGGCGGCAGTCGCAGCGCGTCGGCCGCGATCTCGAGCTTGCGGTCCAGTTCCCAGGCGCCTTCGGCGTCGATGGCGTCCTGCAGCTTGCCCTGTTCCTCGAGCAGCGCGTTCATCTCGTCGTCGCTCATCGGCTCGGCGAACTTCATGCTGATCTCGTTGAAGCGGTCGACCAGCGCCTTGGTCTCGGCGACGCCTTCCTCGACGTTGCCGCGAACATCCTTCTCGGGATCCAGTTCGGGCTCCTGCGGCAGGTAGCCCACCTTGATGCCGGGCTGCGGCCGGGCTTCGCCGTCGATCTCCTGGTCGATGCCGGCCATGATGCGCAGCAGCGTCGATTTGCCGGCTCCGTTGAGTCCAAGAACACCAATCTTGGCGCCCGGGAAGAAGGACAGCGAGATGTCGCGGAGGATCTGACGTTTGGGCGGGACCACCTTGGCCACGCGGTTCATCGTGTAGATGTATTGCGCCATGGGATTCTTGCTGCAGTGCCTCTGGAATGAACGAAGCGCGCATTATCCGGTATGCTGCGCGCAAAAGGTACTGCCGCGGCAGCGAGCCGGAGCAATGACCCAGAGCGTATACGTCTACAAGGGTGAAGAGATCGCCCGCTACGGATTCGGGGACCCGCATCCGTTCGGAACCGACCGCCACGACGTCTTCCACGCGGAGCTCGCCGCCTCAGGTCTGGCCGACCAGGTTCACTTTTCGCACCCGCGGCGCGCGAGCGTCGACGAACTCGCTTTGTTCCACACCGCCGATTACATCGATCGGGTCTCGCGTGCCTCCGAGGCTGGTGTGGGCTATCTCGATGCCGGTGACACGCCCGCCGTTAAGGGGATTTTCGATGCCGCGTCCGACGTCGTCGGCTCGGTCCTGGATGCGGTCGACTCGATTATGCATGGCGAAACGCGACGCGCCTTCGTGCCCATCGCCGGGCTGCACCATGCCGCCCGCGGCTCGGCCGCGGGCTTCTGCGTCTTCAATGACTGCGGCGTCGCCGCCGAATACCTGCGCCGCGAGCACGGCATCGAACGCGTCGCCTACGTGGATATCGATGCGCACCACGGCGACGGCGTGTTCTACGGCTTCGAGGACGACCCCGATTTCATCTTCGCGGACATCCACGAGGACGGCCGTTACCTGTACCCGGGAACCGGCGCTTCCAGCGAAACCGGCACGGGGAGGGCGCGCGGAACCAAACTGAACATCCCGGTCGCCCCCGGCGCCGACGACACGGAATTCGCGGGCGCCTGGCGGCGCGTCGAGGACTACCTGCGCGACGCACGGCCCGAGTTCATCCTGTTTCAGTGCGGCGCCGACAGCCTCGAGGGCGACCCGATCACGCACCTGGCCTATACCGAGGCGGCGCACGGCGGTGCCGCCGCCGCACTCTGCCGAATTGCCGACGAATACTGCGATGGCCGGATCGTCGGGACCGGCGGAGGTGGCTACAACCGCCACAACCTGGCGCGCGCCTGGACCCGGGTTGTCGAGTCCGTCGTGACCGCTGGTTAAGAAATGACCGCCCGCGGTCTGCAACGCCGGCGCGCAAACAGGTAACATCGCGGCTTCCACGCCGCCCAGCTGATCGCGGGCACCATCGAGCCCCCCGGAGACTCCCATCCATGTTTGATCCAAGCCTCTCGATCGACGAATTCGATCCCG
>JAAUXY010071483.1_pt1 | contig 22691 bp, 17 predicted proteins | sample 7278121 | NCBI WGS metagenome assembly JAAUXY01 (sample SAMN14350117, study PRJNA611818) | marine sediment metagenome | isolation source: surface marine sediment (1.8m) | place: French Polynesia: Moorea | collected 2018-08 | reverse complement strand
CGGGGAGGGGGTAGGGACAGTTCGCGCCCGCCCTACGGAGCAAGATCCAGAGGCTATGTTACTGAACCGCAATAAGCTGGGTTATAGCCGCTCCAGCAGGGCGAGGCTGTTGACCCGCTCCAGTTCGCGGAACAGGCCGGATTCCAGGGTCAGTCGGTAGACGGCATAGGGTGCCTGGCCGCCTTTGGCGGCATCCGGGTAGACGTCGTGGATTGCCAGGGTGCCGCCTCGCAGCAGGTGGCCTGCCCAGCAGCGGTAGTCGGTCAGTGCCGCGTCCAGGCTGTGGCCGCCGTCGATGAATACCATGCCAAGCGGGGTTGCCCAGTGGCGTGCAGCCAGCTCGCTGGTGGCCACGATAGGCACCACCCGTTCGCTGATGCCGGCCCGGTCGAGGTTGTGGCGGAATTCGCGGAAGCTGTCCATCTGGTCGGAGCCAGCATCGAACAGGTCGGGGTCGTGGAAGAACTCGCCGGGCTGGTGTTCCTCGGAGCCGCGATGATGATCCAGGGCGAACAGCAGGTTGCTGGAATCCGCCATGGCGAGCGCGATACAGATGGTGGACTTGCCGCAGTAGCTGCCGATCTCCAGCACTGGACCTAGCGCTGCAGCGCGGCTGGCAGCGGCGGCCAGGGCCGCCGCTTCGTCATCGGCGAGGAATCCCTTGAGGTCGTGCCAGAAGGGGGGTGGAGAAAAACCCAAGTGTGATTAGCGTTCTTCGCGGGTCGGGTACGGTGACCGACCGGCGCGGCTGCTGGCAGTCGGCGCCGGCGGCGGCACCAGTTCGGCGTCCAGCCGGTATACGTCTTCCGGACTCAACAGGCCTGCCTGCAGCTTAAGGCGCAGCAGGTTGTTGACGTAGTCGTAGCGCGAGTTGGCGTAATCGCGCTGAGCGGAAAACAGGGTGTTCTGCGCGTTCAACACGTCTACCACGTTACGGGTGCCGACCTCGTAGCCGGCGGTGGTGGCGTCCAGCGCCGACTGCGAGGAGACGATGCTCAGGCGCCGGGCATTCACCCGCGCCACGTCGTTCATTACCGTCATGTGCAGCGAACGGGTATCGGTGACCGTGTTGCGCATCTGGTTGATGCGGTTTTCGCGGGCGGTGATGAACTGCTGGGCGGCCTGGCGGCGGTTGGCACTGATGCGGCCACCGGAGAACAGCGGCACGTCGACGCGGATCGAGTAAACCTCCTGCTCCTGGTCCTGGTCCGGCGAGAAATTGAACAGCGAGGGCGGGTTTTCGGTCCGTTCACCGTCGGTTTCGAAGTCCGAGTAGGAGGCGCGGCCGCTGACCGTCGGCAGGTGCTCCGAGGCAAAGGCCCTCGAATTCTGGCGCGCGGCTTCTTCCCGGTAGCGCGCAGCGCTCAGGCGAAAGTTGTGGTCCAGCGCGAAGTCCACCCACTCGGCGCGGTCCGCGGGCTGGGGCGGTTTGATATCGAAATCATCTCGCAGCAGGTAGAGGTTTTCGTGGTAGCGGCCGGTCAGCACCGACAGCCGCTCGATGGCGACGTTCAGGTTGTTCTCGTCGGTAATCCGCTCCACTCGCGACAGGTCATAGGCCGCCTGTGCCTCATGTACGTCGGTGATGGCGATCAGGCCGACTTCAAAGCGCTGCTGGGTCTGCTCGAGCTGGCGCTGGAAGGCGCGCTCCCGGGCCTGCGAGGCGGCCAGGTTGTCCTGGGCGCGCAGTACCCCGAGGTAGGATTCCACTACCCGCACAATCAGGTCCTGCTGGTCTGCGGCGAAGGTGGCTTCGGCTTCCTTGCTGGTTTCGCGGCCCGCGCGGAAGTTAAACCAGGCTGGCATGTCGAAGATGGCCTGGTCCAGGGAGACCTCGTAGCCATCCCGGTCGACATCTACGTTGGTTTTGTTCTGGAAGATCTCGCCGTCGAGATTGATGCTATCTGAGGTGGTATCCGTATCCGAGTCGGCGAACTGGTAGTTGCCCTGAATCTGCGGCAGCAGTGCCGACAGGCCGACGCGCTCAACCTCGAGGTTGGCCTTATAAGTGGCCTCAGCGGCCTTCAGCTGTGCGTCATTCTCCAGCGCCAGCTCGTAGATTTCGCGCAGCGTGTCCGCCTGCGCCATGGAGCAGGTGGTAGCAATAACAAAGCTGACCAGTGCGTGGGGAAGAGCTCTCATTGAGGAATCCTTGGGCTTGTTCTTTTCGTGCGGCCGTTTCGCAAGTGCTTCGCAGGCTTACAAATTCGCAAGTTTGCACTATACCGGCCGACCAGACCGGCAAAGTGTGAAAGCGGCCACAGACTGTACATTTTAGCTTGTCGCCACGCCGCTCCGGTGCTCAATAATACAGGCAGCACGGTCCGGCTGAAACATGGAATATGTCCCTATTTTGTGCAAAGGTAACTGCTAGACTGCAGGCGTCCGGGGGCCTGGAAAGCTCGCGCATAGCGCCGATTGCAGCGGCCACCATGCCGTCAGCGAAGCTCGCGGACAAGGGGCTTCGCGACAGGGTGAAAGCCCTGGACGGTGAACTGACAGGGGCAACCTGGCTTGACTGGCACAAAGAAAGCCGCGCGACGTTTGGAGTCAGCGAGGCGACAAAAGCAAACCTTGGGAGCAGAGCAGTGAGCGGACCCTCCTGGCGTTATTCAGTTGATATCTCGGCGTTGCACGCAACCTGTGAGTCTAACTATGCGCGCCTGCTGCAGCTTTTCCCCGACTACGAGACCGCCAACACCCGGGAATTCCTGCTGAACGGCGGCGAACGGGTGCGCATCGACGTGGTCGAGCGCTGTCGCTATACCACCCTTATGACGATTTGCCAGCAGGGCGGCGATGGCACCGACTGGCTGATGCCTCCTCGCTTCGACCTGCGTGCCTACCACGATGCCCGCATGGTGGAGGTCACCGCTTTTCAGTCACAGCGTCGTGTTGAAGCCCGCTATGAGTACCCCAATGCCGGTATGCACGCGCCCGACGAGAAGGCCCAGCAGAATATCTTCCTGGCTGAATGGCTCAGCCATTGCATCGAGCAGGGCCGCAGCCCCCTCGACCTGCCACCCCTGGTGACCGGAACGGCCGACGCCTCATGACCAGCGCCGTCAAGCAAGTGCTGCCCGAGGGTGACAGCCTGCACCTTGTGCAGATTACCGACACCCACCTCAAGGAAACGCCCGGCGGTTGCCTTGAGGGCATGGACACCGACCACAGTCTCGACCACGTAATAGAGCTGGTAAAGCGCGAGCGCGGCCGGGTGGACCTGGTGCTGGGCACCGGCGATATCTCAGACCACGGCAGTGAAGCCGCCTACCGCCGGGCAGATGATTACTTTGCGCGCCTTGACGCACCGGTGGCCTGGCTGCCTGGCAACCATGACTGCGCCGATACCATGCGGCAGGTGCTGGCCACGGACGACGGATTTATACGGGCCGTTGATGGCGGGCACTGGCGGATCATTCTGCTCAACTCTCAGGTTCCCGGCGAAGTGGGTGGCGAGCTGGGCGCCGGTGAGCTGGAGTGGCTGAGGGAAAACCTGGTCGCCGCTGCAGATGCCGGCCAGCATTGCCTGGTCTGCCTGCACCACCAGCCGGTCCCCATGGGTTCTGACTGGATCGACGAACAGATGGTGGCCGATCGAGAGCAGTTCTTTGCGGTACTCGATGATTTTGACTGCGTGCGCTGTGTGCTCTGGGGCCATGTGCACCAGCAGCTGGAAAGCGAGCGCAACGGCGTCAAGCTGATGTCGACGCCCTCCTCCTGCATCCAGTTCGAGCCTCACAGTGTCAATTTCAAAATGGACGATCAGCCGCCGGGCTATCGCTGGATGGCGCTGAATGCCGACGGCAGCATCGATTCCGGTGTCTCCAGGGTGCTCGGTGTGCGCTTTGACGTAGACCTGAATTCCAGCGGCTACTTATAATCCACTCTCGTGGGCTGCTGATGGCGGCTCACGGCCGGTGCGCCGGCCAATGACAGACTCGCACGCTGCCCGCAGGCAGCGCATCTCCCGGATACAGGCTGTAGATGAGCAAATACACTGCTGAAGATATCGAGGTTCTCACCGGCCTCGAGCCCGTGCGCAAGCGCCCGGGCATGTACACCGACACCACCCGTCCCAACCATCTCGCCCAGGAAGTCATCGACAACAGCGTCGATGAGGCACTGGCCGGCCACGCTAACGAAATCGCGGTCACTCTGCACAAGGATGGCTCGCTGACCGTCGCCGATAACGGCCGGGGTATGCCGGTGGACCTGCACCCCGAGCAGAAGAAGCCTGGCGTCGAGGTGATCCTCACGACCCTGCACGCGGGCGGCAAGTTCTCCAGCAAGAACTACCAGTTCTCCGGTGGCCTGCACGGGGTTGGCGTATCAGTGGTCAATGCCCTGTCCACCGAGCTGGAAGTTACCATTCGCCGCGATGCCAAGGTCTACCACATGGCCTTTGCCGGGGGTGAGACGGCATCGAAACTGGAGGTGATCGATACCTGCGGTCAGCGCAATACCGGTACTGTCGTCAAGTTCACCCCTGACTCCCGCTATTTCGACTCGGTGAACTTTTCCGTCCCGAGGCTCAAACACGTGCTGCGCGCCAAGGCGGTGCTGTGCCCGAAGCTGCGGGTCAAGTTCAAGGACGAGGGCAAGAAAGAGTCCGAGGAGTGGTACTACGAAGACGGCCTCACCGACTACCTCGCCGACGCCACCATCGACTTCCCGGTAATTCCCGAGGAGCCCTTCGTCGGCAGCTTTGCCGGCAGCAATGAGGGTGTCGACTGGGCCGTGCAGTGGTTGCCCGAGGGCGGCGATGTGGTGGCAGAGAGCTACGTCAACCTTATCCCTACCGCCCAGGGCGGCACCCACGTCAATGGCCTGCGCACCGGCCTGCTGGATGCCATGCGCGACTTCTGCGAGCTGCGCAGCCTGTTGCCGCGGGGTGTAAAGCTCACCCCTGACGATATCTGGGATCGCTGCGCCTACGTACTGTCATCCAAGCTGGAGGACCCGCAATTCTCCGGCCAGACCAAAGAGCGCCTGTCCTCCCGCGAGGCGGCGGCGTTCGTGTCGGGTGTGGCCAAGGACGCCTTCAGCCTGTGGCTCAATCAGCACACCCAGGAGGCGGAAAAGCTGGCGGATATGTGCATCTCCAATGCCCAGTCGCGCCTGCGCAGCGCCAAGAAGGTCGAGCGCAAGCGCGTATCTGCCGGTCCCGCCCTGCCGGGCAAGCTGGCCGACTGTTCGGGAGCCGACCCGGCCAGGGCCGAACTGTTCCTGGTGGAGGGGGATTCTGCCGGCGGCTCCGCCAAGCAGGCGCGGGACCGCGAATTCCAGGCGATCCTGCCGCTGCGCGGCAAGATCCTCAACACCTGGGAGGTGGACTCCCAGGAAATCCTCGCCTCCCAGGAGGTACACAACATCTCCGTGGCGCTGGGCATCGACCCGGCCAGTGACGACCTCTCCGGTCTGCGCTACCACAAGGTCTGCATCCTCGCCGATGCGGACTCCGACGGCCTGCATATCGCCACTCTCATCTGTGCCCTGTTCGTGCAGCACTTCAAGCCGCTGGTGCAGGCGGGCCATGTTTACGTGGCCATGCCACCGCTATACCGCATCGACGTCGGCAAGGAAGTATTCTATGCCCTCGATGAAGGCGAAAAGCAGGGCGTACTGGATCGCATCGAAGCCGAGAAGATTCGCGGCAAGGTCAATGTGCAGCGCTTCAAGGGCCTGGGTGAGATGAACCCCATGCAGCTGCGGGAAACGACCATGGACCCGGACACTCGCCGCCTGGTGAGACTGGTGCTGGATTCAGGCGACGGCACCCACAAGATGCTGGACATGCTGCTGGCCAAGAAGCGCGCCGCCGATCGCAAGGCCTGGCTGGAGAAGAAGGGCGACCTGGCCGAAGTGCTCTAGGGCCGGTCTCTACAGGTTCAGGCTCCGCAGCGATAAATCCCGAAAGTCTGCTCGCCGTTCTCGGACACCTCGCTCTCTGCGCTGATGGTGTCACCGCCCATTTTTGCAGCGGAATTGCGCGCCAGCGTCTGGAGTTCGGTGGCGACTTTCTTGCTGCTGCGATCGATCGAGGCCAGGTCGGCCTTGGTGCTGGAGGTAGTGCTGCCCAGACGTTTGCAGCTGGAGGGAACCGATGCCACCACGGTGACCGACTCACCTTCCGGGCTGAGCTTCACCCAGGTGCAGGCGGGTAGCAGGGAAACTGCCAGGCAGAGGGCCAACAGGCGCATGGCGATATCTCGTTGCTGTGTGGAAGGCTTTGTGTAACACGCGCCCTCGGGTGGTTCAAGCCGTGGGCACCTTGTTCAGGCTGTTGGCACTCGATTCAGGCTATAGGCGCTCGATAAAGCTGTAGGCACTTCGCCGGCCAGCACCACCTGGTTGCGTCCTGCATCCTTTGCCACGTAGAGGGCGCGGTCGGCGGCGCGGATCAGGCTGGAACTGTCGAAGTCATCGCTCTGTTCGCTGCTGGCGATACCGATACTGATGGTTATGGTGCGCTGCTTGGCCGTGGGCCCCTGCCGCAGTTGCAGGTCCTCGATGGCCTGGCGGGCTTCCTCGCCCAGTCGCTGTGCGTCCTCAGCCGAGCAGTCGTACCAGACGAGGATGAACTCCTCGCCGCCATAGCGTCCGGCCTTGTCCAGGGGCCGGCGGATCGAACCCTGCAGGGCGGTGGCAACACTGCGCAGGCACTGGTCGCCCTGCACGTGGCCATAGTAGTCGTTGTAATCCTTGAAGCGATCGACGTCGGCCATGGCTACCGCCAGGTGCACACCCTCGCGCTTGGCCTGGCTGCAGACCTTTTCCAGATCAAGGGCAAAGGCGCGCCGGTTGAGCAGGCCGGTAAGACTGTCGAACAGCGCCATCTCGCTGAGCAGTTGGCGGCTCAGGAAGTTCTCCCGGGCGGTGTACTCGAGGAAGTAGGCGCCCACCAGGCCCAGCATATTGAAGGCGACGATGATGAAACAGTTGAATCCCAGGTTGGGCAGCGGATAGGGGAACAACAGCTGGGACATCGGGTAGGCGATACTGATGACGGCGCCGGTAAGCGCAGCGTGAAAGAAACGCAGCCCTGCAAGGAAATAGCAGAAAGCGAGGATGATCAGCTGCGTGCTGATCGGCGAAAAGTACTCGCCCTGGTTGATGACCCCGAGCATGATCGGCGTGCTGGCGCCATAGAGGATAAGCGCGGTAATTACAGCACTTTCCAGCCAGCGGGTGTAGTTCATGTAAACCGGGATGGCGAGCAGGCACAGGGCCAGCACCTGCACCAGCCGTGGCAGGGCCACTGCCGCGAATACCTCGTGTGAGAGCCGGAAGTAGTCAGCTGCCGAGAACATCAGGGTCAGGAAGATGGCAAACGGAATCACTCGCCGCAGCTGGGCGGGGTTATTCTCCAGGTAAAACTGCCGGAAGCTCTTTTCGAGATCGGGGATGAAATGCAGGGAGCGAAATCCCAGCGCAAACTGCGTGGAGTACAGTGAGCGATCTTCCCTGAGAATCTCGTTGACGGTTGACTGTGCCGACGCGATATCGGGATTTTCCTGCACGCGCCCCTCCGCTGGCGACAACCCTGGTAATTAGTATTACAGGGTTTCGTAAAATTGTCGCACCCCGGGATCATCAGGCATCAGCTCCAATAGCCTGCCCGCGTAGCGCTTTGCATCTTCCAGGTGCCCGGCGGCCCGGGAATAGGTGGCCAGCGCCAGCAGCAGGTCGGGATTCGCCGGCGCCTCCCGCAGCAGCGATTTGAGCTGCGCCAGGGCGGCCTCGGGCTGGCCGCTGTCATGCAGAGCCACCCCGTAGACATAGCGGTAACGAATGCCGCCCCGTTCCAACTCCGCCGCCTTGCGCAAGTATTCCAGGGCCCTGTCTTTCTCCCCGGCGCGGGTCTCCAGCAGGCCCAGGGCGTGCCACGTCGCGGCTTCTTCGGGTGCAACTTCGGTCGCCTCCAGCAAACTGGTGCGGCCGGCCTCATCACGCCCGGCCAGTCGGTACAGGTCGGCCAGGTTCATATAGGCCGCCACCAGCTGGGGATTCATCTCGATGGCATTGCGGTAGGCGAGTTCGGCGGGCTCCATGATGCCGCGGGATACGAAGAACAGACCCATCTCCAACTGGCCTTCCGGCGTGTCTGCCTGGCGGCCCATGATCTCCAGGTATTCATCAAACAGTGTCTGTAGCCGCCCGGCGTCTTCGCGAGACAGCTGGTCCAGAGGCACTTCCGCCAGCAGCCGGGCCACCTCCAGTCGCACAGTGGTGATGTCATCGTCCACCAGCGGTGCCAGCATACCGTAGCGATGCTGAAGGGGCAGCATCCGCAGGGTGCTGGCTGCCATCCAGCGCAGCATCGGGTCTTCGCTGTCCAGCAGGCGCACCGCGGTTTCCAGGGCATCGCGGTTGCTGAACCCCGCCAGCTCATTGACGGCAGTGGCGCGCAGGATGGGTGTCTGTACAGGATCCCGCGCCAGGGCGACAAGGCCCGGCACGGCGCGCCCATCCCCCTTGCGCGCCAGGGCCAGGCTGCGGGCCGGGTGACTGCTGCCATCGCTGAAGTGCACGCCCCAGTCCCGCAGGCTGTTGACCGCCCATGAGGCATCGCGATCCACATGGCACTGATTGCAGGCGTTGGGGGTGTCGAGTGACACACTGAGGTCAGGCCTGGGGATGCGCATGCTGTGGTCGCGTCGGCCGTCGATTACCATGTAGTTCTGCGCCGGCATATGGCAGTTGGCGCAGGCGGCGCCCTCGGTGCCCACCGGGTGGTGATGGTGTTCCGGAGTGTCATAGCTGGCGGGTTTGTGGCACTGGGCACAGACGCCGTTACCCGGCGCTCGCAGTTCGTTGCTGTGAGGTTCGTGGCAGTTGGAGCAGACCACGCCCGCCTGGTACATCTTGCTCTGCACAAAGGAGCCGTAGACATAGACCTCGTCGAGAATCTGGCCATCGGGGTGATACAGCGGATCCAGCAACAGCGCCGGGCGGTGGGTGTCCAACAGCGGGCGCCCGTGCCGGTAGTCTCCCAGGGTGCCGCGGCGGGCGTGGCATCGACCACAGCTTTCCACCTGCTGAGAGCGCTCCAGAGGCTGGCGGCGCAGGGCGATATCCTCACCCGCCGGCCAGGCCCAGGCCCCGCGTTCGGCGAGACCCACCGGGAAGCCGCCGCTCTCACTCCGCTCCAGCGCGCCGGACTCGGCCAGCTTCACATGGGTGGCCCCCGGTCCGTGGCAGGCTTCGCAGGCCACGTTGATTTCCGACCAGGTGGTGCGGTAGCTGCGGCTCTGGGGGTTGTAGTTCTTTTCGAGATTGGTGCTGTGGCACTCAGCGCACTGCAGGTTCCAGTTCTGGTAGGGGCCGGTCCAGTGCAACGGGTCACCGGCGACAATGGCCTCGTCCGGGTAGAGGTGAAACCAGCGCTGGCCCCCGTCTTCGGCGGCGCGCGTATCCCAGGCAATCCCGAGGGCCTGCAGGCGTCCGCCCGGGAAGGCGATCAGGTATTGCTGCAGCGGCTCGACGCCGAACACGTAGTCGATGCGGTAGTCGGTCAGCTTGCCGTCAGGGCCCTCGGTATTGACCCAGAACTCATCGCCCTTGCGGTAGAAGCGGCTGGGTTTTCCGGCGTAGTCGAAGCTTGTGTTCCCGAAATCCGCCAGCACCGTGTCGGGCGTTGCCACCTGCATGGCGAGGTCGTGGTGCGAGCCCTGCCAGGCGGCGAATTCCTCGGCGTGACAGCCTGCGCAGGCCTCGGCGCCCACATAGTCAGTGTCCGCCTGGAAGGCGGGGTCGGCAGCCATGGAGGAGAGGCTCAGGAGCAGCAGTGTGAGTAGGGACAGTCGCATGATCAGTTTCTGCAAACACGGTACACGACCACGGTACACAGGCCAATGTACCAGGTTGCTATTCGGTAAACCGCGCCGCCACCAGGTAGAGAAACTCCAGCGCCAGGGTGGCCGCCGCCAGGGCCGTGACCTCGCTATGGTCATAGGCGGGCGCCACTTCCACGATGTCCATGCCTGCCAGCTCGAGGCCGGCAAGGCCCCGCAGGGTGGCCAGCACGTGGTTGCTGCTGAGGCCTCCGGCTACCGGTGTGCCGGTGCCCGGTGCGAAGGCGGGATCCAGGCAGTCGATATCAAAACTGACGTAGGCAGGCCCGTCGCCGACGTGCTCGCGAATGGTGGCGGCAAGGTCGGTTGAAGACAGGCTGCAGGCCTGGTCGGCATCGATCACACGGAACGGGTGCTCCTCAGGTTCATACCATGTACGAATCCCCACCTGAATGCAGCGCGACTCGTCCAGCAACCCTTCCATGCGTGCATGGTGAAACATGGCACCGTGGTCGTAGATCCAGCCATCTTCGTCGGTATCGGTGTGCGCGTCGAAGTGAATCAGCGCCAGCTTGCCGTGGCGTTTGACATGCTGGCGCAGCAGCGGCAGCGCCACATAGTGATCTCCACCCAGGCTCAGCAGCGTCTTGCCGGCGTCCAGTATTTCTCCCGCCCGCGCCTCGCAGGCGGCCACGAAAGCGGCGTGGTCACCCTGGTAGTAGTGCACGTCGCCGCAGTCCACGGCCTTGATGCGGTCGGCAAGCCGGAACGTCCAGGGCCAGCGCGCCTCTTCCCAGCGCAAGTTGGCCGAGGCCTGGCGAATGGCGTTGGGGCCGGATCGGGTGCCGGCGCGTCCGCTGGTGGCAAGATCGTAGGGCAGGCCTAGAACGGCCACGTCGGCGTCGCTGCTGCCGATGTCGTCGCACAGGGGCAGGTTGAGGAAGCCAAACAGGTTGGCGTACATGTTGCCAAGGCTGTCCGAAGTGTTCTCCACGCTCAGTCCGCACCCTTCTCGGTGAGGTAGCTCTCCACCATGTCCAGCAGCAGTGTATAGGTGCCATGCAGCATTTCTTCGAGCTGTGTTTCATCCATGCTGGTGTCGGTGGCCGTACAGGTGCAGGACCAGTGCGCCCGGCAGTTGTTCTCGTCGACGTATTCGATACGGGCACTGGCCACGTAGTCGGTCACCGGGAGCGGGATGCCGCGAGGGATTGTATAGCTGAAACTCATGGTGGCCGGGTCCTGTGACTGCAGCACTTCGTCGATCGGGTCCATGCCGTCCATATGCAGGCGCCGGGTCATGCCGATGCCATCGCCGATCAACTCTACCTGTTTGACGCCGGGGGCCCAGGCCATGTTGCCAAAGTCCTCCAGCACTGCCCACACATTGGCAGCGGCGAAGGGGAGATCGCGTTTAAAGGAAATACCTGCCATAGCCTTAGCCTGCCTGAATTGTCACGGCCGTGCAGTATAAACCAGAGCCTCGCAGGGCAATCAGGCGGTCGGAGGCAAGCTGCAGTACGGGCCGTCGTTCTCGAGAGCAGTACGCGGAGTCATACTGCGTTGCCACAGCCGCTGGCTGAGACTTGCGGCCGGTTCCTGGCAGCCGCTGCGCAGCCACTCGGCAAGTCCTGCCGCTACATCGGCAAAGTGGACGGCAGGTGCCCGCGGTGTGTGACGCAGCCAGGTCGCCAACCGCAGGTCATCGAGGTCATCCATGGCGGTGGCATAGCCGAGCTCGGTCAGCGCGAGTGCATTGGACAACTGCTCGGTCTGGCCGGCCAGCGGCCTCGTCAGCGCGGGCTTGCCCAGTTCCAGGCACTCGGAAATGAGCTCGAAGCCGGCATTGCAGATTACGCCGCGGCAGCTGTGCAGGTCCTCCTTGAACGCGCTGATGCTGGTTGGATGCAGGCGGACGTTGCCGGCCTGCTGTTTCGGCAGGCCCGGTGCGTACTGCACGAAACAGTAGTCGCTGTGGCCGTTCAGCCAGCTGGTAACGCGGGCCTGGTCCTCGAAGGGGAGGTAGACCAGGTAGTGGTCGCCTGCGCGGGCTTTGGATTTACCCAGGTCGAGAATCGGCGGCAAGGTGCTGGCATCGTAGCCGTGCCAGTGCAGGCCAAGGGCTGTCTTTACCGGCGCGAAGTTGCGCATGATCAAGCGCGACAGCCAATGGTCGCCGCTGGCCGGCGCGTTGCCGCCAAAGGCGTACTGGTGGCCAATGCCGATCGTGTTCACACCGCGCAGGCGACCGGCCCATGCGGTGACCGGCTCGAAATCCGTGACCACCAGGTCGTAGTCCTGGACATTGAGTTGCCAGACATCGCGCAGGAACTGCGGCAGCTTGTTGTCGATGACGGTACGCAGGTGCTGTATGCGGCCGTTGCGGGTGGTGAATGTCAGCCCGCGACGGTGCAAAAAGTCCCCGAAGGGCTCCATGTCGAACAACTTTTCCTTGTCGCGGCCTGAAAACAGCCAGTCGACCGCTACCGGGTAACGGGCCAGGGCTTCGGCCATGGCGCGCGCGCGACTGATGTGGCCCTGACCTGTGGCCTGAACCCCGTAAAGAATCTTCAAAAGATTCCGAGCAATGTACTGGCAAACAGCGCGATCAGCGTACCCATGCTGGCGCCGGCTAGAATATCGCCTGGGAAGTGCACGCCCAGCAGTACCCGCGACACGCCCACCGTGACCGCCCAGATCAGTAGCGGAGCTGCGGCGGCGCCATACAGTACGCACAGGCAGGTGACCAGCAGGAAGGCCGCAGAGCTGTGTCCAGAGGGAAAGCTGAACTGGTCAGAGGCGACGATGAGGCTGCGGAAGCCGGGAACGAACTGCTCTGGGCGGCGGCGCTTCAGGCTGTTCTTGAGCACCCAGTAGACCGGGCGCTCGATCGCCAGGGCGAGCGACAGCACCAGTACCAGGTCACCCGCATACTCGTTGCCCTTACAGGCGAGCATCAGGGGAGTGAGGACGTGGAGGTAACCGTCGCCGGAGCGAGACACTGCTTTGGCCGGGAGAATCAGCAGGTAACGATTGCCACTCCGAAACAGCCAGGCAAATAAACGCAGGTCGGCCTGTTGCAGGGCACTGAGTATTTGCATGGGGCGAACTGTAAGCGCCGGGCATTGCCTACGGGTGAACGTTTTGTGGAGCTTTTATGACAGCCTTCTGGGCTTCCAGTCGGGTTTTATAGGCCTCGAGCTCAGCTTTTATTGTAGGTGCGAGCAGGTACAGGCCGACGATATTCGGGAGCGCGATCAGGAACACCATGGCGTCGGAGAAATCCAGCACCGCGCCAAGCTGCATGGTGCAGCCCAGCGCGCCGAAACCGCAGAACAATGCCTTGAAAACCAGCTCCTTGCCGCGCCCCTCGCCCAGCAGGTAGGTCCAGCCCTTCAGACCGTAGTAGGACCAGGAAATCATGGTCGAGAAGGCGAACAGCACTGCGATCAATGACAGCGGCACTGTCGACCAGGACAGCGTGCTGGCAAAGGCGGCTGAGGTGAGTTCAACGCCCTGCACGCCGGCTCCGGCAATCTCCGGATGATAGATGGTGGTAAGGATCACCAGCGCGGTGAGCGTGCAGATCACTACCGTGTCGATGAACGGCTCCATCAGCGCCACAAAGCCTTCGGTGGCGGGTTCGTTGGTACGCACTGCCGAATGGGCAATGGCGGCGCTGCCGATACCGGCCTCGTTGGAGAACACCGCGCGCTGGAAACCGAGGATCATGACACCGACGAAGCCACCGCTGATGGCCTGCGGATTGAAGGCCTCACTGAAGATGGCGCCGATCGCCCAGGGCAGCCGTTCTGCATTCAGGAACAGCACCAGGCAGCCCAGCACCAGGTAGGCCAGCGCCATGAACGGCACCAGCCGGCTGGTAACCCGGGCGATGCTCTTCAGGCCGCCGATAATTACTATCGCCACGGCGGCAGCGATGCACAGGCCGAAAAGCCAGCCCTTGTCCGCCATGACACCGTCGGCACCACCGGTGATAAATACGAACTGGCTGAAGGCCTGGTTGGACTGGAACATATTGCCAATCCCCAGGCAGCCGATAACGATGGCGATGGCGTAGAAGGCGCCCAGTGGCCTGGACAACGGCGCCAGGCCGCGGTCCCGCAGAGACTGCTCCAGGTAGTACATGGGCCCGCCGGACACGGTGCCGTCGGGATTGATGCGGCGGTACTTGACCCCGGCGATACACTCGGCGAGCTTGGTGGACATCCCGAGGAAGCCTGCCAGCATCAGCCAGAAGGTGGCGCCCGGCCCACCAAGGCTGATCACTACCGCTACGCCGCCGATATTGCCGATGCCTACCGTGCCCGATACCGCCGTGGCCAGGGCCTGGAAGTGGCTGACTTCACCGTGGTGCTCGGGATCCGCGTAGTCGCCGCGCAGCAGCCGGAAGGCGTGGGGAAAGCCACGAATATTGATAAAGCCGAAGTAGAAGGTGAAGAAGGTGGCGGCCGCGATCAGCCAGGCAACGATCAGCGGTAGCTCTGCCTCGCCGATGCGCACCCCGTAGAAAATAAAGCTCGACAGCGCCTCGGCCACAGGTGCTACGACGGCGTTGATGGTCGCGTCGATCCCACCCGCGTTTTCATTTACCATGCCGCATTCTAACCCGACGCTCGCGGTGATTGAGAAGGCAATGAAGATAGGCATCCTCAAGACTGACAATGTTCACCAGGACCTCGCCGACGACTTCGGCGAGTACCCGGATATGTTCCAGGCACTGTTGTCGCCAGTGGATCCGGGACTGGAGTTCGTGGTGTACGACGTGGAGGAGGGCGAATACCCGGCCGACATCGACGAGGTCGACGCCTACCTGATGACCGGCAGCAAGTCGAGCGTCTACGAGGACAAGGAGTGGATTCACACCCTGTCTGACTTCGTGCGCGACCTGCACGAACATCGCAAGAAGCTGGTGGGCATCTGCTTTGGCCACCAGATGGTGGCCCATGCCCTCGGTGGGCGCACCGAAAAGTCTGACAAGGGCTGGGGCGTGGGCGCCCACGACGCCCTGTTCCACCGCTTGCCCGAGTGGCACGATGGAGAGGACCCGGAGTTCGTGTTGATTGTCAGCCACCAGGACCAGGTGGTGGAGACGGCTCCGGGCACGGAGGTGCTGGCGGGCAGCGATTTCTGCGAAAACGCCGTGTGCCAACTGGGCGACCACATCCTGACCCTGCAGGGCCACCCGGAGTTTATCGAGGCCTATTCACATAGCCTGCTGGAGTTGCGCCGTGAGCTTTACGGCGAGGACAACTACCACGGTGGCAAGGCTTCCCTCACACGCGACCTGGATCGCGAGCGGGTAGCTGACTGGATCGTAAAGTTTCTGCGGAGCTGAGGGCGCTCTCTTTAGCTGAGGGATCCCTATTTAGCTGAGGGCGCTTTAGGTTGAGCTGAAGGCTCTTTGTCTTGAGCTGAAGGCTCTACTCGCCCTTGACCTGGTTCTGCATGGAGTCCAGGTACTCGTCCATCTCCTCATCGTTGGCGAACACCGCCATGTCTGGCAGTGCCTTGAGGATCTCGAACACCTTCTCGATGTGAGGTTTGCGGTTCGCCGCGGCCAGCCGATTGCCGCTGCCCTTTACTTCCTTGGCGGCTTTGAAGATCACCCGCAGGCCAGCGGAACTGATGTAGTCCAGGTCTTTCATGTCCAGCACGGTGACGGCAAAGCCCCGGCTGATGACGTCTTGCAGCCGCGACTCGAAGCCCGGTGCGGTATCGGTATTCAGCGCGCCGACCAGGCTGACCCGGGCGAGCGAGCGCTCCTCATCGACTTCCACGTTGGTGCTCAGTTCCATGGCGGTTTCCTTGTTCCGGGCTTAATTCAATCAGCGTTGTTAGCTTATTGGCGCAGGTGCTTGACCAGCAGCAGGCAGTTCTCGTCACCCTCGCGCCGGTACTCCTGCTCGTCGGTGAGACCTTCAAGCAAGTGTACACCAAGGCCCCCGATGGCGGCAGAATCGATGTCTTCGCCCAGCGACGAGCGCTTGGCTTCGGCCAGCGGGTCGAAGGGCACGCCACTGTCCCGGAAGGTCATGCTCACGCGGTCCTCGGCAATCTCCAGCTCCATGCTCACCCCATGGCCGGATGCCAGCTGACCGTACTTGTAGACATTGGTGACGACCTCTTCCGCGACCAGCTGCATCTCTGCCCGGATGTCCAGCGGCAGTTCGGCCTCTCCCATTAACTGGGCCATCCAGGCCTGTAGTGTAGATACTGCGCCGGCATCGTCGGTGAGGGTAATACGGTTGCGGGCACTGCCGAGTTCCCGCGGTTCCACCAGCATCAGGGTAATGTCATCGGACTGCGGCACCTCGCCCTGGTGGGCGTCCACCGCCTCCAGCAGGGCCTGGCCGATGGCTTCGAGGTTCTGGCCGCGGTTGTCGGCCAGCACCCGGTTCACGGCGTCGAGGCCAAACTGGGCCTGGTCGGCGTCGAAGGCTTCATCGATGCCGTCAGTGAATATGGCAAGCTGATCGCCCGGTGCCAGTTGCACGGTGTTGAGCGGGAACTCCTGCGCCTCTGCCAGGCCCAGCGCCGGGCCCGACTCCTGCTCCACGGTCACAACCCTGTCGCCGCGACTCAGGGAAGGCGGCGTGTGGCCGCCGCTGGCGAAGCGCAAGGTGAAGGTTTCGAGCTCAAGCCAGCCGATGAACAGGGTGACGAACATGCAGTTCTCATTGCCTTCCACCAGTTCCTCGTTGAGCTGCGCCATGATCGCACCGGCGTCCAGCGTGGAGTAAACATACTGCTGTAGCAGAGTCATGGCCCGGGCCATGAACAGCGCCGCCGGAACCCCTTTGTCGCTGACATCACCCACTGCCAGGAACAGCCTTTTGCGACTCTGGATGTGAAAGGTATAGAGGTCGCCGCCCACTGACTTGGCCGGGCGCAGGTGGGCCCAGAGCTTGAAGCCGTCTTCAATGACACCCGCACGGCCGGCACCGGGCAACATCGACATCTGGATGGCGGTGGCCGCCTGCAGCTCACCTTGCAGGCGGTTGCGGGAGGCGGTTTCCGCCTGTAGCTGGGAGACGTAGCGCTCAAGTTCGCCCTGCATGGTAGAGAAAGCTGTCACCAGTCGGCCCAGCTCGTCGCGGCTGCGCGCCGGCGGCAGGGGTGTGTGGAAATTGCCGCCAGCGATCTCCTCGGTGGCCGTGGCCAGCGAAGTCAGTGGCCGGGTAATGCGCCTGGAAACCCAGGTAATGCCGATCAACAGCAGCACCATGGTCAGCAGCTGCGACAGCACGCTCTTGGTCAGGTAGTCCCGCAAGGGCCCCAGAATCTCGTACTCGGAGTAGAAAGCGCCCACCGGCCAGCGCGTCGACTCCAGGGGTGCCAGCTTGATCACGCACTGCTGGTCCTGGTCGAAGCAGGCGATCTTGTCGGAGGCGGCCTCGCCCGCGGTTACCCGACTGATGATTCCCGCCCAGCGCTCCGCCTGCTCGGGATTGGGCATGGTGCCGGCCCAGGGCCTGAGTCGGTTGTCGGGGTTTGGGGAGACCATGACCTTGCCGCTGCGGCTCAACAGGAATCCAAAGCCGCGCTCACCGAGTTGCATGCGCTCCAGGTAGTACTGCAACTCGTCGAGGGTGATGTCGGCAGTGACCACTCCATAGAATACCGATTCGCCATCCACCTCGCGAAACATCGGTACCGAGTAGGTCACCATGTTGACCTCGCCGCCGCCGGCATCGAAATAGGGTTCAGTCCAGATCGGCTCGCCGCGGCTCAGGGCCTCCCGAAACCAGCTGCTGAGCAGGTAGTCGTAGGCCTCGGTGAGGTCGCTGGATTCGATCCGCCCCTCCCGGTAGAAGTAGTAGTGCGCGAAGCCGCGCACCGGGTTGCTGGCGAAGGGCGGGTGCAGGGCCAATGCCGCCCCGAACAGGTCGGTGCGGTCATCCACTGCCTCGTAGAGCAGGTTTCGCAGCTCAGCCTCGCTGTAATCGCCACTCTGGACCACTTCGGCTAGCAGGTCGGCGGTCTCTTCCAGCACCATCAGCCGCGTCTCCAGGTCTCGGACGGCATCGTCGACCGTGGTTTCCACCCGGGTTTCCTGGGCCTGCAGGATGCGCTCGCGGGAGGACAGGTAGTCCACGATGGTGATGGCAGTCAGCGTCATCGCGATTGTCAGCGTGAGCAGCAAGACCAGCCGGGTGGTGAGACTGTTGACCGGCATAGACCGGGTCCTTATGTGGCGGACGGAGAGCGACCCATCACGACTAGTAGGGCCGATCGCCGTCTATGGTAATCCTTTCCATGCGCCTGTGAGCAGGGAAGTAGTCATTCACGGGCTTGTGTTGGGTACTGCGGTTGTCCCAGAAGGCGATGGAATTCTCCTGCCAGCTGAAGCGGCAGCAGAACTCCGGGCTGCGGATATGCTGGAACAAAAACGAAAGTAAGTATTCACTTTCTTGCGCGTTCAGCTCACAGATTCGGGTGGTGAACAGCTCGTTTACAAACAACAGCTTGCGGCCGCTTTCCGGGTGGGTGCGAACCACCGGGTGTACCACCGGCGGGTTGTCGGCCAGCGCCTGGGCCAGCCTCTCCCGGCCCCCCGGTTCAGCCAGGCTCTCCCGAAAACCGTGCTCAAAGCTGTGCTCCGCGCTGAGCGATTCCAGCAGACCCTGCAGCGGGGTCGACAGGGCATCGAAGGCCGCTGTCATGCTGGCAAACAGCGTGTCGCCGCCGCGCTCGGGCACGATTCTTGAGCGCAACATGGTGCCCATAGGGGGATGGGTGCGAAACGTCATATCGGTATGCCATTTCTCGATCAGGCTGGGCTTTTGCGGCGTGCTTTCCAGGATGGTCACCGCCGGGTGTCCCGGCACGGTCTGGTAGGCCGGGTGAGTTTGCAGCGGGCCAAAGCGCTCCGCCAGGGCCTGCTGGTGGGCAGGTTCGATGGCCTGATTCCTGAAAAACAGCACCTCGTGTTCCACCAGCGCCGCGCGTAAGCCCTGGTAGTCCGATTCCGACAGGGGCTCCCGCAGATCAAGACCTTCGATTTCGGCCCCCAGTACCGCCGATACCGGCACGGCTTTTAACATATATGGCTCTTATCAATGGCTCGCAGCGGAGTATAGCGCAGGGGCTTACATAGTGACCGGAAACCCGCACTGCCTCTGGCCTGGCGCCTGATCGGGCGATGGTGACAGCCGGGTCGCTACGCATTGTGTAGTGGTTTCATTGCTTGTTTGTCGACGCTGTCACAGACTCGGCCCAAAAATAAGCCAACTGGGTCGGCGAACCATAGAATGCAGGCGTGTTTCAGGGAAAGGTCAGCTTGATGGCCGGCCGGAAGCACAAGTCGTCACCGAAAGGTGACAACAGCAGGGAACGCTATAGCAGGGAACGCTAGCCGCCCGCCCACCGCAAGGTGGGCGGGTGTTTTCGTCGCCAGTCGGCCCTGAAACGGGTCTTGCAACGGGGAACATGGGTGAACTGGAAAAAGCGCTATCGCCGCCTTGAAGACCGGGTACTGCTTGATGCAGCAGGCGCGGTAACGGTTGCCGACAGTGCCGACACAGCAGACAGCCAGGATTCCACCGATGCCCAGGCTGAAAGTCGGGCGGAACACCTCCAGGAGCAGGAGGAGCTTACCAACCTTATCGCCGCACTCGGCGAAAGCCAGGAGCAGGCTGACCAGGCGGCTAGCGCTGAAGCCGGCCCTGAAATCCTGTTTGTCGACAGCCAGGTCGATGATATCGACCAGCTGCTGGAAAACCTCGATGACAATATAGAGGTCTACTTCATCGACCCGGATGACGATGGGGCCGCACTCATTGCCGATGTCCTGGAGAACAGCGACCAGACCTATTCAGCAATTCATATCGTCAGCCACGGTAACGCCGGCGAGCTACGCCTTGGCACCACCACCCTGACCAGCCAGAACCTGGCGGGTGAAACCCTCAGCCATGTACAGGCCTGGGGCAACAGTCTCACCGAGACCGGCGACATCCTTATCTACGGCTGCAGCGTGGCCGAGGGTGAAGCGGGTACCGCCTTTGTCCAGCAGCTGGCGGATATTACCGGCGCCGACATTGCCGCCTCGATCGACGATACCGGCGCCGCGGCCCTGGGTGGGGATTGGGATCTCGAGGTGTCTGCCGGACAGGTAGAGACCGAGCTGGCAATTCCCGAGTCGACCCAGGTCAGTTGGAACAACCTGCTGGTCACGGTTACCGACCGGGGTAGCCTGGGTGGCGATGTTGGCGACGACGCAGCAGCCAACCAGGCGCTGGTTGACCAGTTGGCGCCGCCCGGCAGCGGCGTGGACATCGGCTCCGTGGTATTTGACAACACGGTTTACGATGACAACGCCATCGGTACCTTTACCGACCTTAATGACCCCAGTGGCAATGTGCTACTGGAGCGCGGCGTGGTGATATCGACCGGTTTCGTAGACAGTCTCGACGACGCGCCCGGCGGTATCATGGGCGACGACCTCAACAGCCCCGGTGTGGCTGGTGAAGCCGACGATGAACCAGACCTCAATGCGTCCTGGCTTGCAGACTCCGGCCAGGAGCTGGATCAGTTCGACATCACGGTTTTTGAATTCACGTTCACACCCAACACCGACGTCAACAAGGTTGCGCTGAACTATGTGTTCGCCACCGAGGAAGACCAGGGCTTTGCTTTCGGTAACTATCCGGACCTGTTCGGAATCTATATTCGCAACGACACTGCTGGGGGGACTTTCCAGGAGTTCGTGTTCAGCAACTTGCGCGAGTTGCACACCGACCCCGATGGCGGTGGCCCGCTCTCAGCGCCCTTGCAGTCCAACGCCACGGGCGATTTCGAATCGAATTTTGTCACCGGCGTCCAGAATGCGGTGTTGGACCTGGGTAATCCTGCGCCGGGCACCCAGTTCACCATCAAGTTCGCCCTGGCCGACCACTCGGATACCAATTACGACTCGGCCGCTTTCTTCGACTGGCTGGGCTCGGCACTTCGCCTTGATATCGACGCCGACGACAGCAACGCCAGCGGGATCGATTACGCGACCCAGTTTGATGTCAGCACGGGCTCGGCACCGGCGAACATCGTCGACGTCGGAGACGTTTCGCTGCAGAACTTTGACCCGACGACCACAGTCCAGACGGCCACCATTCGCCTCACCAACGCCACCGGCAGCGATGCGCTGGCTATCGACACGATTGGCCTTGCCAATATCGATAGCACGAACATCGATACCTCGGTGCCTGGTGAAGTCACGCTAACTATCGATTTTGACGATAGCGCCACATCGACCGCTGATGTTGTAGCCGCGCTGGAAGCAATTACTTACGCCAACGGCGACGGTCTGGCAATTGACCAGACTGATCGGGAAGTGACCATCGTCCTCAGTGACGGGGAGACCAACAGTTCGCTTGCGACGACCACCATTGACGTGGTGGGAGTCATGACTCAGCCAACTGTGGCTTCCCAGACTGCAACCACGCTTGAGCCGGTTATCACCGGCACCTTTGACGACGTTTTTTCGGACACTTTGGTCGTGGTAGTGGACGGCCAGACCTTTACCGGCTCTTCCCTGCGCGGCAGCCCGTCGTTCACGCCCGGCCTGAGCGTTGCCGGCAATTCCTGGACGCTGGACCTCAGCAGTCCCAGCAACCCGATCTCGGCAGACGGCACCTATGACGTGCAGGTCACGACGACCAACGCCGCGGGTAACGTTCTCGACGCTACCTCCGGAGAACTGTTTATCGACAGCACCGGCCCGGCAGAGCCCGTGGTCAATCCGCTCACGACAAACAACGATCTGCCGACGATTACGGGCACCTACGACAATACCGACGGCACCGTAACCGAGGTGGTCGTCAACGGCGTCACCTATCTAGCCACCGGCCCCGACCTGACAGTCAATCTCGACGGCACCTGGAGCCTGACTATCCCGGTCGGTAACGAGCTACCGGATGGCACCTACGACGTGGCAGTGACCGCCGAGGATGCGCTGTCCAATTCGACTACCGACACGGTTTCCGGTGAGCTGGTGATTGATACTACTGGCCCGTCCGGGCTGATTGTGGACAGTCTCACCACAACTTCTACTACGCCCACCATCACCGGCAGTTTCGACGAGACCGATGGCACGGTGACCCAGGTGGAGGTCAACGGCATTATTTACCCGGCTTCGGGCCCCGCACTGACGGTTGACGGTGTCACCGGCAACTGGTCACTGACGATTCCGCCGCCCGATGCACTGCCGGATGGCACCTACGATGTCGTGGTGACCGCCGAGGATGCACTTGGCAATACCAGTACTGACGCAACCAGCGGCGAGCTGATTATAGACAACACACCGCCGGCCCAACCTGCGGTCAATCCCCTCACCACGACCAGCAGCCTGCCGACGATTACCGGTACCTACGACAACAGCGACGGCACGGTTAGCCAGGTGGTCGTCAACGGCATTACCTATCTGGCGACTGGCTCCGACCTGACCGTGAATCCGGGTGGTACCTGGACGCTGACGATCCCGGTTGGCAATGAGCTGCCGGAAGGCAGTTATGACGTCGCTGTCACCGCCGTCGACGGCGTTGGCAATGTTAGTGTGGATGCCACCACCGGCGAGCTGGTAGTGGACAATACCGGCCCGGCGGCGCCCACCGTAACCGCCCTGGCCACCAGCCAGAGCAATCCCACCATCTCCGGAACCTATGACGAGACGGATGGCACCGTCACCCAGGTTGTTATAGACGGGGTAACGTACCTGGCTTCCGGCCCCGACCTCACCGTCAATGCCAATGGCACCTGGTCACTGCTCATTCCTGCTGGCAATGATCTGGTGGCAGGCACGTACGATGTCGAGATTACGGCTGAAGACCCGCTGGGCCATGCCACGGTCGTCACCAGTGTCGGTGCGATCGAGGTGCT
>JAAUXY010098673.1_pt1 | contig 22745 bp, 25 predicted proteins | sample 7278121 | NCBI WGS metagenome assembly JAAUXY01 (sample SAMN14350117, study PRJNA611818) | marine sediment metagenome | isolation source: surface marine sediment (1.8m) | place: French Polynesia: Moorea | collected 2018-08 | reverse complement strand
TAGCTAGCTAGATCGCGTCCAGAAACGCACGTTCCCTACCGGGGGAGCGGCGCCCGGATCCCCGAGGACGGCGCTGAGCCGTGTTTGAGCGCGGCCTCTTCGGAATTGCAAACCGCTTGGAATCAGCACCTTAGATAGCAGAAGAAGCCGCGCGAGTTCTAGCAAGGCCTCCGTCTCAGAAGCCAAAGCCTTGCATCGGTGGCCAGGAAGTCCGAAGGACTTCCCAGTCAGCAGGGCAGCGCTGCCCGCAGGGGTCCGGGCGACGCGGAGAGATGGCAGTTTCTGGATGTGATCTAGCTAGAGGGCCTGATCCGCGACCAGGATGATGGAGATATTGTCGCTGCCGCCGCCTGCCAGGGCAGCCTCGACCAGGTCTTCGGTTCGCCGCTCGAGGCTCGCCTCACGACATACGATGTCCTGGATGAGTTGGTCGCTGACCATGTCGTAGAGGCCGTCGGAACAGGCGAGCAGCAAGTCTCCGGTACACCATCGCTGTTCCTGGACCTTCAGCCGAAACTCGTGGCTCCCCAGGCAGTTGGTCAAGGTGTGGCCGATCGGCGACCTCGCCGCCTCTTCAGCGGTCATGGCGCCGGCCTCGACCACAAGGCTGGCCATTGAATCATCGCGAGTCAAACATTCCAGGGAATCGTCGCGCAGGCGATAGACGCGGCTGTCTCCGGAGTTGAACACCAGGTAACCGTCGGCCAGTATGCAGATACCGGTCAAGGTACAGCCCATGCGAGCTAGCCGCGGTTCGCTCTCCGCGACCTCGAGCACCGCATCATTGGCGGCTTCTCCGGCTGCCTTCAGAACGTCGATAAACGCTTGGCGGGTTCCGGCTGAGGGGGGCAAACGTTTGTCTCCGATGGATGTCGCCGAAGTATAGAACTGGCTATCCAACTTAGAGAGGGCCATCTTGCTGGCGATCTTTCCACCGGCCTCCCCCCCGATACCGTCGGCCACGGCGAACAGCACGCCGGACTTCGGGAAAGCTTCGCCAGCTGGCAGCTCCAGCTGCTCGCTACCCCGATTCAGAATCGACCGCTCGACCAGGATATGGTCCTCGTTCGATCGGCGAACCAAGCCGGTGCGGGTAGTACCAAAGGCGCATAATCTCTTCATGGCTCGAATCCTGGCGTGCAGGAGGTCACTCTAGGATATCCGAGCTGAGCGCTCGCGTCTCGCCCCAATGCCTGCACCTTCGGTTCGAGCTATTGGCCCATCCCTTCGGATCCGTCCGCTGCGCCTACCCGAAGGCCTGTCATTCGCTACCCGACGAGGCGGCGCGGGCGTCGCTTGACTCGGCTACGCTCAGAATATCGGCAATCCCGCCGCGCCGACCCGTCAGGGTCAGCGATTGACTCAAGCAGATTCACCATGTCAAGGATCATCGAGCCGTTTCGCATCAAAATGGTGGAACCGATCCGCATGACCACTCGCGAGCAACGCGAGCGAATCCTGGCCGATGCGGGTTTCAACCTCTTTCGCGTGCCCGCGGACGCGATCGTCATCGATCTTCTGACCGACAGCGGCACCGGCGCGATGAGTGCCGAACAATGGGCTGCCATGATGCGCGGCGACGAATCCTACGCCGGCAGCGCCAGCTATAGTCGATTCCGCGACGCGGTCCACGACATCTACGGTTTCAAACACGTGATCCCTACCCACCAGGGACGGGCGGCGGAACGCATCCTGGCTGCTACCCTCTGCCGTCCCGGTGACGTGGTGCCGAACAACACCCATTTCGATACCACTCGTGCCAACATTGAGGCCGCCGGGGCTGAGGCCCTGGACCTGCCGAGCAAGGCCTCGATCGACATCGCCACTCCTCATCCGTTCAAAGGCAACATCGATCTCGAGGCCTTGGGACGAACCCTCGAGGACGCCCCCGGAAGAGTGCCGTTCGCGATGATCACGATCACCAACAACGGCGGCGGCGGCCAGCCGGTATCGATGGACAACATCCGTAGCGCGGCCGAGATCTGCCGGCGCCACGGTGTGCCGTTTTATCTCGACGCTTGCCGGTTCGCAGAGAACGCCTACTTCATTAAAAAGCGCTCGACGACACATGCCGGCAAGGCCTTGATCGATATCGCCAGAGAGATCTTCTCCTGGGCTGACGGCTGCACCATGAGCGCCAAGAAGGACGGCATGGCCAACATCGGCGGCTTTCTGTGCACCAACGACGACACCCTCGCTCGCCAGGAGCGCGAGCTGCTGATCCTGACCGAGGGCTTCCCCACCTACGGCGGCCTGGCCGGACGCGATCTCGACGCGATCGCCGTCGGTCTTTACGAAGCCCTTGACGAGCAGTACCAGGAGTACCGCCACGCCTCGACTCGCTATCTCGGCGAACACCTGGTCGCCGGTGGGGTCCCGATCGTGATGCCGCCGGGCGGCCACGCCATCTACATCGATGCCCGATCGATGCTCGAGCACTTGCCGCGGGAGCAATATCCCGGCCAGGCTCTGGTGATCGAGCTCTACCGTGAAGGAGGCGTCAGAGCGGTGGAGATCGGTTCGGTCATGTTCGGCAAACACGATCCTGCCACCGACCGGGAAACCTATGCCGAGCATGACCTGGTGCGTCTAGCGATCCCCCGGCGGGTCTACACCAAGAGTCAGATCGACTACGTCGTCGAGACCATCCTGGACGTCCACGCGCGGCGGCACGACGTTCGCGGGGTTGAGATCGCCGAACAATCGCAAACCCTACGGCACTTCACGGCGACGTTTACACCCGTACTTGCCAACCATCTGTCGCCGGTAGGTGCACCTGACTAGAGGGTACTCCATGAAAGAACTGACGCCCAAGGATCTCTACCGGCATTGTGATCTCGAGCAGTTCGACTTCGAGACCACCCGCGAGTTACGGGAACCAGACGGCATCCTGGGCCAGCCCCGGGCAGTCGCCGCGATCGAGTTCGGCGTCAGCATGGAACGGGACGGCTACAACATCTTTGCCTTCGGGCCGACCGGAGTCGGCAAGCACGAGGCGATCCAGAGGTACCTTGAGCAGCGAGCCAGAGAAGAAAGCGTCGCGAACGACATCTGCTATGTCAACAACTTTGAAGACCCGCAAAAACCTCGGCTTCTGCAACTCCCCCCCGGCAAGGGGCGTGAACTGCGCCAGCGCCTCGACCATGTCATTCACGACCTGATCGCGGAGTTGGCGGCGACGTTCGCTAGCGAGGAGTATCAGCACCGCCTACAGGTGATCGAAAGCTCGTTCGAGGAAAGACAGGGAAAGGCGATCAGCGAGTTGGGAGAGGCAGCACGGGAGCAGGACATCGCCTTACTACGCACACCCGCGGGCATGGTCTTCGCGCCGCTCAAGGACGAGGAGGTGCTGTCCACCGAAGAGTTCAACAAGCTCTCGGAGGAAGACCAGGAAAAGGTCAAGGGTGAAATCGAACAGTTTCAGACCGAGCTGCAAAAGATCTTTCGCCATGTCCCAGCCTGGAAACGCGAGTTGCGGGAGCAGGTCCGCGAGCTCAACGAGGAGGTCAGTCGACTCGCTGTAGAACCGCATTTCGACGAGCTGCGACAGCGCTTCGCCGGGCTCGAGGACGTCCTTTCCTTTCTCGAATCGGTGGCGACAGATGTGAGCGCCAACGCGACCGCGCTGATCTCCCGCGAAGAGCCCCAGGTCCAGGACATGCTCAAGGCGCTGACCGAGTCGCAGGGCCTGGACAAGCCGCTGCTGCGTCGCTACCGAGTCAACCTACTGGTCGATCATGGATCCTCGAATGGCGCACCGGTGGTCTTCGAGCCCAACCCCACCTATCAGAACCTGATCGGCCGGGTCGAGAACATTTCCCACCTGGGGGCATTGGTGACCGATTTCAATCTCATCCGCCCGGGGTCACTGCACCGTGCCCATGGTGGATACCTGTTGCTCGACGCCTCGAAGCTACTGCTCTCGCCTTACGCCTGGGAGGGACTCAAGAGGGCGCTGCGCGCGAGAGAGATCAAGATCGAGTCGCTGGGTGAGGCAATGTCGTTGGTCAGCACCTATTCCTTGGAACCGGAACCGGTGCCGCTAGACGTCAAGATCGTGCTGATCGGCGAGCCGCGACTGTACTATCTGCTGTCTTCCTACGAGCCCGACTTCGCCAAACTGTTCAAAGTCGCCGCCGACTTCGCCGAGGACTTGGAACGCCTCCCCGAACACGAGCAGGCGTACGCCCGACTGATCGCCTCGTTGACTTCCGAGGAAGAGCTCCGAGCATTCGATCGCTCGGCGGTAGCCCGGACTATCGAGCACGGCGCCCGTGCTCTCAGCGATTCGGAAAGACTCAGCCTCAACCTGGGGGATCTCACCGATCTGATGCGTGAAGCCGACTACTGGGCCGGCAAGGCGAACCGCGAGGTCGTGACCGCGAGCGATGTTCAGGATGCCATCGACGCCCGAGTCTTCCGCAGCGATCGCCTGCGCGAGAAGGTCCAAGAGTCGATCCTGCGCGAGAGTGTCTTGATCTCGACCGACGGCACCGCCGTCGGCCGGGTCAACGGCTTGTCGGTGCTCCAGCTCGGCAGTTTTGCTTTTGGTCGGCCGAGTCGCATCACCGCCCGCGTCCGCCAGGGCAAGGGCGAGGTCGTCAACATCGAGCGCGAAGTCGATCTGTCGGGGCCGCTGCACTCGAAAGGTGTCTTGATCCTCTCCGGCCTACTTGGCGCCCGCTATACCCATGAGACGCCTCTGGCATTGTCCGCCAGCCTGGCGTTCGAACAATCCTATGGTGGGGTCGACGGCGACAGCGCGTCCTCGACCGAGCTCTACGCCCTGTTGTCAGCCATCGCCGATCTTCCCCTCAAGCAATCGCTGGCGGTCACCGGCTCGATCAACCAGCACGGCGAGGTGCAGGCGATCGGCGGCGCCAATGAGAAGATCGAGGGCTTCTTCGACGTCTGCCGAATTCGGGGATTGACCGGCGAGCAGGGCGTCCTGATCCCGGTATCCAACGTCAAGCACTTGATGCTGCGCCAGGACGTGATCGAAGCGGTGACGGCGGGCGAATTCCATGTCTATCCGGTCGCGCATGTTGACGAGGGGATCGAGATCCTGACCGGCACACCCGCCGGAGAGCGACGCGATGACGGCACGTTTCCAGAAGACAGCGTCAACGGTCGGGTCCAACGTCGGCGTGCGGAAATGGCCCGGGCGGCGCGAGATTTCGCCCGCCCGCCGAAGCCGCGGCCCAATGACGACGGTGACGGGGCACCACCATGATCCGCCGCATCCTGGTGGCGCTCGACGCCTCGCCCGACAGCCTGGCGGCGGCTGAAGCCGCCGCGGAGATGGCCGCACTGCTGAGTGCCGAGCTCCACGGCCTATTCGTCGAAGATGCCGAGCTCCTGCGCCTGGTGGAGTCGCCACTGGCCCGCGAGCTCGACCTCCTCACCGCCTCGACCCGCGACACCGAACCTCGTAAGGTGAAAGGTCAGCTGAAAGCGCATGCGCGTCGCGCCCGCGAAACCCTGGACAACCTGGCGAACCGCTTACGCGTCAAGTCGTCGTTCCAGGTCGCCCGAGGCACCGTCGCCCAGGAGATCTTGACAGCCGCGGAAGAAGCCGATCTGGTGACCCTCGGTCGCATCGGTTGGACGGTGCGCCGCCGTCGCGATCTGGGCAAAACCGCCAGAGCGCTGATCTCACAGCGACGAGGTCGTGTCTTGCTGCTCGAGCGATCGGTAGCGGTCAAGGCGCCGATCGTCGTCCTCTTCGACGCTTCCGATGCCGCCCTCGATGCCCTCGAACTGGCCGTCCACCTTGCTGGACGCCGTCACGACCCTCTGCGAGTCCTCTTGATCGGTAAGACACCGAACATTCTCGACTCAGAAGCCGCCGATCGCTTGCCGGCCGGCACCCAGAAGATATTTCTTGGCCAGCCGGAGCCGGAGGCCCTGGCCCAGACGGTTCATCGTCAAATGGGCGGAGTCGTTGTCGTGCCGGTGGACCGTACCGAGTTCGGCGAAGAATATCTCCGGTGCTTGCTCGACACCGTCGCCTGCCCGGTCTTGGCGGTTAGCTGAGCAGCGTTTCCCGAACCGTGGGGTCATTCGTCACCCCATAACTCCTGTAGGCGACGATCCCGGCCACACCCCGTACGGTACATTTTGTAGCGTACCGGGTTCTTCTGATAATAGTCCTGGTGATAGTCCTCAGCCGGATAGAACTTGGTTGCGGCCTCGATCTCGGTCGCGATCGGTCGATCGAAACGCTGTGAACGAACCAGAGCGTCCCTGCTTTCCTCGGCGAGACGAAGCTGTTCGTCGCCATGGGCGTAAATACCGGTGCGGTATTGGCTACCGCGATCACAGAATTGCCGGTCGACGGCCAGCGGATCGATATTGCGCCAAAAGACCTCGAGCAACTCCGCATAGCTGATCTTCGCCGGATCGAAGATGATCTCGACCGCTTCGGTATGTCCCGTGACACCGGCCGAAACCTGCTGGTAGGTCGGATTCTTGACATGACCGTCGATGTAGCCGGAGGTCGTCGAGATGACGCCATCCAACTTGTCGAACGGTGGCTCCATGCACCAGAAACATCCGCCGGCAAAAGTTGCCCTGGCGAGATCCTCGCGACCTGCTGCCGGGGTACCAGCCGACTCGGCCGTCTGATCGGCACCGCTGTCGGGGGCACACGCGGTCACCAGTAGACTGAGCAGCAAGATGGGTAAAGCAAAGGCTTTCATGATTTCTCCTGGGTCGGATGGATGGCCAGGAAGCCACGAACCGGACTCAAAGTCCCGGATTACGGCCCTCCTGGTACAGCTGATTTTGCAGGTCGAACGGAACGGGTTACACTAGGTGAGAGACCCTTATCTTGAGCCAACTCTATCGAGAGTACCGCAATCGTTGTATTGCGCTAGCAATCTCTACCCATTGCGCCATTTGAGAGGAGCTATTCGATGAGCATCCGAGTCCTCCTCGCCGACGATCAGGAGCTCATTCTGGACGGACTCCGAGCCCTATTGGACCGGGAGCCCGATTTCAACATCGTCGGCGAACAGAAGGACGGCCGTGGAGCTCTCTCTGCGGCCAGAAGACTCGAGCCTGACGTCGTGGTCATGGACATCGGCATGCCGGGTCTCGACGGCATCGAAGTCACCCGTGGTATCGCCGCCGAATTGCCGGGAGTCAAAGTGCTGATCCTGTCGGTTCACGAAGAGACTGACGTCATCCGGTCTGCCTTCGAAGCCGGAGCTGCCGGTTACCTGCTCAAGGATTGCGCGACCGAGGAATTGGTCCGGGGCATCCGAGTGGTCAAAGAAGGCGGCAGTTTCGTCAGCTCGTCCATCGCCGACACAGTGGTCAACGCCTTCAAGCCGATTTCGTCACAGAAGCGTTGAGGCGCCAGTCCATCAGAAGCTGTAGATCGCCGAAATCGACGCCGTATCGCGCAAGTCGGAGAGGTCGACGGCGAGGTCCACCTGGAATCTCCTGAACGCCACGCCGACCCCCGCCGAGAGGTGGAGCTCGTCCTCGCCACCCGGCTGGATCGCCCGTGACAGGGTGTCCTCGATCGAATCGTCGCCGCCGACAAAACGGAACAGATGATCCGGATCCAGCCAGCCTCCGAGTCTCAAAGCGACGATTGGCTGGGAATGCGCGAACACATACTCAAAACCCAGGTGGATCTCATCGGCATCGGTGAGAGTCAGCTCATCATCAGCAAATGCCGGGTCGAATCCGTCGGTGATCGTCGAATACTCGACGCGGTCCCATTCAAAACTCACCGTAAGGGCGCCGTCTTCAGACCTGAAGGCGACGCCGATGCCAAAGACGTCCGGTAACTCGAACGGACTCTCCTCACGTGGCTCGAGGAGCGTACCGGCTGCCAAGTCAGGCTCAAGGCCCGGGCCAGAAATCAGGGGCTCCTGAACCAATCGATACGCAGGCCCCTGACGGTAAAAGGCACCGGCGCTCCATGCCCGGGAGATCTGCCACAGCAATCCGAGGTTGAAGGTCAGGTCCGAGTCGTCGACCCGGATCTCGATCGAGCTGCTGCGCCGCTCCGGCAAGAACGAAACCGGGCCGAAGAAGCTCTCGACTTCGGCGGGCTCGTCGACCACGAAAAGGTCGACCGAGGACAGTGCACTGCTTTCGGCATGGGCCAAGCCGAGACCGATGCTGACCTTATCGTTGAGGCGATAGGCTCCTGAAACCCCGAAGCTGATCACTTCGAAATCGGTAACGACTCTGCGGTCGAAGAAACGCCGGACGAAGCCCGGCAGGTCGCCGTCGGCAAACAGCCCCTGAGTCTCGCTGGAAGAGCGGAAGTTCGCCAGCTCGTGACGGTAGAAGGCCAGGGCCCAATCTTCTTTCGGATAGACGAACGAGATGAAGGACAGGCCAGAGACCTCGTCTGAGGTCTTCGCGGTGCGCAGCCCGGGCACCGAGTCGAGACCGATGCCGGTCGGCTCGCCGGTCAGCCGGCCGCCTTCGGTGAACGGTGTCGAGTAGTTCCATTGACGTATCTCGGTAGAAATCTCGCTGCGGTTCAGCTGAATCAGCCCCGCGGGATTGGCGAACGCCGCGGTGGCATCGTCAGCGAGCGCCGCGAACGCGCCACCGAGACCCATGCTTCGAGCGCCGGGATTCGAGAAGCTGAATTCCAGAGTGCTAGGCCCGGCTCCTTCGTCTTGCTCGATGTCCTGGGCGGAGGCGATCCTCGCCCCATGCCAGAGTAAGACGAGAAGCCACAGACCAAGGATCTTCGACTTCCGTCCTCGTTGGCGCTTGAGCATGCTTGCCGACATTGAGCCTCTCATTGTACCCATCGTCGTCTCAATCACTACTTCTTGGGCCAAATCGAAGTATACCGCCTCGCCTGAAATCAGACAGACACCGCGACCGAAACACGACAGATCATTTTTCTCATATCCGTGCTTGACAGCAAACCACAATTGATCTAAGGTGTAGGAATCAGTGGGCCACCGCCCACGAGCAAACAAAGAGGCTAAACCAAAAAGCACTTCTCATGTCGCACAACCGCAATTCTCATCACATATCTCAACGGATGGCTGAGGCCGCCGTACAGGAGATGTGCGCGTGCACCGCCGCCACCATGGTTGACCAGATCATCGCCAAGCGTCAGGTGGTCTGCCATATCCCGGTCGGCGGTAATGATCCCATGGGGGTGCCCGACTTTTAACTGTTCTTCTTTGTAGATCGAGCGGTTAGAAAAGCCGGGCCTCCCACAGGGAGCCCGGCTTTCGTCGTTATGGCAGTCTGGATTGTAACGAGCACCGGGATGGTGACTCGGCACAGGCCACGGGAGATTCTTATCTGATGATCTCGTGGAGTCAGTCGAATTGTGTTCTTTGACAATTGAATGTTGAAGAATTTCAGGAACGATCGATCATAAGATCGTGTTCAACAGGTGGAGTGCGTCCATCTAGAATTTTAACATTCCCCTATAGCTCAATTGGCAGAGCGCTCGCCTGTTAAGCGAGAGGTTGAAGGTTTGAGTCCTTCTGGGGGAGCCAATTTCAATGGGCTTGTAGCTCACGTTGCGGAGAGCACCCGGTTCTTACCCGGGAGGTCGCAGGTTCGATTCCTGCCGGGCCCACCAATAATCTTGATAGCGGGTGTAGTTCAGCCGGAAGAATACCGGCCCGCCACGTCGGAGACACGGGTTCTAGCGTGTTTCGCCCCAGGCGGCGAAACACGCATCGGTGGTTTGGGAAGCCATGAACTTGACGCAAGCGCCAAGCTCATGACTCCTCAAAGCAGCAATTCCCTTAGGAGCCTTTTTAAATAGCGAGTGTAGTTTAGTCGGCAGAATACCGGCCCGCCACGTCGGAGACACGGGTTCAATTCCCGTCACTCGCTCCAATTTTTAGTGTATTGAAAACTCTGGGGTCTTAGCTCATCTCGGGAGAGCGCCTGCCTTGCAAGCAGGAGGCGGCGGGTTCGAGTCCCGCAGACTCCACCATTTTCTTGGGACGTAGTTCAACGGTAGAACAGCGGACTTTGAATCCGCTGATGAAGGTTCGATTCCTTCCGTCCCATCCATGATCCATTGCGGCGTAGCTCAATCGGTAAGAGCGGATGGCTCATAACCATCGTCTGTTGGGGGTTCGAATCCCTCCGCCGCAACCAGATTTGGCCCGGTGACCGAGTAGCTAGGTATCGGCCTGCAAAGCTGATTGACGTGGGTGCGAATCCCACCCGGGCCTCCAGATCTTAGGACCGTAGCTCAATGGGAGAGCCCCCGTCTGATATGCGGGAGGTTCCGGGTTCAATTCCCGGCGGTCCTACCAAGCGGGGAGTAGCTCAGCCTGGAAGAGCACCGGCCTTGGGAGCCGGCGGTCGCAGGTTCAAATCCTGTCTCCCCGACCATATTCATTCACATTGGAGCAGAGGTTGAAGTGGACGAAACACCGGCCTGTCGAGTCGGAAGAAGCGGGTTCGAGTCCCGTCTGCTCCGCCAGTTTCTTAGCGTGACTTTGACCCGTAGCTCAGTGGGAGAGCGCCGCCCTCACAAGACGGATGTCATCGGTTCGAATCCGACCGGGTCAACCAATCCCTCACTTTCCAGCTCGTCTTTCCGTAAGTTACTGAAAACACTGGTACTTTCAGGGGTTCGAAGACCCTCCTGGACACCCTCCTCGGGCTTTTCGCGTTCGAGGTCGCGTAAAGTACTGAAAAGACTGAGGATAGTCGGGGTTCGAAAACCGGATTCTCGGGAGTAGATCAAGCCCTCGGGAAAGAGCAGCGCTTGGAAGCGTTGGCGCTGTTCGAGGCTGGCCTCGACCCAGATGCTGGCGGCGGACATCAACGCCTTTTCGGCGAAGGTCAGAGTAGCCTCGATGTCGAGGTCGTCAATCTGGGCCTCGTGGAGCGCGTTCTCGGCGACGAATTGATCTTCTTTGAGCTCGGCCAGGAACTCGTCGTAGTCAGATTGCTCGATCGCTTTGTCGAAGACGAAAGCTCGGGTCAGGGACTTGCGGCGTTTGTTGACCTCGACGACGCGACGTTCGAAGATCTTCAGGTCGTTCTCGAGCTCGGCCTTTCGCGTGGCCCAGACGTCACGCACAATGTCGCGCCAGATGGCGAGCAGGTCGTCGCGAGGACGCAGGTCTCGAAGCTGATCGAGGAACGCACCCTCCATCTTCGCTCTGGGAACGCGAAGACATCCAGGACGAGAGGGCGCGCAGTGGTAGTAGGCGTAGCGCTTGCCATGGCGACCTCGGGAATAGCTAGCCGTGACCGGTTGGCCGCAAGACTCACAACGGATGAAACGGCGAAGTGGAAAGTCTGGCCGAGCTCGATTCTTTGGAACGGCGGTCGGGCCTTTCCGATCAAGCGCGGTCTGAGCCTTGAGCCAGGTCCCGCGGTCGACGATTGGCTCCCAGTCGCCCGCGCGATCGATTCCCCACTTCGGGATGACGAGGCGGCCGCAATAGACCTCCCGGCAAAGCATCTCGCGAAGAGTCGAGGTTGTGAAGCGCCCTCCACGAGCGGTGGTGAACCCCTTCGCCGTAAGATGTCGACGGATTTCGGGGAGGCTGTTGTGTCGCGCGGCCATCTCGAAAGCTTCGCGAACCATCGGTGCGACGTCTGGGTCGATCTCGATGGTCTTGTCCCCTTCGGAGTTCCGGATGTTGTGATAGCCGTGGGGCGCTTTCCAGACCCAGCGACCCCGATTGGCGGCGGCTTTCATGCCACCCAGGACTCGCTCCGCGCGCTGGTCGTTGTCGAGCTCGGCAAACGCCGCCAGGATGCCACCCAAGAAGCGCCCCATGCTACCGTCATCGATGTTCTCCTGGGTTGACCGCAGGGAGATACCCGACGCGGCCAGAATCGCCCGAAGGGCGTGGTAGTCGTGCTGAGATCGAATGAAGCGATCGACGCGATTGACGAGGACAAAGTCGATCTCTCGACTACGCCGTCGGCAAAAGGCCAGCATCTCTTTGAGCTCGGTGCGGTCGGCGGTTTTCGCCGACTCATCATCGGCGAAGACGCGAACGAGTTCAGCGCCGCTGCGGCGGCACCACTCTTCAAGGGCAGACGTCTGGTTCTCGAGACTGAGACCCTCTTCGGCCTGGCGCCGACTCGAAACGCGGACGTACCCAACTACTCGCACAGTCATGATCTTACAGCGGAAGCTGGGCCTAGGCATAGTGTGGGCCTGTCTCGCCGGCCCGTGCGCCCCTTCCTGCGATCGAGCCTGAGGAATGGGCCCGGCCGGGGGCTCGACGCTCGCAGGCGGTGACGGGCCGAGGCAAGCCCGTTTTGAAGTCCCGGCCTTCGGGATGTATTGCTATGAGGATGCATGGGAGCACCGTTCGGACTGGAATGGGACCTGGTGGACGATTTCGCCATCGAGCTCGACGCCTCGGCCGGGATAGCGATGGGCGCTCTGCTTGTGGAAGTACCAGGCGCCGGTCTGGCGACAGGCATCGCGCATGTCTCGAGCCCAGAGCTTGGGATCGTCGGCGGTGCCCTCGGGCCGGTGGCGGGAGCCGCTCTCGCCGCCGTAGATGACCCATGAGATCTGACCCCTCTCGGGGCCGAGGTGCGGACGCAGGCTTTCTGACAGCGGACCCAGGGCTGGCTCGTAGGAGACGCCGTGCAGAACCGCGGGCACCTCGCGCAGGATGCGAATCCGGTCGACGACGGGAGCGCCCAGCTCGCCGTCGCGAACGTCTGGCGACCCCGATTCCACCGACGTCAACAGCCACGCGTTGTCGTAGCCATCGCCCCAGTCGTTGGGAAGCAGACCCGCGACGTTCTGTGGCCTCTTGGTGAGCATGAGGAAGTCGAGGTCGGTCGCATCTCGGACGATTTCGAAGGCGACTTCGCACGACAAGCGCTGCAAGTCGTCGCGGGCTTCTGCCCAATCCATCATCGAGCCGACGAAGACGCGAGGCCGCTCGCCATCTTGCAGCCCGAATTCGCGACGCCACATCGGATCGCTGGCGGCCTTCTGGAAGCTACGGATTCGAGTTTCCCATCTCTTTGTGACCGGCCGCGGCTTCGTACGACCCCAGAGACCCCGGTTCCACCGGCCGTCGAGAAGCTCTTCGGCGTAGCAGTGTTTGCAGCCTGGAGACGTCGGTACGCAGCCCGTCCACCAGTTCCAGACGAAGTGGCACCAACCGATTCGGGTACCGAGGTTGTGCCAACGCATGAGTTTTGGGACGTATCGGTCGATGACGGCTTCGCGAGTAAGACCTTGGCGGCCGTCGAGGAAGGCCGAACGAACGACGGAGCCCTCGGTGTGTGGACTGTCATTGCCGGTGGACGCCCGACCGAGTGCCCAAGCCTTGGTGATCCGAGATTCGAACGTCTGGCGGAGTGCCTGTGTCCTGCTCATCTTCTCGGCTCCTTCTTCCTGCCCAGGATGAGGCCGATCTCTTTGACAAAGAGATCCGCCCGAACGGGTCTTGTTTTGAGCGACTTCGCGAGGTCCTTCGGACTCGAAGGCCCGAAAGCACCGGCTCCAGGCGGCCCCTCGGCGACGCTGTCACCTGGGAATGTCTTGGGTCGCTCAGGCATCGCGCTTGTCCTTTCTCGGCTTCTTGGACGCGGTGTGCTGCTTGCAACACTCGTCGACGACGGTGTGCGCCAGCAGGTAGAGCTCGTCGCGCAGTGCTCGCTGCCTGTCCTCGGGCAATGCCGCGAACAGTTCGCTCCGTTCGGAAAGCTGTTGAAGCGAGATCACCACGCCTCCGGAGCGTCGGTTGGGTTGCAGAAGCTGCTCTGGGGCGCCCGAAAGTAGAGATCCAGGGTCCCGAGGGGGCCGTTGCGATGCTTGCCGATGATCAGCTCGGCCTTGCCGCGCAGGGATTCGTCCGGGTCGTAGATCTCATCTCGGTAAGGGAAGGCGATCAGATCGGCGTCCTGCTCGATGGCACCGGTCTCGCGCAGATCGGAGATTCGAGGCCGATGATCGGGGCGATCGTCGGGCTTGCGGCTGAGCTGGGAGAGCATCATCACGGGCACTTCGAGTTGGCGCGCCAGGCGCTTGAGCGAGCGGGTGAGCTGCTCGAGCATCTCGCGGCGATACTGCGGCTGGTCGGTGGTCATCAGCTGCAAGTAGTCGACGCACAGCAGGTCGAGGCGGCCGACGCGGGCGCGCAGCCTGCGAGCCTTGGCGGCGATCTCCGAGAAGGTGGGATCGGGCGCCTGGTCGATGAAGAGGCCGGTGTCCTGGGTCGCGCGCATAGCGGCGTAGACTTCGTTCCATTGACGCTGGGTCAATCGCCCGCTGCGGATGGTCATCAGATCGAGGCCAGTCTCGGCGGCGATGATTCGGTGGTTGAGCTCGACGTCGGTCATCTCCATGGAGAAGATGCCGACGACCCGACCCGCGCGAAAGGCGGCGTGGCGAGCGACGTCGACCATGAAGCTGGTCTTGCCCATTCCGGGCCGGCCAGCGACGACGACCAGCTGCCCGGGGCAGAGACCTCGGGTCCAGGCGTCGAACTTGGTGAAGCCGGTGGGCAGGCCGATCAAGCCGCCGCTGGAGTGTTCGACCATCCAGTCGATGGTGTCCTGATGAATGTGCTCAAGGCCGCGAAGGTCGGTGCTGACGGATAAGCCGCCGATCTCCTGGAGGACGTTCTCGGCGGCTGCCAGGGAGTCGGCGGCGCTCACGGCGCCGCGGCATCCCGTAATCACCTCGCCGAGCGCCAAGATCAGGCGTCGGCGGACGCTCCGTTCTTTGACGATGGTCGCGTACTCGCGGGCGCGGCCGATGTCTGGCAGGGCGAGGTCGAGGCCGGCGAGATAGGCGAGGTCAATGTTGGCCTGTAGGTCCGCCTGGAGCGTCCGCAGATCGATCGACTTGGAGGCGTGAGCGAGTCGCAGTTGCGACTCGAAGATCAACCGGTGGCGATCGAAGTAGAAGTCTTCCGGGCCGATGATCGTCGAGACGTCGTCGAGGATGTTGTTCCTAAGAAGGACGGCTGCCAGGACGGCTCGCTCACAACCGTCGTCGTGGGGAAGAGCTTGGCTCACGAATGACCTCGCTGGGAGCCGCGATCGGTCGACAAGCGGACGAAGAGACCTTGGGTCAGCCGGTCTGCGATCGCGGGTGCGCGTTGGTAGAGGGAGTCCGGCCCTTTGGCGAAGGGTCCGTGAAGGGTCACGATCGTCTGGCGTTGATCCTGGTGGCGGGCGGCGACGACGCGGTCGAGCAGGTTCCACGCTTCGCCCGAGTGACCGCAGCCCAAGTCGTCGATCAGGACCGCGCCGGAGCGGGTCACGCGGCGGTAGATCTTGCGATCCCGGGTGCCGTAGACCCGGTCGACCAGGTCGTCGGCACGGATCCAGAGGAGGCTTTGGCCGCGCTGGAACGCGCGCCAGAGCAGCTCGGTGGCGAGCATGGTCTTGCCGGCACCGATCTCGCCGGCGATGACGAGTGAGGAGTGTGGCCGGCCGGCCCACGTTCTCAGGTCGACTCGGGCCTTGGCAGGATGGAGCCGCGGGTTGTGTCGAGGCCAGCCACCCGGGATTCGAGTGTCGTCGAAGGGTTCGTCGCTGAATCGGCTCGGGCAATCCGCAGCCGTCAGGACTTTTGCGCGACAAGCGCGCTGCCTGCGAGTGCGTTCGGCCTCGGAGTCGATGGCGTCGAGGCGCTTGAGCTCGCAGTCAAGGCAATGGGCGTCGTCGGGCAGGTCCGGCGCCGAGAGCCGAGCCCCGCAAAGCGGGCACTGCCGTTCGACGAAGTCGGAGAGGTTCGGGAAGACCAGCATTGTCTACTCGTCGAAAAGGGCCGCGGCCTCGATCGTCGCGATGCTGACTCTCTGCGCTCGAGCACGGTTCCCGCGGGCCTTGATTCCCTGGCCGGTGCGCCGGTTGTCGATCAAGCCTCGAATGATCTTGAGGACGTAGCTCTTGCCTCGCTGCGCGATGTGCCGGGCCTCACCGCAGCTCTCGAGGTCGGTCAACAAGTCGGTGAGCCCCTCGGTCTTGACGACGTCCAGATCCGGCTCGTCGTCGCCCTGAGCGCGTAGGCGGAGCTCAACGGCTTCTCGGTAGCTCTTGAGGAGCTTCCCCCAGGCACCGTGCTGTTGCCCCTTCAGCGGAGTCGCTCCAAAACGCTCGAAGAGATCGCTGATTGCCTTCAGATCACGCTGGGCCGGCGTTAGCCGGCGGGGAGGAGATTTATCTCCTCCCCCGAAGGGGGAGGAGGGAGTATGAGGGAGGAGGGGGGGTGCCGACGCGTCGGCTTTCGTCGGCCTCGATTCATCTGGACTTTTTAAAACTGCCGACGCGTCGCCTTTCGTCGGCCTCGATGTATCTGAACCATCTGACCTCGCCCGCCTGTTTTTCTGGTACTCGCGATCGCGTTGGCGTCGCCTTTTTTGGATCTCGTGCGTGAGGTATCGCCGCTTGTTGACGACTTGCCAGCCCCAGCTTCTGTTCTCGTCGAGAAGGACGATTCGCCGGCCCTCGAGCTCGGCGGAGCGGCTCTCCGGATCCGGGCTCGACAAGGCGTCGATGGCCTGGTCGAGTTGAGTCCTGGAGACGCGGATTCGACGAGCAAGCGCCGAACGCGTCATGTCCAGGACGCCGTTCTTGTCTGAAAGCTCGATCATCCACACGAAGACCCAGCGAGTGGCCAGGTTTTCCTCCATGATGGAGCTGTCGAGGAAGGTCGGCTGTAGGGCGTGTTCCATCAGCTCGCCTGCTTGCGCGGTCGGCCGCCGCGGTCAGAAATCTCTTGGGCGCGCTCTTCGCGGAGGGCGCGGTCGATCTTTCCCGCCTCGATCAGGTCCTGAACGGCGCGGTAGAGAGTGCCGTAGGAGATCTGACCGCCGCGCTTCTTGATCTCCTTGACCATGGCCCGATAGGACAGGCCCATGTTCGCCAGTTCGATGACCTCCAGGCGGTCGACGACGGCTTTCACATGCCCGCCTCGGTACTGGCCCTTGCGCCGCAGGCTTTCGGCGATCAGTCCACACTGTGTGGCCTCGGCGTGGCGCTGGCGATCCATGTCGGCCAGGGTCTTCACGGCAGTGCGCATTTGCTGACGACCGGCTGTGGAGGTGGTGTCGATGAGATCGTCCAGCGCGATCAAGCCGACGTCGCGCTCGAGCCATTCGTCCCAGACCTTCACGGCGACCCGCACGCTGGGAAAGAGGCGGCTCAACGAGGTGGTGACGACGACGTCGATCTGGTCGCTGGCGGCGAGCTCTTTGAGGCGCTTGAACTCGGGGCGCTCATGATGGGGTCGAGGTCGCGAGTCGCTCAGCTCTTCGACAATCGCAAATCCTTTGGCCTGGGCGTGACGTCGCAGCCGCTCCAGACCCTTGTCTGGGCCGTCGTCGTCGGCGAGGGAGGTCCGTTGATAGAGCGCGCATCGTGTTTCAGGCACGTTGAATCCTCCAAAGTGCGGTCCTGACCCCGACCCAGCTCAGTCTCTTCGTACCGTCTGTGCCGGTACCGAATAGGGGTTTCTCCGAACCCTCCAGAAGCCTGGCCGCTTCGAGGTAGGCGAACATCGGGTCGAAGGTTTCCTTGGAAAGGTGGATGTCCAGACTTCCGGTCTGAAGCCACATCACGCGCTCCCTGATTCGCACCATGTCGGCAGTGAAGGTGACGACTCGCCGTCGAGGGATGCCATTCACTTCGAGATCTCGGCAGACGCATCTCAGCGCTTGATTGCGGAGCTTGACGAGTTCGCGAGTCACTGGTCGTCAGTCTCCAGGCTCGCTGTCGGCTTGCTTCTCGGCTCCGATTCGGGCTGGGCGAGACCTCTACCCCACTCGCGGATGCTGATGCCGTAGACCGACTCGATGCCGAGAGCTAATCGAACGTCTACCTTCTTGCGCTTGCCTCGCTCAATCAGAGACAGCGTACTGGCGTCAATGCTGAGGAGCTCAGCGCACTCGTAGAGGGTCTTGCCCTTTTTCCTGCGCGCTTTGCGGAGATCTGGCTGCCACGATTTGTTGACCATGGTCAATATCATAGGAGTAATATTGACGAAGGTCAACCAAGATATCACCTGGATCTACTCTGCCTCATGTTGACAAATGTCAAGACGTAGACGATGATCAAACCGACATGGCTTATGATCCAAGTCTGCTTGGCCCTGCATTGCAGAAAATGCGGGAACGCAAAGGCCTACGGCAGATAGATGTCGGGGAGAAAATGGGAGGGATCAAGGCATCGACCGTGGCCTCTTTCGAGAAGCCAGGCGCGAATCCTGGAGTGGCGACGCTATTCCGCTACCTCGATGCGATCGAAGCAACGCTCGAAGACCTAGAGCGCGAGTTGAGAGCTGAGGATGCGCTCGAGGCCGAAATTAGGCGTGATGACCAAAGACTTGAATCTGAACCTGGCTACAGAGATGCCTACCGCCGCATGTTTGAGAGCCTTGAGATTGAACCAGACGATAATGACCCCTCTCTGAGGACCGTGATTGAGAAGCTGAGAAGGTTCGAGGAGCACGACAAACAGCTGCTTGAGCTCCAGAGACGCGTCTCCGATCTTGAGGATCCGAAGGGGTCCAAAAAGTGAACGCCGACGCTCAGGGAGTAAGATGCCGAGCCGAGGCGGAGTTGGTCTTGAGTCGGTATCGGGAGGATCCAGAGGCGCCGTTGGCTATAGCCCAACGAGCGGACGAATTGCGCTTTACCGATCCAGATTTGGCGCCAGGAGTGTCGGGAGTGGCAGTGGCAGCACTCCACAAGGCAAAAGCCCCATCTTCGGATCGGGCTCTCGCATGGGCGATTCACGCCTCCACGCTTAGAAGCCTCGCGCGTTTTGACGATGCTGAAGTGGCGCTCAAGGTTGCAGCTCGATATGCGGCTTCTCCGAGAGCCCTGGCCGAAGTTGCCAGGCGTCTGGCAACCCTGCGGGCGGAGCAGCGCCGAAAAACGGAAGCGCGCGCCCTCTTCCCGACCTTCCTGAATCGTGCGAGAGCGATCGGAGGGAGAGTCTACGGGCAAGAACTCGTGAACGCATCAGCGATTCTGGTCATTCTTGACGAATATGCTGAGGCTGATGAGATGGCTTCGAAGTCGCTAGACTTCCTGCCCCTCAACGGTGATCGATTCCACATCTCTGCGGTGGGAAATCTGTTTCGGTGTCGCATTGAAACCGCCGGCGCCGTTGATGAACTGCGGCACGCCGAGACTCTCGCTCAGCAAACCGAGTCGATGGTTGGAGATGATTATGTTCGCAGTAAGCTGCTCTGGCTACGCGGTCGCCTCGCTCAGCGCTTTCCGGATCCGGCTCTAGCTCTCCGCCTGCTGGAGGAGGCGAGACCGACAATTGAAGCCAGTTCGAAGGTGCTTGATCGAGCCTTGCTGCTTGTAGATATTGCCGTTTGCCATCTGGAACTTGGGTCCGGTGAGAAAGCGGCCGAGGTCGCGCTCGAGAGCTTCCCTGTTCTAGGACAGCTGCGAAAGATGCCAACGGCCTTCACAGCTGTGCGGTCGATAATGCGCGCAGCAGAGCAGAAAACCCTGGACAAAGTTGCTCTTGAAGCGGGAAGAGATTTGCTAGAGAAAGTTTAGGTACGGGGGCGGAATCGCCCCCGATCCAACCCTATCCGGCCGGGACGAAAACAGGGCCACTGCCCGCTATCACATGAGTCTTAGCACGCATGAGAACTCCTTTCCTTGGGGTGGCCCCGAAACCCCGACACCAAGAAGGGGTGCGCCCACCCTCCAGCAGCCTCTCTACCAGAGAGAAGCTGGCAAGAGGGCCCTGCCCCACCGAAACGGCAAAGCAGAAATCTCTCAACAGATGGGTGGCTGGCCAGTCGTTCCGGGCCGACTAATATTCCTTCAAGCAACGCTCGGCCGATCAGTCGGCCTTCTGCGTCGGCGCTTGGACACAACTCCTCCTCAGGGACGGCCCGCGATCCGGCCCCATTGCAGGAGGCGACTGCCCCTCACACCGAGTATCGCCTCGCTACAGCTCAAAAGCATCCGGCGGGGCACACTCGACAGTTTCTTCGGGTAGATGAGACCCGAGACGACAAGAGAGGTTGAAGGACCCGCCGGAGAGGGAGCCGGAACGAGTCCGGCTTGTGAGGACGAAGATGCTGCTCTTGAGAAGGAAGCGAAGCGCAAGCGGACGAGCAAGAGCGAGATCGTAAACGCTGAGGCGGTATCTGCGACTAGAGGCCGACTGAGAGGCTCGGAATGGTTGGTAATGGGTTCCAGTCTTGTTCTGCTAGCAGCCTGTTCGAGTCCAGAAATCGATATTCCTGTAGAGCCCTCTTCATCGTCCGAAGAGTCGCCCGCCCCCACGCCACCTAGCCCCCAGCGTCCGTTCGGCTTGTCGAGTGGCCTGCCGTTCGCGGAGTGTGGCCCACTTGAACCCTCCGTGCAGCAGCCCGGAGAGTATGTCTCGACCACCGTCCCTCAGCCAGACTCGAGATTCATGGGTTACCTTCTCGGGTTCTCGGCAGCCGACAAGCTGTGCAGAGTGACGGCGCTTCGCTCGGTTCGGACTGGCTCAGAAGGCGCAGCGGTGAGAGCTGCTTTTGCAGAGCTCCAAAAGGAAGTTTCCAGTACCTACGGAAACGACAGCCAAGTCGTTGACGATGTTCAGGCCGACTCTAGCTGGACAGGCCCCGCAGACTGGATGATCGCGCTACAGAAGGAAGAGCGGATGCTGGCTGCGATCTGGCCGAAAGAAGGAGATCTTGCCGGAGAAGTGACAGGTGTCTATCTTCAGACTGATGCGACTTCCATCAACTCGGCCCTGTTGAGGCTGACGTTTTACTTCAAGCACCCTTGCTAGGCCACAGATCAAGCAGCCCCTGGACCGTGCCCATTTTCGTTCGTTCATGGAGAAAATCCGCGCTCGGGGGAGTCCGGAACCGAAGGTGTAGTAAGGGTGGGGGGGATTTAGGAATTTTCGGGTGGGCCGGTCCACTCCAGGCGTGCGACGCGGGCCGCGTGCTCGCCGGCCAGGCCCTGGAGGTAGACCGCTGTCGTGCCGAGATCGGCGTGGCCGAGCTGCTGCTGGATGTCGTAGACCGATAGCCCGCGCTCGAGCAAGCCGACCGCATGAGCGTGACGCAGACCGTGCGGGTGGACTCGCTTCTCGATCCCAGCGCGGGCCGCGAGGCGCTTGAGCGCCGCTTGAACTGAGCGCGCTGATAGTGGCCCCACCCGCCGAGCTCCGCCCGACCTCGAGAAGGTACAGAAGACCAGGGGCTTCCGGATCCCGAGCTCGCGGCGGACGGCAAGCCACCGGTCCAGGTGCGCCACCGCGGACGCGTTCAAGCCCGCGATCCTCTGACGCCCCCCCTTTCCTTTGCGCACATTCAGACGGCCGGCGGTCAAGTCAACATCGCGCAGCTCGAGCGCGAGGGCTTCGGCGAGTCGTAGGCCAGCCCAATAGAGTACGGCAATCAGCGCCCGGATCCGAGCACCCGACGGCGATCGCAAACCCGCAGCGCCAAGCAGCAGCTCGACCTCTTCAGGCGTCAGGATCTCGACCGGCCTGTTCAAGCTCGTCCTTGGCTTCAGTCAGCCAGTCGATCACTAGCCCCAATTGCTCGTAGGGGATCTCAACGACACCATCCTCTGGAGGATTATCGTTGCCGACCAGCTCAGAGGATTCAGGCGGCTGCACTATCCGGACCACACCGTCAGCTGTCAAGACCGTAATCTCTCTCATCGTTCTGTGCATGGTCTGTCTGATCCCCTCTTTGCCTTGCCGGCCGATCTCGCGCATTGGTTCCAGATTGGCGTTGATCTCGGCGATTGTCTGCATAAGTACGTACTCCCTAGAAACTACGTACTATATAACGATCAACAAAGCCTCTCCAAGGTAAAGCGTACTATTTGTGTAATGAGGCAGAGCTGACTTGGAGGTTGACTTCTTATGAAGAATGCAGTATCTTTTGCACAGATGGACGATCTCAATTGTGAGAGTCGACCTTCTTAAAGGGAGGTGCTGTAGGTCCAAGGTGTGGGGTTTGTTAATGAGTCGGCTCGGGTGTGTAGCCCGTAAGCACTAGCCGTCTCGAGTCGGTGCAGCCGACTCTTTTTTCAAATGTGTTGTCTCTCGAGACAGGGAGGGACAGTTAGTGAACACCCCACCTCAAGGAGCTCCAGAATGGACCAAAGTAGCGTTGAAACGCCAAAAGTTCAACGTGGTCTTCGGGTTCTCGTTGGCGAGACATGGCCCGGCCATGTTCGCGTCAAGAAATCCGAAGGGAGATCGCGGTTAGCCCCAGGGCTATCCGTACTCCTCGCCGCACTTCTCGTGGCCTATTCCGTGTACGGTATGGCCACGGCGGACTACCGAATACACGAAAAGGTGCTCGAGGTAATCCGATATGGACTTGTAGCCGCCGTGGCTTGGGTCTTTGGAAGAGGCGCGCGGTGAGCCACGAACCCGTTCACTGCGTCTTCGAGACGTCGAACTCGACTGTTCGTAGATTCAGTGGGCGGGGCCTCCCCCTCTTTAAAGATTGAGGCAGCCGAAATGAAGAGCAAGAAAGTGCGAGTCACCTTAGATCTGTCACCGGAGTTCTACGAGAGGCTCGAAAGCCTAGAGCAACTCGTAGATGGTGGGACGAAGGCCAATGTCATTCGCCAGGCACTACAACTTTATGAGTATCTGGCTCATAGAACAATCGAAGGGCATACCTTCAAGGCCATTGACCAAGACGGCAAGGAAGAGAAGATCGTCTTCTTGGGCGCAGGCCCAGCCCTCAAAATAGCCAAGTCTTGATGTGATCGCCCCGATTGTTGGTGGATCGGGTTTTCGCGCCTTTTGAACTGGCCCAAGAGCCAGTATTGGCGCGC
>JAAUXY010137931.1_pt1 | contig 22787 bp, 22 predicted proteins | sample 7278121 | NCBI WGS metagenome assembly JAAUXY01 (sample SAMN14350117, study PRJNA611818) | marine sediment metagenome | isolation source: surface marine sediment (1.8m) | place: French Polynesia: Moorea | collected 2018-08 | reverse complement strand
GGAAAAAGTGACCAACATCGAAAATTCATATAAATACGAAACATATAATATTGGAACTATAAAATGTGTATCGTTATAATACGAGTCACTAGGCGTGCAGAACAGGGCTCCTGATAGTGGCAAATGAAACTAAAAACCTGTTTCCGCTGGGAATTGCGACGGGCGCGGCACACTGCAACCGATCGACAGAGCGCAAGACGCTGCGCGACAATCTGCGTTCCGGGACGCACACGTGGCTGTGGGCCCGCCGTCGCATGGGTAAAACCAGTCTCGTCGAGCAGGTGCTCTCCGAGCTGGAGCGAGGACGCCCCGCGATACCTTCCGCAAAGCTGGATCTCAATGTCGTGCACGACGCGGAATCGCTGGAGCTCCGCATTCGGCGCGAAGCTGCCCGCCTGGGCGTCGCCGTTGTGCCCGGCCGCAAGAAACCGCAGCGCTTGCTCAAGCTCGCGTTCGATGCCTTCAGGCCGGAGTTCTCGGTCGGTGCGATGGGGCTCAAAATGTCATTGAGGGCGCCCGAGGCGCCAGCCGCTGGCATTTCCGACGTCTTGCTCGCCCTGGATGCTGCGGCACGCGCGGTCGATCGCCGGGCCGTTTTCGTGCTCGACGAGTTTCAACAGCTGGGCAGCCTGAGCTACGGACGCAACGACATAACGCTCGAAGGGGCCATACGCCATGCCGTCGAGCGGGCTGGCAACATTTCCTACGTGTTCTCGGGCAGCCAGCGTCATCTGCTGGCCGACATGTTCGAGAACCCGGACCGGCCGCTGTACCGGCACTGCCAGAAAATGGTGCTCGAACGCATTGGAGCGACGGATTACCACAAGTTTTTCGAGCGCGCCGCAAAGGCGCGCTGGGGCAAGCGCATCGGCAAGGAGCTTGCCGCAGAAATCCTCGGTCTGACGTTTCGCCATCCGTACTACGTCAATGCGCTCTGCTCACGCCTCTGGAGCAACACGCGGCCGCCGGCGACGGCGGCAATCGGCGAGACCTGGCGGGAGATCGTTGCCGAAGATGCGGCTTTCGTTGCCCACCAGGTGCGTACGCTGAGCGCTACGCAACGCGCGATGCTCGTGGGCATCGCCGAGGCCGGGCAGGTCGAGCACCCGACCGGTCGGGAGTTCCTGGCCCGGTGCCGCCTGTCTGCGTCGACGGGCAGCCAGGCGAAAGACGTTCTGGAGGCCGAGGACCTGATCCGGCAGAATGAGGACCGCCACTGGGAACTCGTCGATCCTGTCATGGCGGAGTACATTCGGGGGAGCTAGTGATGATGCGGGTAATGGGGGCCTTGATATTGTCAATCGTAGCCGCAACGGGTGCTGCGACCGAGCGCGTCATGGTCAAGGAGGTCACGGTTGACGCCTCGCTCGACGCAGTCTGGCACGCGTGGACGACAGCCGAAGGCCTGACCTTCGTGTCCGCCAAATCCAATGTCGAGCTCCGCAGGGGCGGGGCCTACGAGTGGTTCCTGGACCTGCCCCCCGATGAGAACGGCAAGCGGGGCGGTGAGGGCGCTCGGATCCTGGCGTTTCACCCGATGCGGATGCTCGCGTTTTCGTGGACCTTCCCGCCCGCTGTACCGGAGCTCAGGAATGCGGACGAAACCTACCAGGTCATCGTTTACTTCACGGATAACGCAGACGGCACGGTGACCGTGCAATTGAATGCGCACGAGTGGCAGGAAGGCGATGCGTGGGATCGCGGCTGGGCGTACTTCGATGCGGCGTGGGATTCGGTGCTCGAGCGTCTCAGTGCGCATTTCTCAGAGAGTAATAAATAGCATTAGCTATAATTTATAACCTGTTGTAATTGTTTATTTTACCAGGGCCGAAAAGCGCGGGCAGGTGGCTGCGCAGCGCTGCCGCCTCAGCGAGCAACTCGACCCCTGTTGAACCATGGCCCGAAAGAACCGCCTAAAGTAGAGCTGGAAACCTGCGGTGCGACTGCCGATGAGAAGACGCCATATATGTAGCCTGTTGGCCTGTGTTGCTGCGCTGCCTGCAGCAGCGGACATGCCACCCGAAGTGCGCGCCGGCATCGACGACATCGTCGTGCTGGGTCGAATCGCGCCTGCCGGCAAGCAAATAACCGGCAGCTACGACGAGGAGACGCCGGGCCTGGCAGGCGGCATGAATGAGGGCGCCCGGCTGGGTCGCGGTGTACAGATGCAGGTCGGCCACATCCCGGTGTCGCTGCCGATCCCGATCCTGACCGTACCCGGTGCCTTGCTAGGCGCAGCAAAGGGCGCTGCCCAGGAGCAGCTGCAGGATCTTCGCGACACGATGACGAAGGACCTGGCGAGCGCCGAGGGACCGTCGCTGACGACCGATGCGTTTGCCATGGACGTCTTCTGGAACCTGCGGGATGTCGACGGCCTCAATAGCAAGGTGCTGGCGCTCGATAAGCCGATCCCGGAAGAAACGGACGCGGTGCTGTACGTCAGCCTCAAACAGCTCGAGATCAATGTCGACGACGCCGATGCGATCCTGACGACCTCGGCGACGGCGACACTGCGGCGCGTCAGCGACGGTATCGATCTTTACACCGCGGAGGTCAGCTACCAGGACCGGGATTCGCTGAAGAACTGGACGAAGAACGACAATGCGCTGTGGCGGAATTACGCGAATTTCGCGCGCCACTACATTGGTCGGGAAGTGGCCGCGGATCTGTTCGAACGCGTCGACGTCAGTCACGGTTTGTCGCCGGCCGCATCGGCGACGAACAAGACCGTCAAGCGTAATGTGTGGCAGCAGCAAACGAAGAAACTCTTCCCGACGCTGGCCTGGACTTTGCCGGACGGCACGGAAGCCGAGCCGGTACCGGTCTCGTATGACGTCGAGATATACGATGCACAGCGCATGGTTTATGCCGCGAGAAACCTGCCAGGCACGGAACACACGCTGACGCAGCCGCTGGAGGCGTGCAGGAAATATCGCTGGACCGTGCAGCCGACGTTTGCGGTCGACAACGTCTACAAGACGGCGGAGCCGATGCGCAAGGGCGGCGCTGCCGGCAACGTTGGCCGCCAGGCGTCGGTAGCACAGGCGTACGTCCAGGATTTTGCTATGCTTGAAGTGAAGTGCGGTAGCAAATAAATCGAAATGAAGACGGTCAAGCATATCCTCGACGCGAAAGGGAGCGATGTATTCTCGGTAGCCCCGTCCGACACGGTTTACGACGCTGTCAAAAACATGGCGGAAAAAAGCGTCGGTGCCCTGATCGTGCTCGACGGCGAAAAACTGGTTGGCATCGTTACGGAACGCGACTACGCACGCAAACTGGTGCTCGAAGGCAGGTCGTCTCGCGACACCAGCGTAGCCGACGTGATGACCCGCAAAATCCTGTGCGTGACCCCGGATCGGACGGTGGACGAATGCATGGCGCTGATGACCGACAAACGGGCGCGACATCTGCCCGTGCTGGATCACAAGCGAGTCGTGGGCGTCGTGTCGATCGGCGATCTCGTCAAGGCAGTCATCAGCGAGCAGCAAATCCTCATCGACCAGTTGCAGCACTACATCGCCGGGTAACGATCTGCCCCGGCAACATCAAACCGCCGTCAACGGAACGGACATCGCGTGGTACGAGTGGGGCGACCGCAACGATCCGACCGTCGTCCTGTCACACGCGACCGGTTTTCATGCACGCTGTTGGGATCGAGTCGTGGCGGAGCTGGGCGGCTATCATGTCATTGCCGCGGACAATCGCGGCCATGGGTTGAGCGGCAAGGAAAAGCCATGGAACTGGCGGCAGTTCGGCGAGGACCTGACGGCCCTGATCGCTCACCTCGGGCTGCGTGACATCGTCGGCGCCGGCCATTCGATGGGCGGTGTCTGCATGATCCAGGCCGCGGCCAGCGAGCCCGAACGATTTCGGCGCCTGGTACTGCTGGACCCCGTGGTTTTCGAGCCGGCCGCATATCACGACCGCCCCGATTGGGCCGGCGACGAACACCCGGTGTCGAGGCGGCGGAAAGCCTGGGACTCTCCTCAGCAGATGTACGACGCGTTTTGTGCGCGTGAGCCGTATTCCCGCTGGCATGCCGGCGTTCTGATGGATTATTGCCGTTACGGGCTGGTGCAATCCGGGGACAGTCTCGAGCTGGCGTGCCCGCCTGCAATCGAGGAGGCTGTTTACATTACGTCGCTCGACTACGACATCCACGACCGAATTCCGCGGGTCGGAGTCGACGTAACCGTCGTGCGTGCGAGGTACGTCAACGTCTTCGAAGCAGCCAGGGATTTTTCTCTGTCGCCGACGTGGCCGGGCCTTGCGGAACGATTTGTGTCGGGCACGGACGTTTACCTGCCCGACGAGACCCACTTCATGCCGATGGAGAAACCCGAACTGGCGGCGAAAATAATCGTCGGGGAGAGCTGATGTCCGTAGTCACGGTTGACGTTAAGGGTCGTATTGCAGTGGTGACGCTCGATCGCCCACCGGTCAATTCACTGCAGAAGAGCACCTACGGTGAGATTGCGGAAACCTTCCGAAGTCTCGGGGATGACCCGGCCGTACGAGCGGCCGTACTGCGCTCGCGAGGTCCGTTGTTCTGCGCGGGCAACGACGTCAACGAGTTCGTCGGTATCCAGAATGCGGAACAGGTCACGCAATACGCACAGGCGGTCAGTGACGGCATATCGTCCGTCTACGATTGCACACTGCCGGTCGTCGCCGCCGTTGACGGCCACGCCCTTGGCGCGGGCATGGCTCTCGCCGCTTGCGCCGATGTCATCGTGGCCGCCGACGACGCCGAGTTCGGTATTCCCGAAATCAAGGTTGGCGTTATTGGCGCCGCGGCATTCCTCGGACTCATTGTCCCGGAAAAGGTCGCGCGCTATCTGGCGTTGACCGGAGAGTCGATCGGCGCGCGCGCCGTTCATCAATACGGTGGCGTCCACGCACTGGTGCCGCGCGCCGACGTGCTCGACACGGCCATGACGGTAGCCGGGAAGATTGCTGCGAACGGTCCGACGGGTGTCCGGTATTTCAAGGCGGCAATGAACGCCAACCAGGACGCAAAGCTCGTCGAGAAGTACGCGCACGAGTCCGCGTACACCGCCAACTACATCGACTCGAACGAGGCGCGGGAGTCTGTTGCCGCGTTTCTCGAACGACGAGCGCCCGACTACGACTGACCTAATCGATAGTCGCTATGGCGCAATCGGCGCGAACGGCTCACACGTAATCTCGCCCCGCGTGATCGTGAGAAAGCTCGATTCCGGTACGGGAACCCACGCCTCCTCTAGACCGCTCAGGGGCTCGGAGACAATGGCCCGGGCGTCCCTGGAGAAGCGTGCGACATCGGGTGCAATTTCCATCGTCGCGTCGCGACTGGCGCTGTGAAACAGCGAGCGTGACTCGCCTTCGGTCGAATAGCGCACGGCGTATAGAGAATCACCGTCACTGATGCCGAGCGTCATCTGCAACGCGTTGTCGACCGAGTGTCGTTTAGCAAGGTCCTCGATCAGTCCCGCCATGCGCGCGATCCCGGCGTGAACGTCGCCCTCGAGGCCGAAACTGAGCGCCAGCAGGAACATGAGTTCCGAGTCCGTCGTGCCCTGGATACGCGGGAAGAGTTCGGGCGACACGGCGGCCGCCATGTCGCGCCTCAGCTTGTCGTAATCGTCGACCAGGCCGTTGTGCACGAACAGCCACTTACCGTAGCCGAACGGGTGGCAATTGGTTCGTTGCACCGGCGTGCCCGTCGTCGCGCGTACGTGAGCGAGAAACATGGGCGATTCGATCTGCGCAGCCAACGCATGCAGGTTTGCGTCGTTCCAGGCGGGCCGAATGTCCCGATAGACGCCCGGCACGTCGCGTTGGCCGTACCACCCGATGCCGAAGCCATCGCCATTCGTCGTGGTGGACGTCACGGTGGCATGCAGACTCTGATCGATCAGCGAATGCTCGGGCTTGAAAAGGACCTCGTCGAGGAGAATCGGCGCACCGGAGTAGGCAAGCCAGCGGCACATCAGCCAGTCACCTTACGGCCTTGCTGCAGGCATTGAGCGGTTCTGGAAGTTGCCGTTTCGGGTCGTTCGCCTTTCACGGCAACTATTGTAGTGCAATTTCTCAGCCGTCTCCGAGGTCCTGGTAGAGCATCAGGGCGTTGCCGTCCGGGTCGTAAAACGTCTGCAGCCGCACCATGTCCGGAATCGTCATGATGTCGCCGTCCAGTTTGACGTTCTTGCTCTCCAGGGTCGCCCTGGCTGCCTCGATGTCGGTAACGCCGAAGGTCGGCACTGCACCGCCCTTGCTGCGCTCTTCAGTCACACTCAGTCCGACATTCACTTTCTCGACGCTCGAGGTGAGTTCACACCAGCCCATCTCGTCCATGCGATAGATGAGTTTGAAGCCGAGCGTGCCCTCGTACCAGGCAATGGCCTCGTCAAGACTGGACACGGATACAGACAGGGTAAGTCCCCCGTCGAAGTCGATTGCATTTGTCATTGTTGTTTTCTCCTCTGGTTGGTGGTTCTATTTTTATACTTAGTATATTATTAGTCAAGTGAACAGCACGCCCGACAAGCTGACGCCGTTAATCCGGCTCGTGCACCACCGATGGAACGTTCCGGTGGTCGCGGAGCTGCAGCGCCGCTCCGGCGCGAAGTTCGTTACGCTCGTGAACAGCCTCGGGGCCAGCCGGAATTCACTGACGGTTTCCCTCAATGACCTTATCGAGCAGGGCTACGTAAGACGGAATCCGGGCTATGGCCATCCGATGCGTCCGGAATACCTGCTAACCGGGCACGGAGAGACAGTCGGGAAGTGCTGCTTGCGCCTTGCCCGGCTCGTCGATCAACGTGGCGAGGCGGAGCTCAGTTACCGCAAATGGACGCTGCCACTGGTTGCTGCAATTGGCGAGGGCGTGCGTCGTTTTGGCGAGATTCGCGCGATGCTCGGGAGGAGTGCCACGCCACGAGCGACGACGCTGGGGCTGAAATCGATGCTGTTGGCCGACTGGGTCGAACGAACCCTGATCGACGATTACCCGCCGACGGCCGGCTACAAGCTGAACCCCGATGGCCGCAGTATCCTCATCCCTGTTGTCGGCTTGCTTCAAGCAAGCAATCGTTGATACGCGGGGGGCTTCCCTCAGTCCTTCAGCTTTGCTTGCGCAGTAGCGGCACAACCGACGCTTCGCGAGCATGTTCAAGTGCCCGGTTCTGCTGCTTCTCGATGTCGGCGAAGTTCTTTTCCAGGTCGTCCAGCTTGAGGCGCAGCGTGTCCGATTCTCTCTCGGAATCGCCGGCCTGCTGGCGATAACGTTCTGCGTCGGCCTCGTGGGCCTGGCGGCTGTTTTCCAGCGCCTCGAGGGCAGTTACCAGCTGCTTGTTGTGGTGTCGCAGCTCATCGAGCTTCTGGAGTTCGCGATCGTTCGATTCGAGTTCCTGCTTGTATCGTACGGCGTCAGCCCTGAGCCGTGCGTTTTCATCCTCGAGCTTGTTGACGTTTCGTTCGAGCACATCGAGCTGGCCGAGCCGGAGATGAGCTTCCGTAAGCAGGTTCTCCGCCGAGCCGTGTTGTCGAGTCGAGGATTCGACAAGCGCTACGAGCGATTCATGATCGGCACGGACTTTTTTGAAATCTGATTCGACAGCTTTGCGTCGTTCAAACGACCTGGCCAGTTCGCGCTTGTAGAATTCGCGGGCGCTGTCGAACTCGGCTTGCAGGTCAGTCGATCTCTTTTGCAGCGAAACCATAGCATTGTGAATTCTGACCAGCTTGGCCTTTGTCTTTTCGCGTTCTTCGCGAAGCGTGACTACGTTTTTCGCGAGTATTCTCGATTTGCCGGAAAGGGAGTTCAGCTTGTCGCTCAGCCTGGTCCGGTTGTGCCGCAAAGACTCGATCTTTGCCCGGGATCGGGAATAGGCGTCGGCGAGCTCGTCTCTTTGGCTCATGACGTCGGCCAGCTCCTGGCAGTACTTGCTGGCCAGCCGGCTGACGCGCCGTCTGCCGCTGGCCGCTTTTACGGACCAGCCTGCAGCGGCACCGACGATGCAGGCCGCCAGTACGGTAAGCGTTATCAACAGGGCAGAGCCGTCCATATTTGACAATAATCCGCGTTCAGGACCCATTGCGTCAGCTTGTCAGTATGGCCGTGCTGCCGCATTGGAAACACGACGGGACGCACACATTTGGCCGAATCACGCCAGAGTGGCGCTCAAAAACCACTGTTTCTCCGGTGGGACCGAGGAACGGTGTCCCTGGCGCGCCACTCTGGATATAGTTGATCGATGACCGGCATAGGCGAACTCACAAGGAGAGAGTTCCTCACCAGGGACGAAATTCGCGATTGGCTCAGCGCCAATTGCGCGGCTGCTGAAGCGTTCTGGCTCGTCAGCTACAAGAAACACGTAACGGACCGGCATGTTCCTTACAGTGAAATCGTCGAGGAGCTGCTGTGCTATGGCTGGATCGACGGGCGAACCCGGCGAGTCGACGAGGACCGCACGATGCTGCTGGTCGCGCCGCGCAAGCCGGGAAGCACCTGGTCGGCTGTGAACAAGAGACGGGTCGCGGAACTCGAGAAAGCAGGGCTGATGACAGCAGCCGGGCGCGAGAAGATCGATGCCGCCAAAAAGGATGGCTCCTGGCGCTTCCTCGACGATATCGACAACCTGGTGATACCGGAGGATCTCGCGAGCGCGCTTCTGGAAAACAAGACCGCGCAAAGGAACTTTGATGCCTTCAGTAATTCGGCGAAGAAAGTCATTTTGTTCTGGCTCAAGACGGCCAAACGAAACGAGACTCGAGCGAGGAGGGTGAGCGAGACGGTGCGGCTTGCAGCGAAAGGCCTCAAAGCGGCTCATCTCGAGTCGCAGGGCAAATAGCAACGCAATGAAAACGACGGGACCAACTGGCGGTGATTCGCGCGCAGCAAGCAGTCGCCGAGGCGTTGAAGTAGCGGGTGGTCTGACTATGACAGCCGTAACGATCTGCAGGGGCAGCGTGAATGATGCGGCAGAGCTTGCGGAGTTCGCCGCCCGGACCTTCGAAGAAGCATTCGCCGCCCAGAACAAACCGGAGGACATGCGAGCACACCTGAGCGCCAACTACGGCCTAGAGCAACAGGCCGCCGAGCTCGCCGACCCGACCGTTGCAACGATCCTGGGTCGATCGAACGGAGAAATCCTCGCCTATGCCCAGGTTCGGCGGAGCACGCCACCGCCTTGTGTAAACAATGCTGCTCCCGTCGAATTGCACCGCTTCTACGTGGATCGCAGGGCGCACGGGTCGGGTTTGGCCTCCGAACTCATGCAGGAGGTGCACCGGGCCGCGAACGAGTTCGAAGGTCGTCACATCTGGCTGAGCGTATGGGAACGGAATCCCCGGGCTATTGCCTTCTACAGGAAGGAGCGCTTCGCCGATGTTGGCAGCACCTACTTCATGGTAGGTCCTGATCAACAGGTGGATCGGGTCCTGGTGGCCAGGGTCCGCCGTTCATAAGGCACAGCTACGGTACAAGAACGATACGATGGCGAAAGACATCACTCGATTGATAAACGCAGCGTCCGCTGGCGATACGAGTGCCAACGAAGCGTTGTTCGATTCCGTCTACGTGGAGTTGCAGAGTATTGCGAAAGCACAGCGTCGGAGGTGGAAAGGGAACGAGACGCTTAACACGACCGCCCTCATCCACGAAGCCTACGTCAAGCTCGCGCCGGGCAAACTCGCCGACTACGAGGACCGCACGCACTTCTTTGCCACGGCATCCAGGGCGATGCGCCAGGTCTTGATCAACTACGCGGAGCGGGCAACCGCGGCCAAGCGCGGTGGCAAGGCCATCAGAATCACGTGGACAGAGGAGCTTCTTCTCGGCGAGGAAACGGTCGACGACCTGTTACTGATCAATTCGGTCCTCGACGAACTGCAGGAAACCAACGAGCGGCATTGCCGGGTATTCGAGTGCAGGGTTTTCGGAGGCATGACGGTAGAAGAAACAGCGACTGCGCTTCGGGTTTCGAAAGCAACGGTGAAGCGGGACTGGAGCTATGTCAGCTCCTGGGTATATCAGCGAGTCTCGACGAACCGCGACGAGTAGCGCTTAGATCTCGGCGAGAAGTGCGCGGACCTCACGAGTCGACGTATGTTCGCTGCCATAGCCGTTGCCCAGCGACACGAGCGCGCGTTGCAAGTCTCTGTTCGCATCGGGCTTGTTGTTCAAAGCGAGCTTCGACTTGCCCCGCAATAGCAGCGCGGTGCCGACATCCGCACTGAGATCGGGATCGCGCGCGAGCTTTATCGCGATGTCGTATGCATCGTTCGCATACGTCAGCGCCGCATCGTAGTCCTGTCCGACAATGGCAATGCGTGCGGCCATGGTCAGCGCCGTGTACGTTCCCGGGCCGTCGACGCTCTGCGGATAGTCGAGGCCTTCCAACAGCTCGCCGATCATACGCTCGGCTGCCTTTGGATCGTTGTCGCGCAGCAGTATCTCGATGCGGGTCAGCGTGATTAGCCCGAGATTCCGCTGTTGCCCGCTCTCCGCGTTCATGAAAGATTGTTCGGCCCGGTCGAGATAGGCCTTCGCGTCTCCGGGGCGGCCCATCAGTGCCAGCGTCCTGCCTACCTGCATGGCATTGCTGGCCGCCCAGCGCACGTTTCCTGCCGCTTCGGCGTCGTCGAGTTCCTCCCGGAACAGCGTCAGGGCCTCCTCATAGCGCTCGAGCTGCTGCAGGTTTCCCGCGTAATGGCCTTTCGTACCGATCAGCGGACGGCCAATCCGGTCGAGGCGCTCCAAACCGTTTTGTTGATCCTGTGCGGCACTCAGAACCTCGCCCATGCGCGTTACGACAGCCGCTCGATTGAATCGCCGGATGATTGCAGACACCGTGTCGCCGCGTCCGGTGCGTTCCGCGATTGCCAGCGACTCATCGAGCAGCTCTATCGCTTCGGCCGGGCGATCGGTGTTGAAATACTGTTCGGCGATGTCGTTGAGCAGGCTGCCTCGCGCGGCTTCGGGATTGACGGGCGACGATTCGAGGATGGCCAGCGCTTTTCGGTAGGCGGTTTCCGCAGCGGTCGGGTCACCCTCGTGAGCCAGCAACAGGCCGTCGGCACGATGACAGGAGACCCTTGCGGCATCGGAGGCGTTGCGGATGCCCGCAATGAGCGTGTTCCCCTCGTCGACGTTGTTTCTCGCGACAGCAGGATCGCGGTACATTTCGATGCGAGCGCGAGAGCATAGCATTCGGCCGAGCAGTTCCGTCTCGTCATGTGCACGGGCAATGTCGGATGCGCGGTCGATGAGCTCGATGCGCTTCCGGTCCTCACCCAGCGCCGAGTAAAAGGACGATACATCGTACAGAGTGCTCGCGATGAAGCGATCCTCGACGCCATACTTGCGGTCGAGCAGTTCGACGCCGCGATCGAGTAACTGGACCAGCGTAAGCGGTTGGCCGTCGGACCCCGCGTCGCTCAGCAAGAGTCCCAGGAAGGAATTCGTCGCCTGCACTCGCTGTTGTTGATAGAGCGCCCGATCGCGCTGCTGCTGCGCCTCGAGCATCTGCAACCCTGTGATAACGGTTGCGCCGATCAGCGCAATCAGCATCAGGGTAGCGACGAGTACGCCGCCGCGATGCCGACGTACGAACTTGCCGACGCGATACGTTACCGTCGGAGGCTGGGCGCTAACCGGCTCATCATTGAGGTAGCGACGCAGGTCAGCGGCGAAATCGTTGACGGTCGTGTAACGTCTCTCCGGCTCGACGGCCAGCGCTTTGAGAAGGATATTGTCGAGGTCGCCACGCAAGGTGCGCTTCAAAGCGCTCGAAGTCGTGCTTCGTTGTGCAAGGCTTTCTGCGAGATCGCCGTCGCCTTCGAATTCGGGATCCGTCGCAAAGTCGGACAGCTTTGGCGGGTCTTTCGTTGCCATTGCGCGAATCTCGGCGACCGAGCCGGTCTCGCTGACGCTGCGCGGGTTGCGGCCCGCCAGTAACGAGTACAGCAGCATGCCGAGTGCATAGACATCGGTCGCCGTTGTCACGTCCGCGCCTTCAAGCTGCTCAGGTGCCGCGTATTCGGGCGTCAGCGCGGTGTCGATTTCCCGGGTCTGGTTAGTGCCGGCGTCGCCCGACAGCAATTTCGCGACGCCGAAGTCGAGCAGCTTGACCACGCCGTCCTTCGAAACCATGACGTTCGACGGCTTGATGTCGCGATGAATGATCAGGTGCGTGTGCGCGTGCGAAACCGCCGCCATGACGTCCAGGAACAAGCGGATGCGTGCGTTGATGCCGAGGCGAGTCTCGTCGCAATAGTCGTCAATCGGTTTGCCATCCGCATACTCCAGCACGAGGAAAGGTTGACCGGCATCCGTCATGCCCGCGTCGAGCAATCGTGCGATATTGGGGTGTGTCAGCCGCGCCAGGTAGCGGCCTTCGAGTTCGAATCGCTGCAGCGCAAATCCACCGATCGCGAGCAACTTGATAGCAACCGTGCCCTCGTAACGGCCGTCGCTGCGCTCGGCGAGCCACACTGTGCCCATGCCGCCGGTGCCGATTTGCTCGATGAGCGTGTAAGGGCCGGCATTTTCCCCGCTGGCGGCGCCTTGCCACGGCGTCTCGCGTTGCCGGTCCAGGTTACCGAGCATTTCGGCGAGACCGAGTCGGTTGGAGAAGTCGGCGAAGAAATCGTCGGCGCCGGTCGCAGCCTCCAGCAATGACAGTACCTCGCGCTCCAGGGCGTCATCGCCGTTACAAGCCTCACGTACGAAAGACTCGCGTTCACGCGCGTCACGAAGTTGCGCCTCAACGAAGATCTGTCGGATTCTGGCCGCGTCGGACATCGATTTCAGTATAGATGCTCAATCACTGATTCACGACTACGGTGCAATGTAACGCGCCGTGCCAACGAGATACTCGTCGTCGTAATCCCAGACGACAATGGCGTTTCCGGCATCGTCCATCGCGATGCGCGGTACGAACGACCCCGTGTCTATCGTCTCGTCGTCGATCTGCTCGGCCGGACTCCACTCGTCGTCGGTCGCCGAGTATCGAGCTGCCCGTATCCGGTAGTGAAACTCCCCGGGCGGGGCGACATCCTGCGACCAGACGATAATCGCGTTGCCGGATGCGTCGGTGTCGATGGTATGCGTCGTAACGGAAGGCCATACCGACTTGTTGCCACCTTCGACGTTGACAGGTCCGCCCCAGGCATCGGCCGCCGCGTCGTAGCGGTTGACGTAAAGATCGTAGAAGCCGCTCGACGACAACAAGAACGAGACAAACAGGTTGCCCGCATCGTCGGCAACGATGGCCGGGAGGACGGCGTCTTCGTCCGCTTCATTCTCGACGGGACCGGAGACAGTCCATTCGTCGGAGCCAGGGTCGTAGATCCAGACTTCGACCGAATCGGGGTTGTTGGCAAAGCCCCTTTGACGTACCGCGATTGCGGCGCGGCCGTCGCCGATCATCGTGAGGCTTTCGTTGCTCGCAAACAGCAAATCGGGAATCTGGCCCGCACCGGTCCATTGCGCCAGGGTTGCGTCGTAGTAGTTGTACTCCGCACCGTCCTGTCGCCAGTAGACGAGCTTGTTGCCCGCGTCGTCGATTGCGACCAGTGGCCGCTGAGCGTGGATGACATCGTTTGTCTCGACCAACTCCGAGCCCAGAAAACGCCCGTCGACCACGGTGTACTCGTTGCGCAGAATGTCGGAAGGGTCGTTGTTGTTCCCGGGATCTTCCCACACGGCGATCGCATCGCCGGACGCGTTCGACGCCAGGTCATAGTTGAACGCACGTTCCGTGAAGATCTCCTGGGGCGCCCATCCCGAACCTGGCGTGTAGATGCTCGATTCGAAGTTGGGCACGCTCAGGTTCGAGTACAGCGCCACGGCTTTGCCGCTGTCGAGCATGGCAGCGCGCGGCTCGTCGATCCTGGTAGAGACCTGCGCGATCTGTGTCGGGGCTTGCCACGCGCCGTTCTCGAACAGCGCAGCGCCAATGGCATCGTCGAGCAACGCCGGATCCGTGTCTGTATTGAATACGGCCACGCCGTTGCCGTTCGCATCCATCGCGACATCGGGCTCCCGTCCGCGACCGAGATCCTCCGGCGCCTGCCACCCGGGCGAGCCATCGTCGTTGATCAGTGTGCCAGTGGCGTTCTCGTCGACGAAACTCGCGTTGAGCGACAGGTTACTCAGTGCCAGCGCGAACGTCTCATCCGGTTCGTTATCCGGGTCACCGCTCACGGGTACCGCCAGCGTCAGTTGCGTGTCGCCGGCCGCGATCTGCGCGGATCCGGAGATCGCGGTGTAGTCCTCGCCGGCGGTTGCCGTGCCGTCGGATGTTGCGTAGTCGAAACTGACCGCAGCGACACTGCTCACCGTGAGTGTTACGGTGAAGAGCAGATCACTGCTGCCGGCGTCGCCCTCCAGCTGTGAGGCATCGGCAATGCTGACCCGGGCGATCGGCTCGTCCGTCAGGATTGTTCCGGTGGCGAGCCCTCTCTCGATCTGGGCGTCGCCGGTAAGGCCGCTGAGACGTACACGAAACGTCTCGTCATCTTCCGAGAATGTATCGCCAACGATCGGTACGTCGATGGTCTTGCCGGTTTCACCGATACCGAACGACAGCGTGCCGCTGGTCGCCGTGTAGTCGACGTCCTCTGTTGCGGAGTCCGCCTGGGTTACGTAGTCCACCGTGACGACGCTCGTGCTCGCCTCGCTCAGGCTGACCGAAAACGACATATCGGTAGTGCCGCTGTCGCCCTCGAGCACCGATGCGTTCTCAATTCTGATGCGCGGCACAGGCATGATCATCGTATCGTCGTCAATGATGCTTCCCGTGCGCGTTGGTGTGGTAATCGAGATTCCCGGCGTCGCGTTGCTGAGCGTCAGCTGCAGTGATTCGTTGGGCTCCGGATCTGTATCGCCGTTGATGCTGACTTCGACGGTAGTCTCGGTTTCTCCGGCAACGATTGTTGCCGTGCCGCTCGCGGCTGTGTAGTCGCCGGGCGCAACGGCAGACACGTCGGCCGTGGAGTAGTCGACACTGACGTCGTTGCCTTGCGCCTCGTCCAGCAGGATAACGAAGCTGAGGCTCCGGCTGCCGCTGTCGCCTTCCTCCTCGCCGGCGTTGAGGGCGAATAGCTGCGGGCCGGATGCAGCGCCGTCGTTGTCGAGAATGGTAACGCGAGCACGGTCTCTCGACGGATCGAGCTCGGCCATTCCCTGGATACTCGTGATTCGAACCTGGAACGCTTCCGAGTCTTCCTCGACCGTGTCGCCGATGACGTCGACGGGAATACTGGCCGTCGTGTCGCCGGCGGCGATCGTCACGCTGCCCGAACTGTTCGTGTAGTCGCTGCCGGCGATGGCGGTGCCGTTTTCCGTCGTGTAGTTGATGATTATTTCGGCGGCCGAGGTACCGTTCGATTCCACTCCGACGGCAACCGAACGTGTGCCCGCATCGAGTTCGATTGTGCTGGCAGGATTGATCTGCACGACGGGGAGGTCGTCGTTGACGATCAGGCCAATGCCCTCATCGTCGGCGATTTCGGCATTGTCGGACGGATTGAGCAGGTTGACGATCAATTGTTCATCGGTTTCGAGGTTCGTGTCGCCGAAAATCTCGATACCGATGACGGCAAGCGTATCGCCTGCCGGAATCGTCAGGGTATCGTTGCCCGCGGCATAGTCGTCACCGGCCTCGGCAATGACGTTGCTGCTGGCAAAATCAACGGTGACATCATCAATCGCTGGCCGGTCGAGGGTGACCGCGAAGTTCAGCATCGAGCTTCCGCCGTCGCCTTCGTCAATGCTGGCATCGGAAATGCTGAGCAGCACGAAATCATCGTTGACGATCGTTCCCACGGCGACGCCGGTGCCGATGCTGGCATTGACCGCGTTGCTCAGCGCTACAGTGAATTCTTCGTCCGTCTCGATCTCGGTGTCGCCCAGGACGTCGACCGCGATCGTGGTGCTCGTCGCGCCTGCGCTGACGGTCACTGTCCCCGACGCCGCGACGTAATCGCTCGCGGTGGCGCTCGAATCGGCCGTTTCGAAGGCGACGGTGACATCGCTGTTGGCCGCCTGGTTCAAGCTGACCGTGAACGCGAGACTGGAGGAACCGTTGTCGCCTTCGTCGAGCGATGCAGGGTTTATCGATACCGTTGTCGGCGTCGGACTGCCGCCGCCGTCATCGCCGCCACTACCGCCGCCGCCACAGGCAGCTAGCGTTACGCCGGAAACGAGCAAGCCGAAAAATCGCAATCGGGTCATGACGTTCTCCTCAGAACGAGAAACTGAGGCTGACGACCGTGCGTTCGTCGACCGTGGTTTCGTAAAACAATTTCGCGGCGACGTCTTCCACGCGGATATGCCGCAAGCACCAATCGAGCGGCCCGAGTGCGCCGCCAAGTGACAGTTCGCCGTAGCCGTACGACAGCGCGAACGCGTTGCTGAGGTCGTAATGGCCGACATCGACGCCCAGCCACAGGTCCGCCGGCAGATCGAAGCTGGTGCCGAGCGCATAGAAGATGCCCGACTGGCCAGAGGCGAAGACGTCGTCGCTGTAGCCGAATCGCAGCGTGTGGCGGTCGTCGACGGCCAGCATCCCCAGCCACTCGCCGTAGTCGTAGTCGTAGCCGGGCCGAGTTCCGGGATATGCATAGGTTGCGAACCCGATGGTCGCGCTCAGCCGCTCTGACAGCTGCCGGCTCAGACCGACTTCGACATCGACCTCGATCCGGGCGCCGTCGTCCGGGTCGCCATTAGCGGTGAAGTCGACGTTGGAGGCCCATAGCTCTCCATACCAGCCCGCGTCGTGTTCCACATAAACCGACCCGTGCAACGCCGGCTCCGACATCGTCTGCGATACGCCTCGAAAGACGTAGTCGGAAGCCAGCGTAATGTCGCCGCCAAAACTCAGCTGTGCGAGCGTTTGCAGAGCCATCGTCGTCAGTTGGTGCAACGCCAATCCTCCCGTCCGGGCAGCACCGAAATCGGGTGCTGTTACGGGTGCAAACCGGAAAGGTCGGCGAAGCGGCTCAGGCCAGGCTGGCGCCTATCGGAGAATCATTCTTGAAAAGTGCTATAAGTAACTAAAAAATCGCTAAATAGGCTGCTCGCACTGACGATCGGGCGATACCGTCGTCGATGCGACGGCAGGACCCGGGGAGCTGTCTAGCTCTGCGGCATCAGCAGCCAGGCGAGTAGCAGCGCGAACACGATTGCACACGCGGCCCAAACACGGATGTAAGCGTCGCCACCTGCCGACCACCACTCGATGACTTTGCGGTAGCGGCGGTGGCTAAAGAACGGTGTGACGATCCCGGAGACGACCACGATAATGCCGGTGATCTCGATGAGCCTCGGCATTTGCGATTCAGGCGCTGCCAGGTACAGCAGCGCGCCGAATGCGATTCGCAGGGTCGCGAGGATGTAGAAGCCCTGCAACGAGGTGAGCCGCCGGACAATGCCGAGGAATGCCGGCGGCGAAAAGACTCCGATGCCCGCTAGTACCGCAATTCCGATACAGAAGACAATCGCCAGGAATGTCATAGGTGCCTGTCGAGAAGGGCAAGAAACTCTATTCTATCTGCGTTTATCGTAACGCCGTCGTCACCGACCCGGCCGTAGACCCGTAGCTGCGTGTTGTTGCCAATATCGACGAAATTGCCGTTCCTGTACTCGGTTGTGGAATCGACGGTAAAGTTCGACGCGCCAGTCTCGAACACGCGGTTACCGACGACTCTGGTAACCAGACCTTCGAGGTACGTTGGCTCGCCTGTGGCACGCGCGCTGGCGCCGTGCACCGCACCGAGTTCCTTAGCCACAAAGACCTCGCCGGCCACTGTACCGCGCACCAGCACGAAGTCGTCGAGCCCGGGGGCGCCTGCCGGAAGGTCGATGCGAGATACAGCCGAGTAGTCGATCTCCAGCTGGCCGATACGGATACGAAACGTTGCCAGGTCGATATCGCTGACCCTGCCGATGATCTGCACAGGCGCGCCCGTTGCTGCAATGTCGATACGAGTGGCTGCAAGTTGACCCTCTGCCGTGGCGTATCCACTGATGGCCAGGACGGTGTCCCGCGGCAAGCTTCCAAGGTCGCCCGGTTCGATGCCGGGGCCGAGATGAGTGTAGGCACCCATAATGACGGTCTGGCCGAGGACGGTTATGCGGTTGTCGAGAGGATCGACCCGTTCGAGCGGGCCGACCAGGTTCGATTCGATATTCACGAACCTCGCCGTGCCTGCAATTCCCAGGCTGTTGATGCGCCCGTCCACGTGGACATAGTGACCGGGCAGTATGGATGCTGTCGTGACCGTTACGCCATTCAGCGCGACCGTTGCGGAGCTTGTGTCGTAGAGAACGCCGTTGACGAAGACAGCGTTCATATCGATGACGACGCCGATCGAAGCAACGGGCTCCGATATTTCGGTGCCCAGTCCGATTTTCGGCCCCGATATGTCGACAGACACGCCGCCTTTGCAGGCAGCGATTGTGGACGCGAGCATGGCCAGAATAACCAGGTAGCGTGACGAGTAGATCATGGTGGACCTCCTTTCGGTGATGACAGTCCACCAATACATGCCCGGGTGACGATTCGCTTGAGGGCGGCGTGATTTCGAGTTGATTTCGAGTTCGGGGATATTTCCTCAACGAAATCAGTGCGCTAACGGTAGGTACAAGCCCGGATTGGAGCGCGTCCATCGTGGAGTAGGGTCGGGCTATGTCCCCGCCGACCCCGCCACTCGTCCTCGATCACCGTGAGGGAACCGTCTCGGGTCCTGCCGGGACAATTCGACTCGAGCCGAAGGTATCGGAGGTCCTCACCGTACTGGCCCGGTATTCCGGCCACGTCGTCAGTCGCTCGGACCTCATGGCTTCGGTTTGGCCGAATGTCGTCGTTTCCGACGCTACGCTGTCGCGTTGCATCTACCAATTGCGCGAAGCACTGCGGGCAGCCGCGGTCGGCGGGCGGGACAAGTCGTACGAAGTGATCGAGACGCTGCCGCGCCGCGGCTATCGCCTGTTGGTTGAGGTTGATCAGGCGCCGACGGAGATGCGCATCTCCGGCGAGAAACTCCTGATCGAACTCAGGAGGCGTCACGTGCTGGTTGGCGGGTTGATCGCCTTTGCGTTCGTCCTCACCGTCATTGTCGTATCCCTGATTCAATAAGAAAAATCAATTAAAACATATAATTATAGATTTCTTATCAAGCAAATTATCATCAAGAATAACGGCGGCCCGGCTGCGCGAGTCTCGGTGCAGTAGACTGTCAGGGATCCGATTCGCACGGGCCCTGCAATCTGGAACAGACCATGAATGATCGTGAGACGACGCGCGCTACGATTATCGCGAACGCCGAAGAGTTGGCGGCGTTGCAGAGCGCGCTCGCTGACGCCAGGGACGTCAACATCGATTTCATCGAGCTCAAATCGGATCGGGACGGCGGCGATCCGATGCGATCACTGATTGACCAGGTCCGCGTCACCGATCCTCACATGCTGGTCCTTGGTCAGACACCGCTCGCCGAAGAGCTCCTGAGCAGGCTCCGGCTGCCCGAGACGCCGTTGGTGTTTCGATACAGTATTTTCTTCGACACCGGGCAATCCGGTTACCGGGGAAACTCGCCGACCGCGGCCGGGTATCACGTCGACGTGCGCAAAGCCCCCGATGCCGTGCGAGCCCTTTTGAGCGATGAGCGTCTGCTGCAATCGATCAGAAGCAAGGACGCCGCGGGTGTCCGCAACCAGCTCGACAGCGCCGAGGCTCGCATCTTCCCGGGGCTGGACCGCTGGTGTTCGAGCCCGACACCGCCGCCCGATTTCAACACGTCGATGCTGCTTTACCTGGACGTCGCCGGAATCGACTTGTTATTCCAGCAGTCGGGCCTCGGACATCTTCAGCAGATAGTCCGCAAGACGTCGAAAAACTCATCGGCGAGGTTGGGCTTCAACCTGGCGTTCGGCAAAGTACTGGAAATGTTCGGCATAGGCTCAGCCGGGCTGTCTGGAAATCTTGCGGAAGGCTCTTCCCTGATTGAGGAAACGACGGAGACTTTTTCGACGATACAGAAGCTCAAGGTCGTCATGGACGATGCCGCCGAATCCCGAAACCTTTTCGTTCTGCGCGGACAGGACGTTGAATTTCCAAGTACCAAATCCTTTGTCGATATCGATGCCTGGTTTGATACGGCCAAAGTGGCAAAAGCAATCAAGAAGGAGAAACAACTCGGTGAGTACCGTTGTCTCGACTACCCGATACGCATGGGCGGATCGTTCGAGAAATACAAACTCGGGCTGCATCACGTATCGAGCTATTTCCGGCTCGAGACCAATGCGCGGCTACGGGCATTCGGAGCCATAGCACCGATGGGTAAGGGAGAGTTCTACCTCAAGCCCTACGCCTTCGGATTCATGGAACTTCGGCGGTCCATCGCGTGAGTAGAACAGTGTACAGCTTTGACGGTGTCGAGCTGGATACGAGTCGCCGCCAGCTCCGCGGCGCCGGTCAGACCCGCGACCTGCCTCCGCAGGTGTTTGGCGCACTCCGGTTTCTCGCCGACAAGGGTAACGAAATCGTGTCCAAGGAGGACCTGGCTGAAGCCTTATGGCCGAACCGGGTCGTCACAGACGCATCCCTCTCCCAGGTTATTCGAAAAGCGCGGGTAGCGCTCGAAGACTGTGGCGCGGACCCTGAACTGATCAAGACCCAACACGGCTATGGCTACCGGCTGGATGCCGACGTCTCGATCGGCGAATCCAGTGCTGCCAAATCCGAATGGCAGCAACACCCGTTTCGAACCGGCGCGGTTCTGGCGTTGCTGGGCGGCGTACTCGTCACGCTTGCCAACATCAGCGACGTGCTGCAGTGGGTGATACCGGACGATTCCGCGGAGCTCCTGGAAGAAACCCAGTCGGCGCTGGCGACGACGGACGCCAAGGTCGACGAGGTTGTACGACTGTTGCGTGAGCAAGCGGCTCGCTCGGGCAGGGGCCTCGACCCGGACTCGGAGACGACGATTCGTGCAGCCTTAGCTGCGATCGTGAGCTCGGTCGACGCCCGCAAGAAGGACGCGTTCGACCTCCTGTCGGCAGGCAATGTCGAAGCGGCGGCAGACTCGATCGTCGCCGTCGCCAGTGACCTCGACAGCGCCTCCGCGCAGTCTGTTGCTGCCGCGGTCGATAGCTGGCGCGAAGCGGGGGCGCTCTACTACACCAACAATATCGACAAAGCCGTAAGCAGTTACGAATCGGCGCATCGACTCAGCCCGGATGACCCCGGAATCGCTGTCGATCTCGCGTACGCGTATGTGCGGGCGGGACGACTGGAGGATGCGTTCTCGCTGTTTCGGATTGCTGCCTCGCAGAATACCGCCGCAGACCTTCGTTCAGATGCCCTTCGCGGCGCGGGTATTGCCCTGAAACTGCAGGGCGATTTCGAGCAAGCTGCCCGGTCCTTCGAGCAAGCGCTCACTGCGGCAGACGGGTCTGGCGATCGTCGTCGCCGAAGCCTGGTACTGCTACAGCAAGGTGCGTTGGCCCGGGCGCAGGGGGACAACCAGCTTGCGCTCGGCCTGTTCGAAACGGCGGTAGATTATGCCGAGGAGTTCGGTGACCGGCATTTGCTGGCGAGGTCGCTCAATAACCTGGGCATAGCGCTGGCCGTCGTCGACGAGCCAGGGCCTTCTATCGATGCGCTGGAAAGAGCACGCGAGATACATGTCTCAAGACACGATCTGGCGGGGCAGGCCGAGGCTCTCGGCAATCTCGGGGCGGTCGCGTTGTTGCAGCAGGACCTGGACACGGCCGAGCAGTACCTGCTGGATTCGGTGGCGATTGGGGAACAACTGAGTTGGCCGCGCTCGATTGCCCTGGACCTGATCAACCTGGGCAGCATAGCCGCATCGCGCCAGGATTTCGGGCTTGCGAGCGAAAGGCTCGACCGGGCGCTCGAAATCGCCGTTTCGACGCAGCTGAACGAAGTCCGCCCGATCATCCTCGTGAACATGGGCGAACTGGCTCGCGAACAGGGTGACGAGGCCAATGCCTGTTTGCATTGGCAGGAGGCACTGCCGCAGTTGCAGGCCATGCAGCACGCAGCTGCGGAGACGGTCATCGGTTACCAGGATGCCCTGGACTGCCCGGGGCAGTGAACTGCACCGACGATCAGAAGATTTTCAGAATTTTTTCATAACAGTTTCAAGCGCTTCTCTGTGCGCCAACGCACGATCGCCGATCTGCAAGGGCAAACAGCCATTGTGATTTCGAAGAGGAGACTTGAAATGAAAACGAAGGAATTTGACGTCGACGCGTATCTTGCCGGGGAAATAGCGCTTCCTGGTAACTTCGATACCGGTTTTCGACGTGACCTCGACCTGGCTCGCGAGATCGTTCGCGAGAGACACACCGCCAGGTCAGGCGGAGCCTTCGACCTTCTCACGCAAGAAGCCGATGAGGGCGTGTAACTTCAGCGGCACGTAAAACCGACCAAGCGGCCGTTGCCCGCTAGATGCCGCTGTGATTGAGTCCGCCTTTCAAGACCGCCGTCTCGAAGCCACGCTGATTCAGGATGAATGCTGCGGCCGAGCTCCGGCGCCCGGTATCGCAGTACACGACGTACGGCGTCTTGCGATCCAGCACATCGAGCTTGTGGCGCAGCAGGTACAGCGGCAAGTTCGTGGCGTTCTCCTTGCTAAACGCATTGAATTCGCTGGGTACCCGGACATCGAGCCACTTACCACCGTGACTGACGGCTTCATCCGCTTCGTCATGCTCGAGGGATACGATCATCGGTTCGTTCAGTAGCGACTGAAAGTCGTCGCAACCGAGG
>JAAUXY010051249.1_pt1 | contig 22790 bp, 15 predicted proteins | sample 7278121 | NCBI WGS metagenome assembly JAAUXY01 (sample SAMN14350117, study PRJNA611818) | marine sediment metagenome | isolation source: surface marine sediment (1.8m) | place: French Polynesia: Moorea | collected 2018-08 | reverse complement strand
CTCCGCACGGGGCTACACGTCGCGCGCGGAGCCAGTGGCACAGTCGCGCCGCACCGACGGCGTCCATTTGATTCCAGAAGCCTTGCCATTGAAGCGATGCGCCTGTCGGCACGAAGGCTACGTCGATGCGACCGCGCCACGATTCCAGCGCTGTCCGCGTTTCAGCCGTGTCTCGAACGTCAACCAGATCCAGTATCGTTCCCTCGGGTGTCTTGATCAGCAGGCCGCATTGCTCGACGCCGTCGACGGAGGATTGCGCCGGGACGACTTCGATCTCGAAGCCTTCCGCCAGAATCTGCGTGGTTTCGTCATCGGCACGAATGACGTCACGGAAGCCCAGTGCCTCCAGACGTTCCGCGCACGCCGCGCCATACGCTATTACTTTGGTTGCCTGCCCCAATCCGAAGAGCGACGGAGGATGCAGGTGATCGTCGTGAGCATGAGAGATGAAAACGGCATCTACGGACGATATTGCCGTCGTCCACTGCGCCATTTGTCGGCGGCGGAGATCCATTTCCGGCACTACGGCTATCGGGTCGATCAATAACGTGAACCCGGCGCGATCGACACGGAAAGTTGTGTGGCCAAAGTGAGTAACTCGCGTTTTCGTGGCTCTTCTCCGTCCGGTAGGTGTCACTGTAAACGGCGCAAAAATGGTAGCATGGCCTCGCCGAGCACGCGTGCCGACAATCGGTATGATTGCGTGCGCGATCGGGTGATCGTAGCCTTTTGTTGCCGATGGTCGATCGGCGGCGAGTATTTATGTCAGCAGGTGTCGAACAAAGTGAGCTGATGCGGGCAGCGAAAGCAACCGCCGCTGCGTTAATCGATGCGCCGGAGCTGCCCAGCGAGTTGCTGCGAATCGCCGAGCTTACGGACGCAGAATCCGCAGCTGCAACCAGCGTGAGAGAAATCGTCGCGCTGGCCGACGAAATGGAGTCATCTGGATCTGCGGCGGCTGAGATGAGTCGGGATCTGAAGGCCGGTTTCGTACTGGTCGTGGCACTTCGGCGCCGACTTGTGCAAATCCGCAAGGTCGCCTCGGCGCTGGACACAAGAGGCTTCTCTGCAAATGATCGGGACCAGGCCTTTCGCCTTCTCGACGAGTCCTGGCTGCACGTCGCGCGCGAGCGCTGGCAGACTGTGGTCGATGAAGACAGCACTGCGACGACGACGATCACCGGACGGGCTCAAAGGGCACTGTCCGGGTTGGCCGTTCTCGATGCGCACCGCCGTGACGGTCGCCGATCATTGTCGGAGTTGCACGCGCCGGTCACAGATCTGCTTGCGGGGCTGGAGGATTACGCTGTCGAAGCCCTCGAGGTCGCCCATCAAATTTCCCGAAAGCAGGTCGCGGAGCTATGCAAGGCCAGCGAGGCAGTCACCAGACATTCAGATCGCTTTGAGGCCGCCGTCAACGCACTGCGCGATGAACTGCAGGGCAAGCGGTAGATCTGGTGGTTGTACCAAGCGTCAAGCCCGGTGCTGCCGATCTCGCACGACGAGCTTCGATTTCCGAATCCTGAGCACTTCCCAGGCGCCGATATAGCCTTTAACCGTTTCCACTCCATTCGTGCCCAGCGTCAGCTTGACATGGCCGAGAATGCGCGCGTACAGGTTGTGTTCCATGCCGGGTCGAACGTCGACCATGGGTGTACCGTCCCAGGCAATGAATTCCTCTGCGCGCTCGGGCAGGACGAGGTCTGCCTCGATCAGCACGTTCAGGAGGCGTGACCACCGGCCAACAAGATTCTCCCGGAGAGCTTGGCCGCAGCGGAGCTCCAGGTGCATCCGCGGTGTCAAGTCGTCCTCGACTTCCAGCTGAAACTGAATCTGCTCGGTCTCAGGCGCGACAAGCTGCAGCAGCTCATGCAATTGACTCGAATCCCCTGTCCAATCAAGCCGGTCGAGGGATTGTAGTAGCGATTCCGGCGTTGCGTTTTTCACGCATAGCCGCAGCCCCTTAGCTTGCCTACCCAGAAACACGCCGACGCAATACACGCTCATCTCCGGATCGAGGCCGTCGAGCACTCGAGCAAGCGTTCGGCTAACCGGTGTGCTTAGGTCCACGCCGTGCAGGAGCCGGTAGCTTCGCTCCGCAAGACGAATCTGACGAGCTGCAAACGCTCGTGCATCAGCGTCACGATTGACGCCGAACGACGGATGCCAGAAGAAGATGGCCGGCAGTTGCGTCTTCCCTCCGTCGCGGGAAACGTCGAACTCGAACCAAATATGATGCACATCCGCGTTCATCGATGTTCCGACGGTCGCCCAATCCTTGCAGTATTTGCGTATTCTGCGCCAGCCCTCGTGTTCGAGCAGCCGCGGAGACATCGCGACTACGGTATCGCCGGCAAGGAAGTCGGGCCCGCCGTACTCCGGCGACACACGCATGAAGAAATCCGCATCGTCACTTCGATGTGACAGATACGTTTCAAATCCGAAGATTTGGGACAGGTCGGCGGGCAGGTGCCGGACCGCTGCCGCAACAGCATCGACTGAAGGAGCGGGCAGAATGCCGCACGGAGACGCGCGTTTCGCTACTCGGCAGATAACGTCGCCGAGACTATCCAACGAACGCGCGTTCATGATCTAATATCTCTTAGAACAATGCGGTACAAAAACAGAACAATATCTGCCGACCCGTTCGACTTTGCCAGAATCGAGCTCTTGCATCTACCTTTCAGGTTTTTTGGCTGCGACGACGTGTTGGACGCTGATATTGCGGCGGAATTACTCCACTGGTTTCGCGAATGCTCCTGCTGGAAGCCGCATGACGGTGGCTTTTACCACCTACACAATTTCAGTCTCTTGAAGGCGCAGTCGTTACCGGAATCGCTGCACTGCCTCCGCTCGCCGAGCACGCTGGAGCAGCTCAAGCAGAGGATGTCCAACGTTTTCGGCTGCACGCTCGGAGCCCGTGTCGACGTGGTCGGACAACGAATGGAGGCAGGCCATCAAGTCGGCATACACACCGACTACCGTGCAGGTATGGAGACCCACAGACTGTTGCTCTACGTCGGTGACGACTGGCAGCTCGACAATGGAGGCCTGCTACTGTTCTTCGATCGGCCGGTCGAGGAGGCCGTTCAGCTTGGAATTCCACCCAACCATCGCTCCGCGGTCGGCTTTGAAATCTCGAAGCGCTCGCACCATGCGGTGAGTCCAATCCTCTCCGGAACGCGTTACGCGCTTTGCTATTCCTTCTATCCTGTCGAAGTCGGATGTTCCGCGTCGTCTGACTCAGGTGAGTCGGACCTCGGCCTGACGTCGCATTAGTTTGTGCGTTTCTTATCCGACACGATATGCTGCTGAACATGTGCTGCCGAAGCCTCATCGCTCGTCGATAGGGGCGCGCAAGAGTTGTGCGACTAACCGGATGTGGAGATGAGGATTGCGGAATAAAGCACTGAGATTGTCGAAAGGCGGTGCCCGAATTCTAGTGACCGGCGGCGCCGGATTTCTCGGATCGCATTTGTGCGAGCGCCTCGTTACCGCAGGCCATAGCGTGCTGTGCGTCGACAACTACTATTCCGGCAGCAGAGACAACGTACGGCACCTCATTTCGAATCCGAATTTCGAGTTGCTGAGACACGATATTACGTTTCCGCTGTATGTGGAAGTCGACGAAATTTACAATCTTGCATGTCCGGCGTCCCCGATCTTCTACCAGTTGGATCCCGTGCAGACCACCAAAACCTGTGTACATGGGAGCATAAACATGCTCGGCTTGGCGAAACGGATGAACGCCAAAATCCTGCAGGCGTCGACAAGTGAAGTCTATGGTGACCCGGAACAGCATCCCCAAACGGAGGACTATTGGGGCGCGGTGAATCCGATTGGTGTCCGCTCATGTTACGACGAGGGAAAGCGATGCGCTGAAACGCTTTTCTTCGACTACCATCGCCAACACGAAATCGAAATCAAAGTGGCCAGATTATTCAATACCTATGGGCCGCGCATGCAACGGGACGATGGGCGAGTCATTGCCGATTTCATCTGCCGTGCCCTGACGAACGAACCGGTTATCGTTCATGGGGATGGGCAGCAAAGCCGCTCTTTTTGTTTCGTCGATGACGTCATTGCCGGGCTCATGCAACTCATGTCGGAGACGGACCCGGGATTTACCGGCCCGGTAAATCTCGGAAACCCGGAGGAGATGTCAATTCTGGAACTGGCGAATCTGGTCATCGAGCTGACGGGCTCGCGCTCGAAGATCGAGCATCATCCAGCGCGTCCGGATGATCCGGTACGCCGAAGACCTGATATCGCACTGGCTCGAGAGGTTCTCGGATGGAAACCAACAGTTTCTCTGCTGGACGGGCTAAGGCGCACGATTGAGTTCTTCGACGAAGGCAAGGGAATAGCGGGGCTTGACCCCAGAGAAGCACTGTCTCGAGTTTGAAACTGTAAGCACGATACCTGGGGGCGAACGGGGTTTCTCGCCCGGAGCAAGCCAGGTTGAAGAGGGTTCTGGTGCACTCGCGCCCTGTCTTGTCAGTAGTGACTGGTGCGCTCTTCGAACAGATCCTGTTGCAGGTGCGCCTTGTTCTGGCTGCAACGGAATGCCGTCGTACTGACATGATGGCTTCCGCTGACTCGATCATCCGCCTCAGATTAGCTTGGAAGAGCGCCAGTACCATAGTGACTGATTTGCAGATCCGATTGTTCTGATAGGGACTCTTGCATGTCTTCTATCTACAACATAAGGTGCAGTGATTGGCTTGGAGGTGATAGAGTCCAAGTCGAAGCCGGGTGTGGAGTGGCTGAGAAGACTTAGCTTGATCGATGTACCAGCGGCTGCTATTGGAACACCGTCTCGCGGCCCAGACTGATGGTCGATAATGGAGAGTGCCAATGGCAAAACGGTTTGTCCCTGACTGGGATTCTACAGACCACCCTGCGCGCTTGTGGTCTGTTCACGGAAATTCGGACAAGCGCACAGTGCAGTGTCACTTGTCCCCGCGGCAGTGCCGCATACCCGAAGGCGGATACGGATTCTGTAAGGTCCGTAAGAACGTCAATGGGCGACTGGTGTCGCTCAATTACGGCCGCGCCGTTCAGGCGACCAAGGAAACCATAGAAACCGAGGCGGTATTTCATTTTGCGCCCGGAGCGTCGATTCTGTCGCTGGGCAACATCGGCTGCATGTTGCATTGTCGCTACTGCCACAACTGGCGGACGTCCCAGGCAGTTCATGTCGACGGCGAACAGATCCGACAGTATACGCCCGAGCAGATAGTCGATCTTGCGCTGGAACTGGACATACCGGTGCTATCCTGGACCTACAACGATCCGGTCGTCTGGCACGAGTTCGTCCTTGATACTGCAGCTCTCGCTCGCGAAGCGGGCCTCATTAATCTGTACAAGTCAGCCTTCTACATCAGCGAAGTCGCCGCATCGGAGCTCGCTGAAGTCGTCGACATTTTCAGTATTTCGCTAAAGACTCTGAATGCGAAACGGTTCTCGAAAATGACCGGAGGGCGGGTCGAGCCGGTGTTGGACGCCACGAAGCTGGTGTATGCCAGCGGTGCGCACGTCGAGATCAGCATGCTCATGGTGACGGACATGACGGACGACGTCGACGAGGTCCGCCAATGCGCGGAGTGGATTTCCAGTGAACTGTCACAGGACACTCCGTTGCATCTGGTCAGGTTCCACCCGGACTACAAGTATACCGAGGTTGATCGGACGCCGATCGAGCGTTTGGAAGCAGGGCGCCGTGTAGCCCTCGAGAGCGGGCTGAACAACGTCTATCTCGGAAACGTGCTCGAGCACCCCGCTGTTAACACTTACTGTAGATCGTGTTCGGCTTTGCTGGTGGAACGGCGAGGCCTCGGCGCGCGCTCGCCTGGCCTTACGTCCTCCGGTTTGTGCGCAGCGTGTGGTACCCCGTCCGGGATCACAATCCCTAAAGAGACTGCCGGCAATGGACAGACGCAGGAGCGGCCGCCAGCTCAGGAGTTGTCGAGCTACCAGTTCTACTGGACGCATGACGTCCGGTTGCTGCACGTCAGGGCAATAGCGAACGGCTCGCCTGTCGAAGTGCGCTCCAGTCCGCTCGGGGTCGCAGGTGACGATTTGGTCACAAGCGTGCCGAGCAACAGCGAGCTCCGTTTCATTGTCAGTCGCAGCAGCGATGAAGAGAAGGGCGTGCATCTGAGTTGGCCCAGTCACGCTGCCCGCGTCGAACTCTACGAGTTGCTCGACCGTGCACACTTCCCAACGGACTCAACCTACACTTGGCCAGTCGATAGCGCGCCATCGCGCGATGCACATTCTTTGGCGCCGGGACCATGAACGTAAGGGACTGGCAGAACAATGTCGACTTTCGCGTCGTGTCACTGGAGGGTGCGAGCGACGCGATACTCCTGACAGCCGATAACAGCGTGTTCTTCACGAGTAAAGAGACTGCCGACCGGCTGCGACGAGGCATAGATGCGTTGATGCCGGCGGAGCTGGCGCAACTAGAGGCCCTCGGCGCGTCACAGAGCGAGCAACCCAATAGACGTGCCATTGACAGCAAGCGTCTGCTGGGTGCTCAGGAGGCGGTCAACGTCAATCTGACCGCCGTGTGCAATCTGGCCTGCACCTATTGCTTCGCGGAAGGAGGGGATTACGGCCGCATCAAGGATCGACTGGGCCTTCCGGAGGCCGATGCCATACTGGATCATCTGGCGAGACGCACAGACGCGGGACAGCGCGCGCGGTTTGAGTTCTTCGGCGGCGAGCCGTTGTTGAACCTCGATACGATGGAGTATCTGTGCGAGAGATCGCTGGGTGTTGCCGAAGAGAAGGGCATTGAGTTTGTTTACCGCGTCTCGACGAACCTGACCCACTTGCCGCAACGGGCTCTGGACTTGTTCGACCGCCATAACTTCATCGTTTCGGTGTCAATTGACGGCGGCCAGGAGACGCACGATCGGCACCGGCCCTCGAAGGGCGGGAAGGGGAGTTGGCAGCGCATTATCGACAACTGCCGCAAGGTGCGAGCGCTCGGTGACCGAGTGACGATGGTGGCCAGAATGACCTGCATGGGCGGGCAGCCATCATTGCTGGAGGACGTCAGGCAATTGCACGAGTTGAACGTCTTCGACTGGTTCCAGATTTTTCCGGGGGTCATGCCCGGCGATGCCGGCAACGGTCAACTCCGGGTTGCCACTGATTTTCTGCGTCAGTTCAACGAGCTCATCGGCGAGTATGACAGCCTGTTCACGTCAGAGAGCCGTTTTCGCGGCGTCCTGGAGTACGAGCGTACAGCCCAGATGATTTCCGAAGGGTTGGCTGCTGTGAGCTACTGTTCGGCAGGGCGACGCTACAGCACCGTCTCTCCCGACAAGTCGATCATGCCATGCCATCGACTTGTCGGTTCCACCAGCTTTCAGATTGGGGACACCCGCGACGGGATCACGGCAAACCTGAGCGACTGGCAGGCTAACGTTGACGAACGGCCGATTTGTGACCGGTGCAGCATTCGCTATATCTGCGGTGGCGGCTGCAAGCAGGAGAACTGGCTGGCGAACAATGACGTCAATATGCCTCCAGCGTTATTGTGTGACTACCAATTCTCACTTGTAGACGGCGTGATAGCGACGTTGCAAAAAGTGCCCGCGGAGGCGCGCCGGTCGAATTGGCGACAGTTGGATGACTTGTTCGTATCGTGCGGAAGGCCGGTTGCGCCGAACGAGCGCGTTGAAAGCGGCGGTTCCAGCTTATTCGAGGCCTGGCAAACATAGCCCTGGCTCGACAACGAAAGGATACACGATGTCTGCAAACGATCAGTTAGAGAAGGCTCGGCGTGGGGAGCTCGTGCGTCGGAACATCCATACGTACCCGTTCAAATACACGGTAAGCGCCGCCGATGATTTCTTCGAACCGGACCTCGGTTCAATTTACATACATATCCCCTTTTGCTCGACGAAGTGCCATTTCTGCGATTACACGGTCTACATCAATTCGAAGCAGGACTTGCGTACTGCGTATGTCGAAGCACTGAAGAAGGAGATCAGGCAATTCACGAGGAACCGAGCTTTTCCGGCTTTCAGAATCGATGCAATCTATTTTGGCGGCGGGACGCCGGGGCTGCTCGAAGCAGAGCAGCTGGTCGATATCCTGGATACCTGCCGAGACGCGTTCGCCATCGTGGAAGCGCCGGAGATTGCGATCGAGTTTGATCCGCACAGTGTCGACGCTGACAAGTTGGCCCGGCTGTCAGAGGCTGGGTTTAATCGAGTGAGCATCGGCGCCCAGGCATTTGACGACGAAATACTGAAGGCAACGAATCGGCCACACAATCGCGAGGACATCTACTCTTCCGTGGAGAAAGTCAAACAGGCCGGCTTCACTTTCTTTAACCTCGATTTGATCTATCCCTTGCTCGGGCTGGACCTGGAGTCCTGGTCGACATCGGTCGACAACGCGATCGATCTCGATCCTGCGTGCATCACCGCGTATCCGCTGGAGGTCTGGCCGCACACTGCCTATCATTCGTGGATAACCAAAAGAAACGAACAGCTCCCATCCAAGGATGAAGAGCTCGAAATGGCGAATGTAGCGTTTGACAAACTCGAGTCCGCCGGTTTCCAGGCCGGTAGCACGAGCGGCTACTGGCACCCGGAGCGAGCCAGTGAGTATTGTCGATTCCTGACTTACTACTGGCGCACGCTGCCAATGTTGGGGTTCGGGGTGTCATCCAAGAGTGTCGTGTACGATCGCGTATACACCAACATCAAGCCGATCCGTGAGTATATCGAGCGTGTTGAAGCCGACCGGAACCCAATCGACTTCTCCACGCGCATGACGAAAGCGCAGGAGATGAGGCGGATCGTAATCAGAGGCCTGAAGGTCGGCACCGTCTCGAGGTCGGATTTTGAAGTTCGATTCGGTGTGCCGCTGGATTTGGTGTTCGGTCCACAGTTCCGTGAACTCGTCGACGACGGTTTTATCGAAGATGATGGTGAGATACTGCGACTGACCCGGCGTGGCCAGCTGTTCTCCAACAATGTATGGGAGAGTTTCTACGCCGAAGACGACCTTGCACCACCTAAGAGCAATGAAATCCAGTATGGAATTTCGGAGCTCCTGACTAACTAGCTGCGACTTCGAAATCGGGTGCCGAAGTCGCGAAGGTATTGGACTTCGACGAGCACGCGACACCAGTTGATGCACGACACAGATACTCGTCTCAGCGCCCACCTGCGAAAGCTGGTTCCCAGCGGCGTCGTCGCGGCGGCCGGCGCCATACGTTCAGATGACGACAAGAAGCTGTCCGAGTCCGAAGCCGACGACTTTCGGAGATGTGTCCCGAAAGTACGTCGAGCGAGTGGAGCGGCGCGCCGACTGGCTCGTGGACTGCTCGTCTGCCAGGGGCAGCATGCTGCCGATATCCGGCGCGGAGAATCTGGCGAGCCGATCTGGCCCAGCGGTGTGATAGGTTCGCTTACCCATGATGATCGTATCGCTGCGGCTGCGGTGGGCATTGACTGCAGGTGGATCGGACTGGGTATTGATGTCGAGCCCAACGAATCCCTGTCGGACGACCTTGCCGAGTTGATCACAACGGCAGAGGAACTGCGAAAAGCGCGTAGTGCAGGCGCTACGCTCCGGCAGATCTTTTCCATTAAGGAAGCGGTATTCAAGGCCACGTATCCAACCGATAGGGTTATGATGAACTTCAACGACGTGAGTGTCTGTTTCCGAAGCTGGTCAGCGAGAACTTCCCACGGGCGCTACGTCAACTGGAGCTCATACAGGGGTGACTGCATTCTGGCCGTCGCCTGGTGTTAATCGAAGTCCGCACCTCGGGATCCAAGTCCCTTCCGATTCTATGCAACCGCCGACGAGAAATCGGCAGGTAGTCCACGACTAAGTCGGCGACAACGCTTCCTCGCGAATCCTTACTTCACATCGGTGAATCTTCTAACTCTCGCGCGAAACCGGTGTACTCAATCCATGCGAGGTCACCGCGAATCCGAGGCTGATCCGATCAGTATTGGAATACACACAGTGCCAAAGCCGATGCCGTGCCGAACCGACGCGAAACCTCCGCAACCACCACCCTTGTCTGTCCCAGCGCGTAACGATGCGACCGTCTCGCGGATCCTGATAGCGAAAGAACGACTCCTTGTGCTCCCTCGCAAAAACGAGATAGCACCTTATCCCTGCATCGTCCTCATTGGTATGCCAGCCCATATAGCCTTTGGGCGGGTACCAGAATCCACCGGTCTGGCGGCAGTGGCGCCCGTCAAGGACATCGATCCCCAACCGTTCAAGGATCTTCCTCAGATGCGGGAAGTAGTTCGTTCCGCAGCAGGGTGCGTTTCGCAGCATGACCACGTTCTGATTCCCTGTCGCGCGACTTCGGGCTGAAACGATCGAGTCTGTCGAGTCTGTTTCGGCCTTGATGGCCTGCAGTTGCTCCTTCGAAACGGCCTGTTGTGCCTGTCCTGCCGGTACGGGAATGCGTTGCTCGAATCGGCTGAGGACCTGATCGCGACGTTCTAGCAGATCGCCGGAGAACTCTTCAAGCGCCTCATGCAGCCGGGCGAACGGTGAAAGCTCGAACTCACGGCAGATATCGTCTTCGAAAAACTCGTTCAGAGCTATGGGTGACAAAGGGTCCGACTCCTACGCGTGATGTGCCTTATGAATCAGCAAGTCGACCAGCCTTGCTGCAATACGACCCTCCAGCGAATCGTCAAAGTAGGCAAAGGCCGGCGACGGGTTCATCTCCAGGCAATACCAGACACCGTCCGCGCACTTGAAGTCGAAACCTGCGATGTCGACGCCGCGCGAACCGGCGTAGGAGATGCACAGGTCCGAAATGTGACGCGGTAGATCCGGCAATGGTCGCATCTTGGCGTATGTGCCGCAGCGCCGGTAATATCGATAGTCGACAGCGTCCGATTCGATAGCGACTGCGAGCGCTTCCCCTTTGACCACGTGCACCCGCACGTCGACGCCGCGAATGTGCCGTTGAAACAAGACACCGCACTTATCGAGCTCGTCGGCGCGCTGAATGTGCTCCGGATTCACCGACGATACGATGCTACGCGTGCCGCTGTTCGATTTGTAGATCAAGTCATCGTGTCGCGCCCAAGCGATCAAGTCGGCGCTAAAGGACGTCGAGAGCGACGGTGGTACGTCGAAGCCGGCGGACTTCAGCAGGGACAGCTGCAGCAGCTTTGATGAGTTTTCCCAGCCTGCTCGAGGGCGGTTGACGACAGTTGCCGGGGACGTACTTAGTGCGATGTGCAGCGCGGCGGACAACGCACGGCAATGAGCCGCATTCTCCATCGAGAGAGATTCGAGGTCCGGAGGGCTGGCGCGCTGATAGATTGCGTCGAATTCACCCAGGCGGAAAGCCAGATCGCCGACATACACGACCGTTTCTTCGGGATCGTTCGACGACCAGTCGATGGCCCCCGTGGCGTAGAACTCCTCGAGCTCGAGCAGCGCTGTCTCGACACCCGTGCCCACCGCCGTGCCGAGGACGTGGCGAATGGTTGAATCGGTGGCGAATCCGACGATGAGCAGATTAGCGGCCACGCGGCGATTCCAGCCTTTTCCCGATCAGGTCCACCAGCGCAGTGGCAATCCGCTGCACCGACTCCTCCGACAGAAGGTTCGGCGTCTCTCGATACACGCGGGTGAATTGACACTCCCCGTTTCTGGCCACAAACACGCAAGTTGCGTAGCTCAGTTCCAATCGATCCAGCAGTCGGGTCGACATCAAGCGGGCCTGCTCTCGTATACGAGCGGACGGCTCGCCGCCGCCATTGCGGGTTATGTCCACGACGTATTCTTCGCCGATTCGTGTACACGCCAGCAGCGGTTCGTCCGGACCCAAGGGGAACAGCATGTGGGGGCGGGCCGGTAACTCTCCGGCTCGCGCGAATCGAGCCCGGTGGTCGGCGAGGTCGATACAGGCGGTTACCGAATCTTCAGCTCGATTCCGGCCAGCCGTGTGGATCCGTTCAGGCAACGTCGGAATGCCCAGCGATCGCGCCAGTCCGCGCACTTCGATGTTGCTGAGCAAGAGTCCGGGCAGGCGGCTGCTCGGTCGATTGATGACAGGGCATCGGGCCATCGTCAGGAGCGCCAGCCAGGCGGCAAGCGTCTCGTGGCCGGCGTACTGGGCGTCGGTGTCGCTGAGCGGATGAATGGAACCGTCCGACCGTAGGGAGGAAACCAGGATAACCGCGACGTTACGCAGGTGAAGCACTTGGTCGTCGATTCCGATCCTGGCATCGCTGACGTCCACGTCGAGCGGAATCGAGGCGGAAACGCCTGCGAGATTCGATAACAGACAGACGCGCTGCCCCGCGGTCTGCAGCCTGGTCTGAACATAGCCGAGCGCTGCGTCCTGGGCGGAACCGGCCAGCAGCACGTGGCTCTGCTCGGTCACGATGGCGGGCTAGACCGGTGGCTTGCTGTAAGCTTTACGCTGCGGTCCTGCGAGGTCGATCCCCACCTGCTCATACACATCGGCAATGCCAAACGCCTTGAGTCCGACAAGATTGATATTCAGGTCTGAGTCCTCTGGCAGGGGCACTCCGTCCTCGCTGGGATCGAATTCCTTGGAGTCCTTGTCTTTTGGATCCTTGTCGGGCCCTTTTTCGCCGTCTTCTTTGTCTTTGAAGCATTTGGATGCCGCCATAAAGGAGGGGAGCGTCTTCTCTGCCACGGAATACGAACTGCGCATGATTGCGTTTCGGATCTGCCCACGTTCAGCGGCAACTTTGGGACGCTCATGCGATTGGATGAACAGGGCGCTCACTGCAATCGTCCGCGAATCGGAGAAGTAGTCCTCGACGGTGCCCAGCTGCTTTGCTTCCACCTTCACGTCGCACGCGATGGCTTCATTGAACTCCTGCATCGCCTGCCGAAAGGCAGGCGTGTCGTCGGAATTGAACAGCAGACGATCGACGTCGGCGCATAGAAGAGTGTCGAGAATCAACCGCAACTGATTGCGAAGCACCTTCTGCGGATCATGTGCATCGGGCGCGACCAGTCCGAACGGCACGAACAGTGTCCGATCGTGGGTCATCAAGTCCAGCACAACACAGCCCACGATCTCGTTAGTCTTTTGATCTGTCGTGATCACGACCGATCCATTGCGAATATAGTTCGCCAGTCTGGTTCGAGCCGCTCGGGATTGCGCGAAATCGCCAAAGCGATGCGTCCACATAATCGCTACTTGAAGAAAATCATCGGACCCTTGCGCCAATCTAAAACTGAAATGTGACATTCGTGTCCCCTGTCTAATTGGAAGACTGCCTTTTCGGCTTGTCTGGAGGCGACATTGCGGACCGTTGGTTCGCAACGTAACCAGTGTAGTGTCGTACACGCGGCCGCAACGCTCTTGGATGGAGCAACGACCTCCCCGCAACCGGTCGTGTGCCGACAATTCCGGTTCGTTGACTCGGACTGTATCATCTGCTAGCTTGCATATGGTCCACAAATCCTATGTCGTTCAGAAGAGGGAGGCGCGATTATGCTGCGCGGTATCGATTCATCGAACCTTTCGGAGAAGGATTTTGACGCTTATCTGGCAGCGAGGCTGCTTTCCACCGATGAGTTAGAGCGTCTGTCATTCAGGGATATGATCAAAGTTCGCAACTCGGTCAGAGCCACCATTCTGTCGTCCGATACGGTCCGCCAGCGCTTGCGGCAGTCCGTCGAGGAGGCATTGAAAGGCTCTGCGGCTGTAGCGAAGAAATCCAAGTAGACGGCCCGACGGCCGTCGATTCAGTGGCCCGTTGCGGGGGGGCGTTCATACGCCCGCTGCCGGTGCTGCAATTAGTTCTGACACGACCGTTCCAAGGTCTCCCAGCCATCGCTGAACCGTTTCTTCGTTGAAACGGTCCGGGCTGTATTCGACACGCACTTGAATACCGTCCGCCGTCAGGCTGGTAACGAATAACAGGTCTGTTCTGGAGGCGTTGGTCTGTATTACCGGCCGCCGCCGCAAAGGTCGTGTTTCGACTTCGGTATGGGCGAGGGCCAGATCCTCACTCTCTTGCTCGTGTACGAGCATTATCTGGCAGGTGTGCGCCAGCCCGATTTTCGACGATATCCAGTTGAACGGCGTCATCTGATGTTCCAATGCCGCCAGGGTGATTCGCCGCGTCTGTCGAATCAAGTCGCGAAAAGAAGTGCGCTGCCCAATCCGGCACCTGATTAGGAGCGTATTCGCAAACAGGCCCATCGTCTTTTCAAACTCAGCGCGGCCGCGGTTGGCAACGACCGTGCCAATCTGCATGTCGCTTTGCCCGCTCTTGCGGTGAATCCAGACGAAGAGTACCGCCGCCAGAACCATAAACAGCGTGGACGATTCCTGCTGCGCGATTCGTTGGAGAGCGGAACTCAGCTCCTCGGGAATGGACGTTTGCAGACGGACGAGTCGGAAGCTCGTTCCGCCGGCGTCGTGGTCCGCCGGTAGTTCCACGGGGACGGCGTCACCCAGCTGAGACTTCCAATAGTCGAGGTCTCCCCGCGCTCCTTCGGATTCGAGCCACGCCTGTTCGAACCCGACGTAATCGGAGAACTGTCGTTCCGGCGGAGCGAGCGCAATGGGAACAGAGTCGCGCTGAGCCCGATAATACGCGGTCAGCTCCGCTGCAAATAAATTGACAGACCACCCGTCTGCGAGTGCATGGTGGAACCGATACAGTAATTCATGGCAGTCATGGTTCAGCCGAAAAGCTACTACCCGGAAGGGCGGTGCGGTTCTAAGATCCAAAGGCCGCGTCAGTTCCTCGCGGATGTATTCCTCGACCGCTTTCGCTGTGTTCCCTGCCTCGGACAAATCCACCAGAGCGAGTGGCGGGCTGACATCCTCACACACGACGTGGTGAGCTGAACCTCGGTCCTGTTCCAGTCGAACCCGAAGTAATTCGTGTCGACTCATGAGCTGTCCCAGGGCCCGGGACAGCGCGTCGATATCAAGCCGGCCCCTCAGACGCATCGACACTCGAAGGTTGGCGAAAGGCTTGTCGGGAAAGAGTTCGAACACTTGCCAGAGCGGCTTCTGCTGCTCCGATAGACCGAACGTCTTATCGCCTGACGTATCGTCGTGCACCGTTTTCGTGCTTGCGGCAACAGTCTGGGCGGGGATTTGCTCGAGCACCGTCGCAAGTTGACGGACCGTCGGGTATTCGAAGATCGATGCCAGCGGCACTTCACGTGCAAAAGCGTCGCGTATCCTGGAAACCAGGCGTACTGCCAACAGTGAGTGCCCGCCCAATGCAAAGAAATCGTCTTCGACCGACAGGTCTGGCCTTTGCAGCACCTCACGCCAAATCGCCTGCAGTCGGGACTCCCATGCAGAGGACGGGGCGCGCGGCTCGCCGCGTGACTCCTCCGTTATTGCCGCATGCTCCAGGAGTCGACGTCTGTCAAGCTTGCCGTTCTCGGTGATTGGCAGCTCCTTTAGTCGCACGAAACGCGCCGGCATATACTGAATGGGTAGCCGGCTGCGGAGCACAGCTCGCAAATCGTCGACCGTGAGACACGGTTCCCGCGCCGTGTAAAAAGCTACCAGCTCGCGTTCGTCGGTTACCTGAGTTCGCGATGAAATCACTGCGCAACTGGCGATCTGTGGATGCCGTCGCAGCGCCGACTCTATTTCACTGGGTTCGACCCGAACTCCTCGCAGTTGCACCTGCTGATCGAGCCTGCCGAGGAACTCGATTTCTCCGTCTGCGCGCCAGCGAACCAGGTCGCCCGTCCGGTAGAGCTTTTCGCTTTCGACCTCAGGGAAAGGGTTATCTACGAATCTGGCCCGCGTCTCGTCGGCATCGCCGAAATAACCCAGAGCGAGTCCAAGGCCGCCGATACAGAGCTCGCCGGCGACGCCTGCCGGAACGAGGTTTCCGTGACGATCGAGGACGAGTGCGTATACGTTATCGTTGGGCCGCCCAATCGGAATCCGGTCTCTCTCCCCGTCGAGAATCTCGTGAGCGAGACAGCCGATGGTGGCCTCCGTCGGACCGTACGCGTTGATCGCACGCAGCCCCGGAACAACCTGCCGGAGCTGATCGACCGCCTCCGGCACTATTTCCTCGCCACCGACTATCGCGACCCGTAACGATGCGAGGCGCGAACGGTTCCGGCCCGCCGTGAGCCGGCTGGCAAGATGCTGCAGTACCGAGGGAACGAAATCCGTCATCGTGACCTCGTAGGTGCCGATGAGCCGTGCGACCTCGTCGCCGTCCAGGGCCTGGTTTCCGACCGGGATGACCGTGGTTCCCCCCAATGCCAACGGCCACAAAAGCTGCCAGACGGAGCTGTCATAAGCATGTGGGGTTGTTTGCAGCACTACTTTGCCTGCTGCGCTTCCGTAGAAACGATCCATCCACGCAATGCGGTTGTGCACGGCCCGGTGGGGAATGACGCAGCATTTGGGTTGGCCCGTCGACCCCGACGTTGTCATCACATAGGCGGGCATCTCCGGTTCGACCGGTCGCGGTGCCACGGCCGCGATCGACTCGGTGGGTGGGTCGGGCAAGACCCGTACCGGGTGTTCGGCCAGCCGTTCGGCGCCTTCTCGATCTGTCAGAACGGGGCCTGCATTTAGCCGATCCAGGATCTGCTCCAGCCGGGCTCGCGGCCAGCGCAGGTCGAGAGGGGCATACGCAGCGCCGCAGCGCAATACCGCCAGCAAGGCCACGGGCACAGATACGTCCGCCGCCATTGCGATGGGCACAATTGAACCGGGAACCACCGTGTCCGTCAGCTCGGACTGGACTCGATAGACCCAGTTCATGAGTTCGGCGTAGCTCAGTTGCCGGTCGCCGGCAACCGCGGCCAGCGAAAGGGGACTTTCGACGGCACGACGCTCTACTCGTTCATGCAACCACGGTAGAGCCTCGAGAAGGCGAGTGGTGTCATTCCAATCGACCAGAGCCCGGGTCCGCTCCTTTGTTGTCAGGAGCGGCAGCTTCGAGATACGCCGATGCGGACTGTATATGACCCCGCGTAACAAGACGTCGAGATGCTCGAGCATCCGATCAATCGTGGCGGGCTCGAAGAGGTCTGTGGTGTAGTTGATCCGAAAACGAAGCTGCGATTTCGTTAGCCGCACCTGTAGAGTGAGGTCAAACTTCGAATGATTCGGAAGGGTCGGTTCACGCCTGGCGCGCACCCGCACCTCCGGTCGACCGTCGGCAATCCGGAACGGATCCTCCTCCATCAGGAACATGATCCGAAACGGCGTAGTGGACATTCGTTGCGACGACCGCAGCCGCTCCACCACCGACTCGAAAGGCAGTTCCTGATGGGAGAGGGCATCGGTCACCGTATCTCGGACACGCTCGAGGAATTCGAGAAAGGTCGGATCCCCGCCGAGGCTGGTACGCATAACGAGCGTGTTGACAAAGAAGCCGACGAGTGTGTCGAACTCCGTTCGAGAGCGCAGCGTCACCGGCGTGCCGATAGCGAGGTCTGTCTGGCCGGTATAGCGGTGAAGCAGGATCTTGAAGACCGTTAGAAACAGCACGAACGGTGTGACTTTCCGCCGACGGTGGAATACCGCGGCCTGTTCAGCGATTTCGCTTCCCAGCGTCAACGTCGCGTAGCCACCTTTACCGGATCGGTGCGGTCCCGGCTGCGTGTCAAAAGGCAGTTCGAGACCTGGCGGGACAGGCGAAAGGCGATTCATCCAGTAAGTCACGTCGGCGCTGAAGGCGTTCGTCTGCTGGCGCCGCAGCTGCCAGCGCGCAAAGTCAGCATACTGGAGCGTCTGCTCAGGTAGCGGGTTGGACAACCCCTGCGCGAATGCGCTGTACAGGGCTTTGAGATCGGAGACGATGATGTCCAATGATCGATCGTCGCAACAAATGTGATGGACCACGATCGCCAGCAATGACGATCGCGCTTCGAACTGCTGCAGGACTATCCGGAACGGTGTGTCCTGCTCGAGCCGAAACGGTTTATCGCAGAGCGCAAGGATGCTGGACATGGCTTCGCGTTTGGACTCGGCCGATTCGACGCTGAGGATTTGCCCGTCATGGGGCGGCGCGATCCAGGCATGGGGTTGTTCGTTGCGCTCGAAGAAGACATAGCGAAGTACCTGATGGCGCTTGGTGAGTTCTCGCACCGCCTCGTCAAGCGCTACGGTATCGACGTTATCGTCGATCCGGAGGGTTCGGCACATGTTGTAGGAAGAATCGTCCGGATAGAGCCGATGCAGGTACCAGAGCTGACGCTGCCCCGCCGAAAGTGGTGGCAGCCTTGCCAGAAGCTGCGCCTCCTGTTCGGAGGATAAGTTGGCTAGACGATTGCGGAGATCATCCACTAACCTTGCCCAATAGGTGGTCGATTTCATGCCGGGCGCCGGATTGAAGTCCCGATTCGGCGGAGTCTGCAGTGCGGTTGGCGACGAGACTGGCCAGGCCGTTGACCGTAGGGGCGACGAAAACCTCCCGAAGTGGCAGTGTCACATCGCAGCGTCGGCGGATGGCGGCGATCAGGCGATTGGCCAGCAGCGAGTGGCCGCCGAGCGCGAAAAAGTCATCGTTGGAATCAACTTCATCGACACCGAGCAGCTCTGCAAACAGCTCGGCCAGTGTCTCCTCGAGCTGGCCCACGGGCGGGCGGCCCGGTTGTTTTGTAGGCGAGCGCGCATCATCCGGAACGCTCAGTTGCTTCCGGTCAAGCTTGCCGCTTGCAGTAAGTGGCAGCGATGGCACAACGACCCAACGTGATGGAACCATCGTGGTTGACAGCCACTGACTCGCATGCAACCGAACATCATCGATCCGCACGTCGCACCCGGCTCGCGGAACGACGAACGCAGCCAGAAAGGGGTCGGCGTTCGGTTCGCAAACCCTGGCGGCGCAGCCGGATACGTCAGGGTGCCCATTGATTACTGTCTCGACCTCCCCCAGCTCGATTCGAACGCCGCGGAGCTTGATCTGATCGTCGACGCGTCGAAGGTACTCGATTGCGCCGTCGTCCAGGAACCGAGCGATATCGCCCGATCGGTACATTCTTGATCCTGCAACTTTGGCGTAGGGATTGGGGACGAACTGCGCGGCCGTCTTCGCGGGCTGATTCAGGTAACCCCGGGCGAGACAGTCACCGGCGATATGCAGCTCCGCCGGTGCGCCGACCGGTACCCGGTTGCAGTCGCGATCGACTATGGATATTTGCGTGTTGTCGATCGGGTGGCCGATTGGGGGTGAAGGGTAATCACCTGACGATCGGCAATCCCAGGCCGTTACGTCGATAGCCGCTTCGGTCGGGCCATAGAGATTATGCAGTTCGCAATCGCCCAGTAGCCGGAGACATCGCTGCCTAAGTGACTCCGGAAATGCCTCGCCACTGCAGATAATCCGGCGCAGGCTGCGACAGTTGCGCAGGTCCTCTTCCTCAGCAAGGATCTTAAGCACCGACGGCACGAAGTGTATGGTCGTAATGCGGCGTGCGCGGATCGCTGAAACGAGATACGCTGCGTCCGATTGCTGGCCATCGGCCGCCAGCACCACGGTTGCGCCGACGACCAATGGCCAGCACCACTCCCAGAATGAGACATCGAATCCCAACGACGTCTTGTGTAGCACTCTGTCCGAGGGCTCGAGCTGAAAGTGCCTTTGCATCCACGTGATACGGTTGCTCAGGGCACCATGGGTGTTCATCACGCCCTTCGGGAGCCCCGTCGATCCCGACGTGTACAGCACGTAGATCAAATTGTCGGCCTGCACCGCCACGGCCCGGAATCGGGGATCGCCGTCTTCGAGCGGTTCGTCGATCGTGATCGTATCCACAGAAGGGTCCGCAGCGGCGACCAACGACAACAGATCGCCGTGAGTGAAGACTGTGTGCGGTCTTGCGTCCTCGAGGATTCGGCGCAGGCGTTCGGGTGGTAGCGCCGTGTCGAGTCCGAGATAGGCTGCGCCTGTCTTGAGGACGCCTAAGAGGGTGGGAAGTAGCTGACGCCCGCGCCTTAAGTGGACGCCCACTACTGTCTCCGGCCGCACGCCGCGCGACCACAGTAGCGAGGCTATTCGGCTGGCTGCTTCGTCCAACTGACCGTAGGTAAGTTGCCCACCATCCCACACTACGGCCGGTCTATCTGGATCCGCGGCGCTCGTATCCTCGATTTGCTTCATGAGGCTCTGCGGCCTCGCGCAGGGGACGTCCGTGGCGTTCCAGGCGCTGAGCAGGGCCCGCTCGCGCCCGTCGAGCAGCGGAAGACTGGAAATCCGGCTCGTCGGGCTCTGCGCAATGCCCGCCAGCAGGCATTTGAGATTTCTGTGCAGCCGCACGATCGTGTCGCGCCGAAACAGACCGGAGTTGTACACGGTTCTCAACACATAGCTGCCGGGTCGCGGCGACACGTAAAACGTCAAATCGAACTTGGCCGAATCCGTCTGGACCCGCTCTCCACGGACCGCCAATTCCGCCGCCTCCAGCATTGTCGACTCTGTCTGCGGTTGATTCTCATAAGCGAACATCATCTGAAAGATCGGCGAGCGGTGCTCATCTCGCGCCGGCGCGAGCTCGTGGACGACGACTTCAAAAGGAGCGTCCTGGTTTTCAAGGGCAGCGATAACCGCTTCCTTCACTCGCAACAGGTATTGATCGAATGTGGTGTCGCCGTCGATCCGGGTTCTGATGACCACGGTGTTGACGCAGCATCCGACGAGTCGTTCGAATTCGCGGTGATGCCGATGCGTTAGCGGCGTTCCTACTGCCAGGTCATTGCGACCGGTGTAGCGAAACAGGAGCGCCTTGTACGCGGCCAGGAACAACATGAACGGGGTAACGCCGGTGCGCCGCTGTAACTGTTGGAGTTCCTGCGATACGTTTGCGCTGAGTGTCGTTGAGTAGATTCGGCCTTCGTTCGACCGGCGCGTCGCCCGGCGGCTTTCCGGGATCAGCTCGAGGGGATCCGGCAGCGGGGTCAGGCGCTCGCGCCAATAGTCGAGCTGCTCCCTGATTTCTCCTGAGCGAAATCGCGCTTGCTGCCAACGGGCGAAATCCGCGTACTGAAGACGAGGCTCAGGGAGCGGGTCTTCCGCGCCCTGCACAAGGGCTTCGTACAGCGACTGCAGCTCTGAGAAAAGAATACGCAACGAGATTTCGTCACCGGCGGCATGATGCAGCACCACGCCGAAGACATACTGCTCCTCGTCGAGGCGCAGGAGCTGGGCTCGTAGCGGCGGACATTGCGCCAGGTCGAACGGTTCTTGTGCAAGCCTCGTCAGGTGGTGTTGCGATGCGTCGAGTCGCTCGGTTTCGGGCAACGAGCGTAGATCGATCTGCTTCAAATCAACCGGCGTAGGCGGCTCGAGCAGCGCGTGTGGCTCGCCATCGATCGAGACAATAGACGTACGCAGGACCTCGTGTCTGTTGACGACAGTGCACAATGCGGACTCCAGCGCATCGAACTGGACCATGCCTTCGAGACGCGCGGCTCGAACCATGTTGTAGGAGCAACTCTGCGGTGCGAGCTGCTGCAGAAACCAGAATCGCTGCTGAGCAAAGGAGAGCGGCGGGAGCTGCGCCAGAAGCGCCGCCCGTTTGTCGGCGGGGAGTTGCCGAATCCGATCGGCGAAGTCAGTTTTCGAATTCATTCAGGAGCTGCAATATGTCTTTGTCACCCTTGGACGGAACCGGAAGATCATTCACGTCCGGTTCGACGTGGTTCCCCTCTATGACCTGGGCAAGGCCGGCAATCGTAGGCGTATCGAAAATCGCACGCAGGGGCAGCTCAATGGCGTGGTCGCTCCTCAACCGCGCAAATAGCTGAACGGCAAGCAGCGAGGTGCCCCCGACCGCGAAGAAGTCGTCGGTAATGCCGACTCGCTTGAGCCCCAATAGCCTGCTCCACAGTGCCGCCAGTAAGCGCTCGAGTGGGCTGCGCGGCTCGACCAGACCGACCGGTTCGTCGGCATCAGCCTGCGCCGGCGGTAATGCCGAAACGTCTACCTTCCCGCGGGAATCGAACGGTATCGCCACGACGGGTACGAAAGTTGTGGGAACCATGTGCGAGGGCAGCCGCGTCCGTAAATACTTGCGCAACTCCTCCGTCGACACCGCGGCGGACCTTCGGGACGTGAAGTAGGCGATCAGGCGAATCTCGCCGATACTCTGGCCGGCTATCGTCGCGAAGCAGTCTGTGATTTCCGGGACTTCCCGGACGCTGGCCTCAACCTCGACCAGATCCGCCTGCAAACCGCCGATCTTTACGCGGCGGTCTTTGCGACCCCGAAACTGGTACGTGCCGTCGGGACGGCGACGCGCCATGTCGCCCGTGTAGTACGTGCGCTGATGAGTGTTGCTCTCGCCGGACTCGACGAACGCTGCGCTGGTGGCGTCCGGGTCATTCCAGTAACCCAAAGCGAGGTGCTCGCCATGCAGGGATATTTCTCCGAAGACCTCTGATTCCTGGCGGGCATCGTCGACCAGTGTCACGCGCGTCCCGGCGACAGGCTGTCCGATCGGCAGTGACAGGTACGGCACCTCGTCCGCATGGGTTGCGAAGAATTGCAGTGCGAGAGTCGACTCGGACGGTCCGAAGCCATTGACCAGAACCGCCTCGGTCGGAGTCAGGCGGCGGAAACGCTCGAGATCGTCACCGCGAGCCTCCTCGCCACCGAGGACGACGGCGCGGATCGTGGCGAGGTCTTCGCGGCGCGCGTTCTCGAACAGAAAGCGGAACACCGTGGGCGTCGAATGGTAGATCGTTACTCCCTGATCGCCCATTCGCTGGGTGATCGCATCCGCGCTTTCCTCCAACAGGTCGAAGGGACACAATCGGGCACCGGACAGCAGGGCGCCGT
>JAAUXY010009484.1_pt1 | contig 22801 bp, 18 predicted proteins | sample 7278121 | NCBI WGS metagenome assembly JAAUXY01 (sample SAMN14350117, study PRJNA611818) | marine sediment metagenome | isolation source: surface marine sediment (1.8m) | place: French Polynesia: Moorea | collected 2018-08 | reverse complement strand
GGCGACGCAGTTACATTCGACTTCAGGCCGGAGAGCGTATGCCTGAAGAGGACTCTCACCTCTCTGACAGAGCACCCTCTCGGGCGCACGAGCGCAGGCATCTTGCCTGCACCAGGCGCAGTCCGAAGGACTGCGCCTCTGGCAGGCGAGACGCCTGCGCTCCCAGCAAGGGCCAGCGAGGTGCTCAGCCGGTCCTGTGAAGAATCTATTCGGCTACAGCCTCTTAGCCGTCAGTCTTCTTTCAACGCTTGCTGTTTACGTAGGCCCTGCCGCTCCATCACCCGTGCCAGCAGCCGAGCCGAACGCGCACGGCGTACTTTGAGGGTCGCGTTGAACGAAATGACGGTTCGCTCTGAAAGGGCGAAACCCCAGGTGGCAATGGCGTCAGGTTTCGCCCCTCCGGGGCGAGGGATGGGGGGATCTGCCAACCCGGGGCTGGCCCCGCCTCGCCAGGGCTCGGCGTCGCCGCCCCGGGCTAGACGATTCGACCCCTCCGGGGCCACCGTTCCAACCAGCTCGAAAACTTGACTCAACTATGGAGACTTTTGAAGATGTCCAGGAGACGGGCGATAGCAGCGACGTCGTTGCCAGAGGCGCAGTCCTTCGGACTGCGCCTGGATGCAGGCAAGATGCCTGCGCTCCCAGCGCCCTGGGCGACGTTGAGCAGCTTCGATGGTCCGGCGCTAGCAGGCGAGACGCCTGCGCTCCCAGCAGGGGGCCAGCGAGGTGCTCAGCCGCTCATGTGAAGGATCTATTCGCAACAGCCTCTTGGCCGTCAGCCTTCTTTCAACGCTTTCTGCTTGCGCAGGCCCTGCCGCTCCATCACCCGTGCCAACAGCCGCGCCGAGCGCGGTGAGAGGTCGGCGAGCCGGGCGAGCCAACCGCGCCAGCGCGGAATGCTGACGATCAGCGGACGCTTGTCGAGCACCCGGCCGAAGATCGTTCGGGATAGGTCCTCGACGCTCAGCACCCGGGGCGCGGTGAAGGTCAACGCCGCTTCCGGGTAGTCGAGCTGAAGATCGAGCATCGGGGTGGCCACGGCGTCGGGACAGACGGTGGTGACGGCGACGCCGTGGGGCCGCAGCTCCTCGGCCGCGGCGAGGGAAAAGGCGCGCACGGCGTACTTTGAAGCCGAGTAGAGGGAGATGCCGGGAATCGGCGCCAGCGACGCCAGGGACGCGATGTTGATGATATGGCCGGAGCGGCTCTCGATCATTCGCCGGGCGGCGGCGCGGGTGCCGAAGACGACGCCCTTGACGTTGACGTCGAAATGACGATCGATGTCCTCGACCGACGCCTCCGCGGCACGCCCCGGGCGAATGTAGCCCGCGACGTTGAGCGCCACGTCGAGGCCGCCCCAATCGCTACAGACAAGCTCCACCATCCGCTGCCAGCCGTCGGGATCGCAGACGTCGAGCTTCTCCGTCCGAGCGCGGTCCTTCGGCCAACCAGCCTCCGCGGCGTGATCGATCAGCGCGGCGAGATCAAGATCGGTGGCCAGGACTCGATGACCGCGCTCGAGCGCCACGCCTGCCAGGTGACGACCGATGCCGCTGGCACAGCCGGTGATCAGGAACCGCTTCGGCGAGGATCCGCTCACGGTGACTCCGATGCCGGTTCGGCAGGGGTTGGCGACTCAGGCGTTTCGGCGGAGGGCACGGCGGCCTCCACCGCCGACTCCGGCAGCAGCTCTTCGATCGGCGCCGGGCGACCCAGGGCATAACCCTGGGCGTAGTCGACGCCCATCTCACGCAGTCGTTCGAGAATCGTCTCGTTTTCGACGTGCTCGGCGACGGTGAGCACGCCGGTGGTATGCCCGACCTCGTTGATCGCGGCGACCATCGCCCGATCGATCGCATCTTCGGCCATGTTGCGCACGAAACTGCCGTCGATCTTGAGATAGTCCACCGGCAAGTTCTTGAGATAGGTCAACGACGACAGCCCGCTGCCGAAATCATCCAGCGCGAAGCGACAGCCGATCTCCTTGAGGGCCGCGATAAATGAGATGACCTTGGTCAGATTATGAATCGCCGCGGTCTCGGTGATCTCGAAACAGACATAGCGCGCCGGCACGTCGTGCTCGGCGATCAGCCCCTGAATGAAGTCGAGCAGGGACGCATCGTTGAGCGAGTTGCCCGAGAGGTTGATGCCGATCTCCGAACCGGTATCGAACAGCCAGCGGTAACGGCCGAAAGCGGTACGAACCACCCAGCGATCGATCGCCGCGATCAGGTCGTAGCGCTCCGCCGCCGGGATGAAGGCGTCGGGCGGGATCATCTTGCCGTCGTCATCGAGCATGCGCAGCAAGAGCTCGAGATGATCGGCCTCGCCGGTGTCCTGAAGGGCGACGATCGGCTGGTAGAAGAGCCTGAAGCGGTCCTCTTCGACCGCCCCCCTGAGCTCGGCGGCGCGCACGATCTGGGCATGCCGCCGGCTCGGGCGCCCCTCCTCCTCGTAAACGTGAACCCGGTTGCGCCCGGCGTCCTTGGCGGTATAACACGCGACGTCCGCCTGGGCCAGGAGCTGCGCGGTGCCCTCGGCCCCGGCGGTGATCGGCACCAACCCGATCGAGACGCCGAGCTGAAACGTCTTCTCCTTCCAGACAAAACGAAAGCTTCGGATCTCGGCCACCGCCATCTCGGCGATCTCGACCGCCTTGCCTAACGGACAGTTGTTGAGCAATAGGCCGAACTCGTCGCCGCCGAGGCGCGCCAGGGTATCGCGGGACCGGACCTTTTGACGCAGCACCACGGTCACCTGCTTGAGCAGCTCGTCTCCGGCCATATGCCCGACCGTGTCGTTGACGATCTTGAACTGATCGAGATCGAGATAACACAGCGCGTGCTGCATGCCGTACTGCTTGGCGCTGGCGACCGAGTGCTCGAGGCGGCGCTCGAACTCGCGACGATTGATCAGATCGGTCAGCGGATCGTGGCTGGCCTGGCGTACCGCCTCCTGGGCCAGCTGACGGGCTTCGGTGACGTCGTTGAACACCAGCACGACGCCGAGCACGGCGCCTTCGCGAGCCCGGATCGGGGCCGCGGTCGCCTGGATGCCATAACGCCGGCCAGGACGGCTGATGAGCACGATGTCGCGCGCCATCGGCGGCGCTTTCTTCTTCTTGAGACAGTGTCGAACCGGATCCGGGGCACGTTTGCCGCTGCCCTCGTGGACGATGCGAAAGACCGCTGACAGCGGCTCGCCGCGGGCCTCTTCGAGCGACCACCCGGTCAGGGACTCGGCGACCGGATTCATATAGAGCACGCCACCGCCGGCGTTGGTGGTGATCACCGCGTCGCCGATCGAGTGCAGCGTGACCTCGGCCCGCTCTTTCTCCTCGGCCAGTGCCTTCTCCGCCCGCTGGCGCTCAGCGACCTCCTTGGCCAGGGCGGCGTTGGCCCGCGACAACTCTTCGGTGCGCTCGACGTCAGCCGCCACCCGCCGGGTCAAGGTCAATAGGTAGACCGCGAGCAGAGCGGTCATGACCAGACCGGCGCCGATCACCAACCAGTCGGCCTGGACGACGATGAACAGCACGACAAGCGCCGCCAGCACCACGGCTACCGGCAGGGCAACCGAGATCCAGCGGTTACTCCAGACGCTGCCGACGACCTTACCGGAGCCGATCGTGCCGGAGCCGTCCTCGGGGGAGTAATGGGGCATGGCCCGCGATTATACGGGCAGACAGCTGACGTCCGGCCCCTCTTTCGCAAGGCCTGCCGTGCGCCGGCCCCGGGAGAGACTTAGCCGAGAAATCTTAACGCAAGCCCGCGAGGGCGCACGCCGTGCGCCCCGCGATGATGACCGCGTGACGCCAGCTAGCTATGGGGACGAAACGCTTGGATGCGCCGCGGATCGGTTTCGATCCGCGCGCCGCCGATCAGGTCGACACAGTCGGGCACCGCGGCGAAGACCGCGTCGAGGCAGGTCGAGATCGCTCGCGGTGAACCCGGCAGGTTGATGATCAGGCAAGAGCCCCGAGTGGCGCCGTGCTGACGCGAGAGGATGGCGGTCGGCACCTCGTCGAGGGACACCCGGCGCATCAGCTCGCCGAACCCCGGCAGCAGCCGTTCGGCGACCGCCTCGGTGGCCTCCGGAGTGACGTCGCGAGGCGCCGGCCCGGTGCCGCCGGAGGTCACCACCAGGTCGCAGCCGACCTCATCGGCGAGCTCGATCAGGGCCGCCTCGATCAGCGCCTGCTCATCGGAGACCAGGCGCTGGTGAAACTCCCGCGGCGAAGTGATCACCTCGTCGAGGTAAGCTCGCACCGCGGGCCCGGAGCGATCCTCGTACTCACCGCGACTGGCGCGGTCGGAAATCGATAGGATGCCGAGTTGGACTGAGCGCATTAGACTGTGATCACGCAGTCGCGCGTGCCGAAGCGATTGAAGACCTCGCGATCCGCGGCCTCGTCATTGATCCAGCGATCGGCGTCAGCCAGGTAACGGAAGCGGTACTCCTGACCGGCCTCGAGCGAGATCGTCGTGCTATGACTTCCGTCCTTACGCCGAGTCAGCGGATGGCTATCGGCGTCCCAGTCGTTGAAGTCGCCGAGCAAAGCGATGGTCTCGGCCTCGACCTCGGCGGGCACCTTGAAGGTGACCCGGCATGCACGACCGCTCTTGGTGTAGTTCTTCTTCAACATGAAATCTCTCCTCGTAGGATGGCTCCCCCGGATGGGGCGATGGCACGCCGACCCTCCCGATGAATGATCGAGCGAGCGACGCTAAAGTGTTGTGGGGCGATGACGGCCAGTCATGAAGAAAAGATAAAAACTCAGCGCCGTCGGTTGCCGGATGAGGGTGCCCGGAAAAAGTCTGGCGGGCCACGACCGGCGCGGCGCAAGGTAGCACATCCGGCCGCTAAAGGCCAGAATTGTCGACAATTGGCACTGTCCCAGTGCCCGACAATTGGCACTGGGTCATTCTGCCTTTCCCAGCTTCGCGGCAGGTCAGCTGCCGATGCCCGCTGACCAGAGGCTGCGCTGGGAAAGGCAAATGACCCATTGCTCGACGATCAGGTCGCTACAGGACGGGTTGCCACCGGCCGGGTATCGTCTTGCCGAACACGGACGGGGGACGAATTCATCGACGCGGCAGCTGCCGCGCCGGCGATGTCGGGCGACGCGATGTCGGGCGACGCGATGTCGGGCGAGCTCAAATCGGACGTCGAGCCGGGGCGCACACCGGCCATGATCCGCCAGCTGACGACTTTTTCGTCGATCTCGCGCAGACGCTTGCAGATCAGGCGACACAACAGCTCCAGGAAACCGCGCGCCGAACGCGGATCCATGGCCATGATCTCGGACAGCGTCGGCTGATCGAAAGTGACCACCGTCGCCGGCCCCTCGAAAGCCTTGGCGTCGGCCGATCTCGGCTCGCCGTCGATCAGCGACATCTCACCGAAAAAGTCACCTCGATCGAGAATCGCCAGCGCCTCTTCGCCGCCACCGGGGATGAACTTGCTGATCATCACCCGACCCTCGAGGACCACGTACATCTCCTGGCCCTCGTCGCCCTCGTGGAAGAGATAAGTTCCTCCGGGATAGCGCTTGACGTTCGACAGGTCGGCGAGGGTTTCAAGCTCCGTCCCGGTGAGGCCCTGCTCGCGCAACAGCTCGATCTTGTCGTCCGCGCCCACTTCGACGGTGCCCGCCTCGATCGACCGATCCCGCTTGCGCAGCTTGTCCGAGGCCGTATCGTCGGAGAAAAATGTCCGCAACTCTTCGTTGGCACTCCGCAACTTCTGGGCCAGACTGTGCCAGAACCCCCAATAGAGCTGCACTCCCAGATCCGGATGCTGCCGGATGACCAGCTCGAGCTCGTCGGGATCGAGACGGATGACGTCGCAGCTCGCGACCGCGACCGCTTGACCGGTGCGCTCACCGGGATGAATGAAGTTGATCTCGCCAAAGACGCTTCCCGGGCCCAGAACACCCAGCGAGTAGTTGCCGTAGGCGGTCGGTCGATGGATCTGAACCCGACCTTTCTCGAGCACGAAGATGTCGGCGCCCTGGCTGTTGTAGGGAATGATCGTCGAATCCTTCTCGTAATGTTCTTCGCTGGCCGCGTGGGTCAGGTGAAAAATCTGTTCCTCGTCCAGGTTCGACCAGGCATCGAGGCCGCGCAGGCGCCGCGCCAGCTCCAGGCGGCCGCTCTCGGGCCGAGGACGGGGCATCAGACGCACCTTGCGAGCCATTTCCTCGTCGGCCAGGATGCGCTCGCGCAAGAGCTCGAGACGCTCGAATGCGGTCTGCAGCTTCTCCCGGCGTTCACGAAATAGCTGCACCAGATCGGCGCCGGAGATCTTGCGAATGGCCTTCAAGGTACGGATGCGCTTCTTGAGGTGGCGGGCGTTTTCCCGATCATCGTCCCGCAGCAGCAGGAAGGCGTCGATGGTGGCCTCGAGCGCTTCGGCATAGTGCTCGCGCTCGTACTCGACACGCCCCAAGAGATCCGCGATCTCCCGATCGAAAGGGTTGTAACGCTGTGCCCGGCGCAGCTCGCGGCCGGCCTCGTCGAAGCTATTGTCGCGAAACAGCAGCTTGCCGTTGAGCTTGTGGGCAAACGGGTTGATCATTTCCCGGCGGCACGCGATCTCGAGGCATTCGGTCGCCAGGTCAGGCTTGCCCCGCTCCTCGTACAGCGCTGCCAGACCGAAAAAATGAGCCGAGTCGATCGCCGCCCGGCGCATCTCTTCGCGCACCACCTCCCGAGCATCGCGTGCCGAATCTCCCAGGCTGGCGCGCCGATGCTTGCGCACCTCGGCCAGATTCAGCTGGATGCCCATGTTGTTGGGCGCAAAGCGCAGGGCGAGCTGAAGCATTTCGTCTGCTTCGTCGAACATCTCGCGATCGGCGAAGCTTTTGGCCAGCGACGTCAGCTGCTCCAGATCGACAGGAGACTTCTTGGACGAGGTCATTGAACCGTCCAGTGTATCATGCTCACGATGGCTCAGTCGGCCGACACGACATCACGGCCCCGGGTCATTTTGCCTTTCCCAAATGGCCCGACGCTGCCATCATACAATTGGACGATTCACTTAGAATTCTATGTCCATTCGACTATCATGACGCGATGATGACCTCCCGGCGATCGATCGAAGAGCAACTGCGAGCCGCCGCCGGCCCACAGGAGCCCAGGGGCGCCGAGCCTGCCGATATGGCCTGGAAGGGCATCGAGCTCTGCCGGCAAGGCGACTGGCAGGAAGGGCTCTATTGGCTGGGCCTGGCGGCCGGGGCCAAGGAAGACGGCGATGAGCTGCCGGCTCTGTTCTACTCCTATCTCGGCTACGGCGTCGCCAAGTATCAGAAGCAGCAGCTGCAGGGGCTGAAGCTCTGCCAGCGAGCGATCGAGATCGAGTTCTACCAGCCGGAGAGCTACGACTTTCTGGCCCGCACCCACCTCTTGATGGGCGACCGCCGTGCAGCCTACGACGTCGTCGAGCGCGGCCTGGAAGTCGATTCCACTCATGAAGGGTTGGTGGCGCTGCGCTCGGAGCTCGGCGAACGCCGTCCGCCGGTGCTTTCCTTCCTGCCCCGCCATCACGGGCTCAACCGCTGGCTGGGTATGGCGCGCCACCGGTTGCTCGAGCGCGGCAAGAATCGCCGCTGACCGCCTAAAATCCAGGCACCAGGCACGGTTCGGCGAAGCACTGGGTCAGTTTGCCTTTCACAGCGCAGCCTCTGGTCAGCGGGCAGAGGTCTGCGGAGGGTACGGATCGGCTCCCGGAGGAAATAGCGGAGGCGGTGTGTTTGAGCGCAGCGAGTTTGCCGGAGCCCGGAGGGAGCCGACCAGGAGTCCTGAATTGGGCCAAGCTGACCTGCGGCGAAGCTGGGGAAGGCAACTGACCCAGTGCATTCGGCGATCCAAACTGGCGTCGTCGTCCGAGCCTCGGTATGATGACTGGCTCACGCCCAAGGGAGTTTGACTGTGCTGGATCTAATCGACCTATCCAAGACGCTGCCCAAAGAGCAGTACCAGCAACGGCTACCGCAGCTCCGGCGCCGGCTGCTGCAGTTGCAGCAGGCCTCCTGGCAGGCCGGAATGGCCAGCGTGCTGCTGTTCGAGGGTTGGGACGGCTCGGGCGTCGGCGAGTGCATCCGTAAAGTCACCGAGCGTCTCGAGCCCCGCGGTTTTCGGGTGGTCTACGTCAACCGGCGGCCGCGGACCTACGAGCGTTCCCTGCCGTGGATGTGGCGCTTCTGGCTCGAGGTCCCGAACTACGGCCAGATGACGTTCTTCCAACGCAGCTGGTATCGCAGAATCCTGCTGCGCCGGGGGGAAAAACATATCAAGGAGCTCGGGTGGCACCGTGCGGTGCGCGACATCCTCGACTTCGAGCGCACCCTGACCGACGACGGCTATGTGCTGATCAAGTTCTTCCTGCACATCAGCAAAGAGGAGCGGGAAAACCGCCTTCTGAGCATGGAACAGGACCCGGCGGAAAGCTGGAGGATCAGCAAGCGCAGCTGGCAACATCACCGCCGCTACGACGACTACCACGCCCTGGTGGAAGAAATCCTGGCACGCACCGAGACCGCCGCCGGCCCCTGGAAGATCGTCGAGGCGACCGACTTCCGCTGGGCCCGGGTGACCATATTTCAGACGATGGTCGAACGGCTGCAGGACGCGATGCAAGCTCGAGGGCTGCCGCTGCCCGAGCCCCCGGGAGACGACGCCGACTATTACCTGGACACCGAACCTGAAGCCGAGGCCAACCATGCTTGAGACCGTCGACCTCAGCTTGAAGCTGGAGAAAGACGCTTATCGCCAGCAGCTGCTGGAGCTGCAGCTGCGGATGCGCGAGCTGGCGCACTGGCTATATTTCGAGAAGCGTTCGATGGTGCTGGTCTTCGAGGGCTGGGACGCTGCCGGCAAGGGCGGCTCGATCCGCCGGTTGACCGAGAAGGTCGACCCTCGCGGCTTCGAGGTTTTCCCGATCGCGGCGCCGGCCGGCGACGACAAGACTCACCATTACCTCTGGCGATTCTGGCGCCGGCTGCTGCCGCCTCAGGAGAAGCAGATCCTGATCTTCGACCGCAGTTGGTACGGCCGGGTAATGGTCGAGCGCGTCGAGGGATTCGCAACTCGGCCGGAGTGGCAGCGGGCCTATCGCGAGATCAACGACTTCGAGCGTCAGCTGCGCGAATCAGGCATGCTGCTCGGCAAGTTCTGGTTCCACGTCAGTCCCGAGGAGCAGCTCAGGCGATTCACAGCCCGGGAGCACACGCCGCACAAGAACTGGAAACTGACCGACGAAGATTGGCGCAACCGCGACAAGTGGCAGGCCTACGAAGATGCGGTCGACGACATGCTGCTCAAGACCAGCACGCCGCACGCGCCATGGACCGTGATCGAAGGTGAAGACAAGCGCTGGGCGCGGGTCAAGACCCTACGCTCGGTGACCCGGATGGTCGCCCACGAGGAGCAGAAGGCCGAGGCTGCAAAAGCCAAGAAGAAGGCCAAGAAGAAAGCCAGTAAGAAGGCCAAGGCCAAGAACGGCCAGCCATGAAGAAGTCGGATCGCGACAGCTCTCGGCGCCGCAAGCAGCTGATGGTGGTGTGCTCGAAAGGCGTCCGCCAGCGTTTCCTGCGCGGCATGATCACCCACGATCTGGTCCAACGGGGTCTGTCGTTCGACGACGGCTATGCCGCCGCCCATGCCATCCGCGATCGTCTGTCAGAGCACGACGAGGTGACGACGGCGGAGATCCGGGACCTGATTCAGGAACACCTCGAGGCGACTTTCGGCACCGAGCTCCCGCCCTACCTGCAGAAACCGGTCAAGCCGGTGCCCGAACGTTTCGTGCTCAAGGACGGTCAGAAGCAACCGTTTTCGCGCGGTCTCCTGGCTCGCAGCATCTATGCCGCCGGCCTCGACCTCGATCGCGCCTATCGGTTGGTCGCCGAGCTCGAGCAGGAATTGCGCGAGGCGGGCGTGACGATTTCCAGCAGCCGCGACATCGCCCGACGGGTGGCCGAGCTGCTGGAGCGATTCGAGGGCGCCGGGGCAGCGCAGCGCTACTGGCTGGTCCGCCGCATCCACCGCCTGCCGCGACCGCTGGTCATCTACGCCGGTGGCGCCAGCGGCACCGGCAAGTCGACCCTGGCCCTCGAGCTGGCCCCCTTGCTGCGCATCTATCGCATCATCTCGACCGACACCATCCGCCAGATGATGCGCATGGTGTTCTCGCCCAAGATCCTGCCGGCGCTGCACAGCTCTAGCTTCGAGCTCGCGCCGCCGTATGGCCAGGAGCCGTTTCCGGAGGACCGCCCGGCCTCGCCCCACGATCCCGAATTCACCCAGCGCCTGACCGCCACTTTCGAGGAACAGGCCACCCGGGTCAGCGTCGGCGTTCGCGCCGTGGTCGAGCGCACGATCGGGGAAAACGTCAGCCTGCTGATCGAAGGCGTCCATCTCTACCCGCCGCTGGTCCCGTTCCCCGATCTCGAAGGGGCCGTCTACCAGGTGCCGATGGTCCTGGCGACGCCGGACCTCGAGAATCATCGCGCACGCTTCCTGGCGCGTGCACACCTCGGAGGCCGACGGGCCGAGCGCTATGTCGAAAACTTCGATGCGATCCGTACCATCCATGACCTGGTGCTGCAGCAGGCCGAGGCCCACGATGTGCCGCTGCTCGACACCTCCTTCGAAGAGCCGGCCATGCGCACCCTGCGGCTGGTCAGCGGCATGCTTCAGAGGCGCCTCCCGGCCCTGGCACAACCCAACTGGAGCGGGCCGGCTTCGATCACGCCGACGCTGCTGCTGGTGATCGACGGCCTCGCCGATCGGCCCGTGCGGGCCCTCGGTGGACGCACGCCGCTGGCGGCCGCGGAGACGCCGAATCTGGATCGCCTGGCGCGCGAGGGGCAGTGTGGCCTCGCCGACCCGGTGGCGCCGGGAGTGGTTCCCGATACCGCGGCCGGCAGTCTCGCCCTCTTCGGTCAGTCGCCTCTGGCCTTGAAGCGTGGCCCGGTAGAAGCCCTGGGGGCCGGAGTCGAGCTGTCTGCCGGCGATATCGCCCTGCGCGGCAACTTCGCCACCCTCGACGGCAACAACCAGGTGGTCGATCGCAGGGCGGGCAGAATCCGCGATCGAACCGGCAAACTAGCCAGGGCGATCGACCGCCTGCCGCTGTCGAGCGATCTCGCCGGCGAAGTCGAGGTGCGGGTCAAGGCCGCGACCGAGCATCGGCTGGCGATCGTGCTGCGCGGCGAAGGCCTATCCTCGGCGATCCAGGGTTCCGATCCCGGTGACGGTGCCGCTGCCGGCCCACCGCTGGCGCCCCAGCCGATCGACCCCAACGATGAGCGGGCGGTCGAGACCGCACGCATCCTGGCCTTGTTCGAACAGAAAGCGCGCAAGGTCCTGGCCAAACATCCGATCAACCGAGCCCGCAAGGAAGAAGGCCTGCCGCCCGCCAATATCGTGCTGACCCGCGGCGCCGGCCGAATCCATCAACTGATCCCGCTCGAGGAATCCGGCATCCCGCTGCGCTTGACCTGCGTCTCGGGCGACCGCACGGTGCTCGGTCTAGCCGCCCTCCTGGGGGCGGAGACGATCAGCCGCGACAACATGACCGCTAATCTCGACACCGATCTCGAGGCCAAGTTCGACGCTGCTGACAAGGCGTTGAAGCGCAGCGATCTCGTCGTCTTGCATGTCAAAGGGGCGGATATCGCCGCCCACGATCAGCGACCGGACCTCAAAGCCGCCTTCCTCGAGAAAGTCGACGCCGCCCTGGGTGAGTTCCTCAAAAAACGTTCTGGGAGCAAGCGCAAAAAACTCCGGGTCGCGGTCGCGGCCGACCATGCGACCCTCTCCGAGAGCGGCCAACACGCCGCCGATCCGCTGCCGGTGCTGATCTGGGGCCAGGGTATCGAGGCCGACGAGGTCGAGATCTTCGATGAGACGTCGGCGGCGGCCGGCAAACTTCAACAATTCCCTCTCCAGATGCTCCTCGAGCGTCTTTTCGAGCTCAGCTGATGAGCTCACGGCAGGTCCTTCGATCGACAACCCGCCTCGACTCAGCTTGGATACAGCGCACGGATCGAGCTGACGAGGCGTTCTCCATCCGCGTCGTCGACACACAGATGAGGCGCGATGCGCAAGCTTGATCCACGAACGCTCACCAGAATCTTCTTGGCCTTGAGCTCTGCCAGAAGCCGTTCCGGGACACCATCTTCGAACCTCAGACCGAGGATGTGGCCGGCCCGTCTTTCAGCGGGCAGCGTCGAGATGCCAAGGTGGGCCAGCGCTTCAGCGATGCGTTGATTTCGAGCCCCCAGCGTCGCCGCGATCGCTTCGGGCGTCCAGGCCAGAATACGCTCTAGGGCGGCGATCAGCATCGGCAGCAAGATGAAGTTGGCCCGCTCTCCCATGTCGAAACGCCGAGCTCCCGCCTGAAAGCTGTCACGGTAGTCGAGGAGGTTCGTGAAATCCTCCGATCCTTCGCGAGTGATCCAGTTGTACTCGAGTGGAACACCCTGATGATGGTGCTCGGCCGCGTACAAGAAACCGATACTGTAAGGACCCAGCAGCCATTTGTAGGCCGCGCAAGCCACGAAGTCCGGTTTCACTTCGTCCACCGCGAAGGGGAAGACACCCGCCGACTGCGTCAAATCGAGGACCAGCGTGGCGTCGACCGAGCGCAGGGCTTGGCCGATGCGGATCAAGTCGAGCTTGGCACCGTCGATCCAATGGCAATTCGGAAGTGCGGCAAGGCCGATCCGTGAGTCGATCCGCTCGAGCACCGCGCGGGTCCAGTCACCATCTACCGGTCGAGGAACGAAGTGGATCTCAGCTCTATCGCGGTCGGCCATGGCTTGCCAGGGATAGACGTTAGAAGGGAACTGCCCGTCGAGAAGCAAAATGACCTGCCCTGGTGCGAGCTTGATGTTCGCGGCCGCGACCCCGATCCCGTATGAAACCGAGGGCACGATCGCAATGTGACTCGCGCTCGTGCCAATCAGCCGGCCGACCAGCTCGCGAGCACGCTCAGCCGGCTGAAAGAAGTCATTCGCAACGAGGTCCCATGGGCGAGAGGTCAGCTCGAGCGCCTGCTCGGCCGCGGAACGGACAGCGCGTAGCATCGGCGCCATGTAAGCGCAATTGAAATACGCGACGCCTGGTTCAAGCTCAAAGTGCGCCTTTTGACTGGTCAACATGTCACGTCACCCGCTCCGAGTGGCGTTGATGGGAATGCCCGGATCGTAGACGATGTCTCCAGATCTACTTTGTGGCGCTCAAAGCCACGGTAGCGTTTGAAATCTCGGATAACTCGGACCCCTTGGGCGACGGGTGCGAGGTGAGATTGTAACGCGCGGCCGCTGCTTCGATAATGGCGCTGATGAGCTTGGCTGGAGCCTCCGCCGCGGTCACTCCGTATAGAGACTCGATGATCAGGCTCCGGCTCTTGAGCGGGTTCAAGCCAGGGATGCCATTGACGTCGATGACTTTCGGCTGGCCTGTCGCGTCCTCGCGCAAATCGATACGAACGTGGTCAAGGCAGTCGAGCACGGTCGCTGTCTGCTCAGCGATGGTGCATAGCGTCTCAGAACGATCCTCAGGGATCTCGAACTTCAGCCAGCCTTCCTCCTTGAGCCTGTTGGTCAGGGTCGGGTAGCGCTCGAAGGCTTCCGAGTGGATGATGTTCTCCACCGGACGAAATCTTCGCTCAGGTCCGTTGCCGGTCATCGAGACCGTGAACTCACGCCCGGGCAGGTATTCCTCAACGACCGCGCTTTGCTGGAAGTGCCGGTGGACCATTTCGATCCGCTCTTCGAGCTGTACGAACGTGGTGACCACGCTTTGCTCGTTGACCCCGGTGCTTTCAGACTCGAAACGGGGCTTGACGAAGGCCGGGAGTGCGAGCGCGGGAATCTCTTGCCCCGGCGCGATGCAATGCTGCCAGGGCACTCCGATTCCCGCACGGCGGAGCCGCTCGTTGGTGTGCGCCTTGTCCAGCATCGCCCGCATGCAACGGTAGCCAGATCCGACGTAAGGGATCGCCAAGCGCTCGAGGAGCTCCAAGATCCAAGGCTGATCCGCGCTATCGCCGACGAAGTCGTCGTGCTCGGAGAGATAATAGAGCGAGGACCATGCCAGGTCACAAGGAGATCGGCGAAGCTCGCGGTGCAACTGCACAAACTCGGTGATGAACGATATCTCCGCCTCATGGCCGAGGGTACCGAGGATGTCCGCGACCATCTCGGTCGTTGCCAGATCACCCCAGCCCTGAACGTGACCGGCCGAACCGGTGATGAGCTTGATTCGCATGGCCTTCCCCTTAGAGCTCACCGCTGAACGTGCCCGCGTAGCGGGCAAAATTGTCCAGGACCTGCCGGCCGACCTCTTTTGAAGAAGAGATCGAGAAGTCGACCGCAAAAAGCTCACGCTCTTGATGCTGAAAGGCAACAATGCGTCCGCCATCCGCTCGCGCCGTGACTTCGAACCCGCTGGGCAGACTGTCTAGCGAGCTCCCTCGCCAGTCGTCGAGTTGGATGGTGCCGGGCAGGAAGTCAAAGAGAACGCAGTTGTTGTCAACCTTGACTTGTGTCACCGATCCGTTCGGACTCGCCCGCGGTACAACGCGGCCACCGTAGGCCAGAACAAACAAAGTCGCGGCTTCGCCGATCGCGAGCAACGGGACTTCACAGTGCTCGATGAAATCCGCGAAGCGTTTCTTGCTGATCGCGTCGACGTCCAGCTGATCTGTGACGATGACTCCAATGGCACCTTCCGCACTGTCAGCCGAGAGCTTTTCAGGCTCTATCCAGTGCGGCTCGAAGCGGAGCTCAGCGAGCTTTGCGCGGATCAACTTCTCATCGCCAGAAGCGGGAGCCTGTGGCCGTCCAGCAACTAGGAACATATGTTCGAAACCTTTCTTTATGTCATGCTCGAGGCTTGACGATCTTGAGCAACTTCGAATGGCCCAGGCCGTGCACCGTGGGCTTGGCACAGCCCACCTCGCGTTCCCAGAACCGGGTATCGTCAAACACCTCGAGGACGAGTGGTAGATGGCCGTCTTGAGAGAACAACGTGCCGCCCGCGCTCAATAAAGGGTATAGATGCCGAAGGCAGGTCCTTGTCGAGGAGGCGAGATCAACATCCAGGTAGATGACCGCGATCGCCTGGTTGAATCCGGTCATGCTTTCTTCGAACCATCCGGGCACCAAGTGACAAACGTCCGGCGCGCCGAATCGATTGATGTTGCCCCGGACTTCGTCGATATGCCCGCAGTATTCACCTTCCACAAAGGTAACAGGATTGCCAAAGATGTTCACGTCGTGATTCTCATCGTGGCAGGGCAGGCCGGCGAAGGAGTCGAAGATTGTGAGCTGACGGCGAACGGCGGCGACCGCGAGGCTGAACTTGGCGGTGCTGCCACCTTGATAGCAACCAGCCTCCACGATACACCCCGGGACTGAATCATCGAGAGCGAGAATCGAGCGAATACAAGCCAACACTTCGCCTTGGGTGTGCGGGCAATCCAAGTGTTTCGAGATTTCCCTCAACTGCCACGCGTACCTGTATCGTCCCCTGACCGAGCCGACCTCATCGGGAAGCTCACCTCGCGGCGGGTTCAGGACAAAACCCGCCAGGGACTTGAAATCCTGCCAGACCTCTCCATTCAGCACAAGGTCCGTCCTCGTGGTCAGAGGCGCCGAGAGTGCTCGCTAGCAGCCCGTGGCGAAAGTCGTCAACCGCGGCCGATCTGAACTACAGAAGGCATGTTGTGCTGCTCGTCCTGAATCATCGAAGGTGATTTAGGCGGCTCGTTCATGGCCGCGACGATCTCCGACTCAGTAACACCACTTTCACGGCCGAGCTCCACCAGCGGTCGCTGATTCGGATCGACCCGAGTGTGGCCGCAGAAAGACGACTTGAAGTGATTGTAACGCCAGATCTTTTCTTCCTTCGAAATCTGGCCGCTCATCGAGTTGGATGGGTTGCCGGGCCGCTGCGAGAACATATGACAGGCTACGGTGTCATATCCCGCATCCTGGCAGAAGCGGATCGTCATCTCCAATTCCTCGCGAGTTTCCGAGGGGAATCCGACGATGACGGCCGACGACAAAATGAGCTCATTCGAGGTCGCCCGCAGTTGTTGGATCATGGACAGGAAATGATCCATCTTGAACATCCGCCGCATCAATCGCAGAACGCGTGGCGAACCCGACTGGATCGGTGAATGGAAGAGCTCGATCTTGCCTTGTTTGCACAATTCGAGAAGAGGCTCGAAGTTCTTCCTCACGTACATCGGATTGACGTCTTCGAGGACCAGCTGGAAATCCTTGTCGACTTCAGTGAATTTATGCAGAAGTTGCCCGAGGTTGAGCCTCGGCTTGAGGTCGAGCCCGTAGGCCCCCGCATTTTCTCCGATGAGATATATTCTGCGGTGGCCCTCTTCGAGGGCCTGGTGGAACTTGGCCATGATCTCCTCGATGGGGCGACTCCGGTTGTTGCCGGTCTTCCAGATCGAGCAGAAAGAGCATCGATTGCTGCAACCTTCCGCGATAGTGATGAAGTAACGATCCGTGTTGGGCATCTGGGCAGGTTCAGGAAAGTCTTCTAGCGGAACCTGAGCCCCGACCAGACTGGTGATCTTGGCATAGTCGTCCATGTCGAAAGTGGAACCACCGAATTCCGATGCGACGCGATCAGGGTTGATCTTTGTCAGACACCCGCCCATGATGATCTTGGCATCATCACGTTTGTATTTCTTGATTTTCGCCAGGGCATTGAAGTCCCCGTCCTCGATCTCCTGAGTGAAGCCGCAAGTCGTCAGCACGAACAGGTCAGCGTCGGGGTCGATCCGTAGCTCCTCGAGGGGGAACGCGTACTTGTTGGTCGGGTCGAGGTCATGATGGGTCTGACTGATGACATAGCCGTTGCCTTTGAAGAAGCGGCGAAGCCTCTCGACCTTGGTGCCTTCTCGGTGACAGCTTTTTTCGATGATCTGAACTCGGGGCATTTCAATCTCCTCCTTGGACCCTAAGGTTCGTCTCTGGACGCCGAATCGCAACGGGACTCCGATGTCGTTCGAGGATCGAAAACACGTATCAACCTACCCGTCTTGTCTCACAGACTCTCTTGTCTCACAGACTCTCATATTGTCAGACTTGCATATTCCCTATGTAGCCCACAGCTTCTCACATAGAGTAGCCAAGTGCAAGCGACTGTCTGAGGAACTCATCAGCCGCCATCCGCGGGCTCCAGCAAGACCGATGTGCTGTTGAGCTATAATCCGTGGCCTCAACGCGGACTCGCGGCGTCCTCATGCCGCCCTGCCGGGTAGTCCCCTGGCGTCCGGACCTTGTTACGATTCTTCGAGACCATGACGAAGTCAGACTCGAGGCTGCACGACGCGGCAACCGGCTCTGGAGATTCTTCTGAGTATCGCGCGCCAGCACTACTTGCACGGTCGGGGCACAAGTTCACGGAGGATGAGTGAACCAGATGGTCATTGCAGATAGCCAAGCAGGCCCCATTTCCGAGGCCTTCACCGGCCTCGACGTGCCGCGGATCCTGGGTCACGTCGAAGGTCCGGAGCCGGGGCCGACGCTGATCGTGGTCGGCGGACTGCACGGCAACGAGCCGGCCGGGGTCCAGGCGCTGTTGCGCATCTTGGCACGTCTCGAAGCCGAGCCGACCTATCTCACCCGGGGGCGGATCGTCGGTTTGGCCGGTAACCGCAAGGCACTGAGGGCCGGCCACCGCTACCTGGCCTACGACCTCAACCGCAACTGGCTGCCGCGGAGAGTCGAGAGGCTGCGCTCAACACGGTCCCCTCTCGATGGCGAGGATGAAGAGTTGGTCGAGCTCGATCGCGAGATCCTGAGCCTGCTCGCGAGCGCCGACGAGCAAGTCTACCTGCTCGACCTCCACACCACGTCCGGCCCCAGCCAACCTTTCGCCACTCTCGACGATTCGCTACGCAATCGGGCCTTTTCGGCCGCATTTCCAGTTCCCGTGGTCCTCGGCCTGGATGAAGAGTTGGCCGGCACACTCTCGAGTCACGTCGAGGCTATGGGGCTGATCAACATAGGCTTCGAGTCCGGCGTACACGATGGCCCGGAGTCGGTGGCTCGGGCGGAGGCGGCGATCTGGATCGCACTCGAAGCCAGCGGCGTGCTCGAGGCCGGCAGCTGTCCTGAGGTCGAGGCGGCGCGCGTCAGCCTGGCAAAGGCGTGTGCCGGGCTTCCGGATGTCGTGGAGATTCGCTATCGGCACGCGATCACCCCCGCGGATGGTTTTCGGATGGACGCCGGGTACGAGAATTTCCAGCCGATCGCGGTTTCTGAGAGGCTCGGCGAAGATCAGCGGGGCCCGATCACCTCGCCGTTTGCCGGGCTGATGTTCCTGCCCCTATACCAGGAGCAGGGGGGCGAAGGATTCTTCGTCGCTCGCCCGGTTCGCAGGATTTGGCTCAAGATCTCGGCGATGGTCCGCCGCTGGCGGCTCGAGCGTGCGATTCATCTGATGCCCGGGGTCAAGCGGCATCCGGAGCTGGCCGGCAGCTTCATCGTCGACCGCCGCTACGCCCGCTGGCTGGCACTCGAGCTCTTTCATCTTCTGGGCTTTAGCCGACGCAGCGAAATGGACCGCTACCTGGTGATGTCACGACGTAACCATGTTGACCCGATCGACCGTTAGGCGCGGCTTGAGTGGGCGTGATGTGCTCGTTGCCGTTGCTCGGGAGAGAAGCTAAAATCATCGAAAAGCAGCCGTAAAGATCCAAGCTTCTGTCGCCCGAGCTCTTCCAGAGGAGAACCCTATGCCAACAGCCAAACCATCGCTGATCGCCGTCAAGGGTATCGGCGAAGCGACTGCATCCAACCTGACCGCGGCCGGCATCGATACTCCGGAAGCTCTCGCCACCGCCTCGATCGAAGACATTACCCGGGTCCGCGGCTTCGGGCCAGCCCGAGCAGCGACGGTTCGTGCCGCTGCCGCAGAATTGGTGGATCAGCACGCTGGAGCTGAAGAGGCCGCGGCCACCGAAGAAGCTCCGATCGCCGAGGAGCCGCCGGCCGAGCCCGTTCCAGACGCCGAGACGAAGAGCAAGAGCAAGAAGAAGACCGGCACCAAGAAGAACAAGGCCAAGAAGAAGACCGGCACCAAGAAGAACAAGGCCAAGAAGGGCAAAGTCAAGAAAGACCAGGCCAAGGACGCATCGCCCAAGAAAGCCAAAGACAAGAAGAAGAAAACAGCGAAGGCTGAAGTCCCAAAGGCGAAGGGCAAAAGCAAGAAGGCCAAGGCCAAGAAAACGAAGAGCAAGGCCAAGAAGGCAAAGAGCAAGGCCAAGAAAACCGAAGCCAAAAAAGTGAAGGGCAAAGCCAAGAAGGCTGAAGCCAAGAAGGCTGAAGCCAAAAAACCGAAGAGTAAGGCCAAGAAGAAAGCCAAGGCCAAGAAGAAAGCCAAGGCCAAGAAGTAAATCCCGCCCCTCCAGCCGGGTAGTCCCAAGACCCCCTGGCAGGACGGTGGCAGATCGGTGCGACTGCGAAATACTGTCGCACGATGAGCCCTCCTCCCGGCAGCGACGAAGAGCTACGGCTCTTCGCCCAGCTTCAAAACAGCCTCCCGGACCTCTTCCAGCGGGTCTTCCCTGATCCCCTACAGCCCCGCACGGTCGTGGTCAATCCCAGCCTGACGCTGGATACCGAACTGCTGGAGAAGATCTCCGGCGTCCAGTACTACGAGGAGCGCATGCTGTGCATGCTGATGCTGCTGCGTCTGCCGCGCACCCGCGTCATCTTCGTCACCAGTACCCCGGTTCACCCGACCATTGTCGACTACTATCTGCACCTGCTGACCGATGTACCGGGCGCCCATGCCCGCAGGCGGCTGACGCTGATCTCCTGTCACGATGCCTCGAACAGGCCGCTGACCCACAAGATCCTGGAGCGCCCGCGGCTGCTCGCGCGCATCCGCCGGGCGATCCCCGAGATCGGCGGTGCGCACATGACGTGTTTCAACACCTCGGAGGCGGAGCGCACCTTGGCGGTCCAGCTCGGCATCCCGATCTACGGCTGCGATCCGGCGCTGATCGACCTGGGCTCGAAGAGTGGCAGCCGCGAGATCTTCCGCGAGGCCGGCATCCTACTGCCTGACGGCTTCGAGCGCCTGCGCGACGAAGGCGACATCATCGACGCCTTGACCGAGCTCAAACGCCGGCAGCCAGGGCTCGCGCGAGCGGCGATCAAGCTCGAGGAAGGTATGTCGGGTGAGGGCAACGCGGTGTTCACCTTTGACGGCAGTCCGAACGGCACGGCACTCAAAAGCTGGATTCGGGACGAGATCCCCGTCCGCACCCGCTTCGAGGCCAAGGACGAAACGTGGGAGCGCTACCGCTCAAAGTATCAAGAGATGGGTGGCATCGTCGAAGTCTTCGTCGACGGCGAGAACAAGCGTTCACCGTCGGTGCAGTGCCGGATCGACCCCACCGGCGAGGCGGCGGTGATTTCGACTCACGATCAGGTCTTGGGCGGTCCGACGGGCCAGATCTTCAAAGGCTGCACCTTCCCCGCCGACCCGGAATATCGATGCACCATTCAGGACGACGGCATGAAAGTCGCCGAGTTACTCCAGCAACGCTCGGTGCTCGGGCGCTTCGGCGTCGACTTCGTGTCGGTTCGCCAGGACGGCGAGTGGCGGCACTACGCGATCGAGATCAACCTGCGCAAAGGCGGCACCACCCACCCTTTCATGACCCTGCAATTCCTCACCGACGGCAACTTCGACCAGGAGACCGGTATCTACCGCACCCGCACCGGCCAGCCCCGCTTCTACTACGCCTCGGACAATCTCAAGAGCCCGGACTACCAGGGACTGTTGCCCGAAGACCTGATCGACATCGCAGTCCACCGGCACCTTCATTTCCATACTACCTCCCTGCAGGGAGTCGTCTTCCACCTGATCGGTGCGCTCTCGGAGTTCGGCAAGCTGGGCGTGGTCTGCGTCTCCGACTCGATCGATAGCGCCCGCGATCTCTACGCCTCCACCGTCCGGGTGCTGGACGACGAAGCACGGAAGGGCTAAAACTCCGACACAACCACAGGTTAAAACCTGTGGCTCTACGTGCCTCAAGTTCTGTCCGGGTTATCCGGCAATTCCCGAGGTTTAGCTCGTTACTGGCGAGCGGATGCCATCCGGGCTCTGGTCCCCTCTCCCCCTCGGGGAGAGGGTTAGGGTGAGGGGTACTCTGGGGCGAGTGAGCCGAAGAATACGCCTCCGGCACCGCTTGTTTCCCCCTCACCCCGGCCCTCTCCCCCAGAGGGAGAGGGGGCTGTCGCCCCTCGAGGTCGCCGTTCTCGCCACCTCCGGGCTCTGGTCCCCTCTCCCCCTCGGGGAGAGGGTTAGGGTGAGGGGCCCGAACTTCCTCGAAACCCGGACTGAACTTAGGAGAAGCTGTACTAGCCACGGGTTTCAACCCGTGGCGTCGAACAACCCGACTGAGCTCCGCGTATAGTGACACAATGAGCTTGTCGTCAATGCCCGAACGGGCGACGATGACGGGAGTCAGATCATGTCCAATGTCCTCGCCGAAGCCTCCCCTCGCTCGGCTGCCAAAGCGGCGGAGCCGGTCTTCATCGCCCGTGGAATCACCAAGGTTTACCACATGGGCGAAGTCGACGTGCACGCTTTGCGCGGCATCGACCTCGAGCTCAATGAATCGGAGTTCACAGTGCTCCTGGGGCCCTCGGGCAGCGGCAAATCGACCCTGCTCAACATCCTCGGTGGGCTCGACGTGCCGACCGACGGCCAGGTGTTCTACCGCGGCGGCGAGCTGACGGCGGCCGACGACCGCGGGCTGACTCAATATCGCCGCGACCACGTCGGCTTCGTCTTTCAGTTCTACAACCTGATCCCGAGCCTGACGGCCCGCGAAAATGTGGCCCTGGTGACCGAGATCGCCCCCGACCCGCTGGCTCCGGAAAAGGCCCTCGAGCTGGTCGATCTAGGCGACCGGATGGACCACTTCCCGTCCCAGCTCTCGGGCGGCGAACAGCAGCGGGTGGCGATTGCCCGCGCCATCGCCAAGCGCCCCGACGTCTTGCTGTGCGACGAGCCGACCGGCGCCCTCGACATCTCGACCGGAGTGGTGGTGCTCGAGGCGATCGACCGGGTCAACCGCGAGCTCGGCACGACGACAGCCGTGATCACCCACAACGCCGCGATCTCGGAAATGGCCGATCGGGTGATCTCGCTCGCTGACGGCCGCATCGCCTCCGAAAGACGCAACGCGGAAAAAGTCGGCCCCCGCGAGCTGCACTGGTAACCGGAGAACGTCTCGTCATGCGCGCCATCCACCGCAAGCTGCTGCGCGATCTCTGGCACATCAAGGGCCAGGGCCTGGCGATCAGCCTGGTGATCGCCGCCGGGGTGACGATGTTCATCATGTACCTGTCGACCTTCGAGTCGCTGCAGCGTACCCAGGAGGCCTACTACGAGCGTTTCAACTTCGCCGAAGTCTTCGCCAGTCTGAAACGGGCGCCGCTCTATCTCGAGCAACGCATCGAACAGATCCCGGGGGTAGCGGCGGCCGACACCCGAGTGGTCGCCAACGTCACCCTCGACGTCGAGGATCTGGAGGAGCCGGTGGTCGGCCGGCTGATCTCGATCCCGGAGCGCGACACCGCCACCCTCAACGACGTGGCGCTGCTCGCCGGCCGCTACGTCGCGCGCGGGCGTCCGGACGAGGTGCTGGTGTCCGAGGGCTTCGCCCTGGCCCGCGGCCTGGGGCCGGGGGACTCGGTGGCGGCGATCCTGAACGGCCGCCGGCGCGAGCTCGAGAT
>JAAUXY010016629.1_pt1 | contig 22822 bp, 22 predicted proteins | sample 7278121 | NCBI WGS metagenome assembly JAAUXY01 (sample SAMN14350117, study PRJNA611818) | marine sediment metagenome | isolation source: surface marine sediment (1.8m) | place: French Polynesia: Moorea | collected 2018-08 | reverse complement strand
GATTTAACTCGGTAGCATCAGTTGGTTTAAAACGAAATTTTCCGGATGTCAGTACCACCCCTTCCAGATCCGGCACCTGGCGATAACCGAAATGAATATCCTTGCGCTCAGCGTCAAATGAAGAGCCGTCCAGCCGAAAGCCACTGACGTTTACCGTCGTTTGCGCAATTTCCTGTCCGAAAGCCCCGGCATTCATACGCAACGCTCCGCCGACGCCGCCGGGAATTCCTGCCATCAACTCCATGCCACCGAGGCCGCGGTCAACGGTATGCCGGATGAGATCCATTAAGCGGGTGCCCGCCTGGACATGGGCTTCCGGACCTTGAAAGTGCCAACCGCTAATGTTGGTGCCTATGTAAAGTGCTACCCCCGGCCAGCCTTTGTCCGAAACCAACAAATTGGAGCCGAGGCCCAGGATAAAAAGTGGGATGTTGCCAGTCTGTACAATCGCCAATACTTTTCCAATCCCAGCCTCGGTTCTTGGAGCGACCCAAATCGCTGCGGGACCGCCGATTTTGTAGCTGGTGTAAGGCGCAAGCATCTCATCGGTTCTTACTTCGACGGCTTCCAGGCGCGTCAATCGGTCGGCTATCTGTGTCGCATCCGTATTTTTGTAGGCACCCACCTCATTCTCCTTCAACCCATGATAGCACCAGATCGATCTGGGGATTAGATTCAGGTGATGAACGGTCCCGTGTTGCTGTGTTCTGCCTAAGTTGCCGGATCAGCTCAATTACTTTTCGGCCGGACGCATATCCATGCCGGGCCAAGTAGCACCCGACCACCGTGCCGGTGCGGCCGACCCCACCCAAACAATGGACGTAAAGGGGTTTGCCGTTTGAAATTTTTTGATCCATGCGGTCTAAAATGCGCGCCATGTCCATGCGCGAGGGAACCCCCATATCTTTTATAGGCATTCGATCAAATGACACATCGCAATTCAGCTCGCGGGCAATGGCTTGCGCTTGAGTTTCATAGGGCATAATGGGTTTGCCGTACCAGCGTGTCTCATCGGTTTGCATTAAGTTGATGAAATGGCGCATACCGCATCTTAGCAAAGCGCTTAATTGAGGGTGACCATCCTGGTCCAGCGCCGATCCAGGATAGTAACCGGCCATGAGCCGGTCCGGTATGACCCAGTAGGCTTGATCGAACGGTACCGTTTTGTTTAAATCGATCTTTAAATTGCGAGCGGCCATCCATATCACCGATTAAGCAACATATTTGCTTCGTTGGTCAAAACATTGAGCGCTGATTGGGTTAAAACACAAAAACCTCTGGAAAGCAATTTTAGGCACGCATCTGGCCAGACTTGATTTATCTTCTCAGGGTCTTAGGTTTTATCAACGCCTAAATTGGCCTGTGTCATAATTAAATTTCAGCTGACGTGAGGTTGATATGATTGACCAATATACGACGGGCAGTCACATGACGGTAAAAGGGACAGAGTACCGCAAGGATTTAAAAATCATCCACGGAGAAGTAATTGGGAACTGGTGGCGGCAGCAAGGCCATCGCCTGGCAACCGATGATATTGATGATATCTTGAACGCCAAGCCACAAATTTTGGTTATCGGTACGGGTTATGCCGGAAACATGCGCGTGCCAGACACCGTGCGCCAAACCCTGGAAGACCGTCAGATCAAAGTCATCGCCCAGACAACTGCCGATGCTACCATGACATTTAATCGCCTGGTGGATGAGGGGCAGGATGTGGCCGGTGCCTTCCACCTCACATGTTGATAAGGTTTCAGGTGTCAGGTTTCAGGTGTCAGGCCTACGGTGGCCACTTTCGAAGCCTTGCCACTCAAGTGCAGCATTGAGCACATGTTGTCGCTGTTTTCTAATTTATTCTAATGCTCCCTGACACCCGACACTTGAACACTGACACCCAATCTGTAAGTTAATTATCCCTCCAACCGACAAAATTCTATCCAGGAATAATTTTGTTTGGAACTTAGAAATCTTTCAAGAGGATGAACATGTTTAGAATAATTGTTGTTTCGAAGGTATTGATACTGGGATTGGTACTGGGGATTGCGATGAGTCAGGCATTTTCGCGTGTTGTCGAGGAGAACGGCAAAACCTATATTATCGATCGGCATGGTGAACGATGGGACATTACCCAAGCCGTATCAATTGGATTTAAGCCCCACCGATTTCAACACGGTATTGGGCGTAATGCATTTACCCCGCTCGATGATTCACAGTTTAGCGCTGATAACGAAAGGGTCAGGCGCAACGAACGTATTATCGGTATTGCGGATGGTGAGCGGGCCAATGCTTATGCGGTGTCAAAACTCTGGCGGCATGAAGTCGCCAACAGCCATATCGGAGAAAAGCCCATCGCAGCAGCCTATTGACCGCTTGTCAATTTAGCGGCCGTGTACAGCCGCCAGATAGATGGACGCGAAATTACGCTAGTGCCTTCGGGCTGGACGTACGACAGTACCTTTGTTTTGTATGATAAAGAAACCGGATCGCTGTGGTATCCCAACAAAAAGGGATTGAGGGGTATCCAAGGGGTGTATTTTAACAGGCACCTGCCGATGTTGGATTTTGAAGACACCCGCTGGGAGAAATGGCAGAAGAAGCATCCTGAATCTAAAATTATGCAATAAAATTGGTTCAAGGTTCAGAGGTTCAGGGTTCAGAAGTTCACTGGCTTCCAGCTATCCGATCACGTAAATGTAATGCAGAAACCCAAACGCGTAACCCACAAGCTGTAACTCGGGATCCGAGTTCCGCAATCCTAAAACCTTTGAACCCAAAACCTTTAATTAAATATTGCCCCGGCACAAAATAGACTTATATTAAACAGATTAATAAAAGCGACATCAGCAACATAACCATAAAACTTAAGGAGCTTAGTAATATGGATTTCGATTATACCTATGCAGATTATGTCGATGATAAGGGCGTAGACCAAATCAAAGCTTTGGAAAAAGAGTTGGGGAAGACTTTGCTGGCGTATTATACACCACCCAAGCCGGCTGACCTAACCGATCCCCAGGTGAAGAAAATTGACGAACTTGAAAAGAAACTATGCGTTCGATTGGTGGCTTACGATACCCATTAAGGGGATTTAGATAGCATTACTTGCATCACCTCTCCACCACCACTCACCATTAGGGCCAAAAGCCGTTAGCCGCGTTTGTCTCTAACAGTATCAAAGACATGCGCTGCACGGCTTTCGGCTTGGTTTCCCAGCTAAAGCTTAGTTTTCGGCTGAAGCCGCATACAAAACTGGGCCCAGATTCGCTTTCCCATGCCTTCAACCCCCAAAATATACTGTTTTCCGTGACGGATCGCCCGCAGCAACTATCCTAAAAAACACTCAAGTTTTATCAGCGACTGCCGATATTTTTTGTGGAGCGGGGGACTCAAAAAAAGGAGGATGTTATGGAGGCTCAGGATTTTTTGAGAGTCATCAACGAGCTGGAGTTTATTCTGGATGACATTGACGAAATTAGCGGACAGCTTGATTTGACCAAGGCCGAGAACAACAAAATGTTTCGGGCGATTAGCAGTATCGAAAAATCAAAAGAAATTCTAGTTGAGCTTTTTCCCAACATAAAATCACTAGAATATGATGTTCGTGAAGATTTGTCAGCCGAATTATTGGATAATTAAACTAGGCTAAAACATATCCTAAGGGGGGGATAGGGGGGCGCTGCTTCAAGTGGCGTGCCGACTGCGATCATGAAAACACGGGTCATGCGGTTACAGCTTCCGGGGTATCATCTTTTGCTCGCCTCGGTGAACAAATTTTTCAAGGATGACTGTGTTACGCTGTCTTTATCAGTGTCTTTTGTTTTTTTGCTGTCGATCATTCCTTTCTCTACCCTTAGCATTCTCATTTTTGACCTTGTTAAAGGGTTATTTATAGATAATGTGGCATGGGCCAACAATATTTCAGAGGTTCTTGCAGAAGAGATCAATCATATCATTCCCTTTGTATCGAAAAGCTGGATTAAGTCACATGTGATTAATCCGGATGCTTACAGTTCATTTAAAACCATCAATTTTTTTATGCTGCCGATTATCAGCGGTCTATTTTTCAAATCACTTGAAACATCCTACCGCAAAATATTTCAACTGCCACCGCGTCACCTGGTTTTTGGCCAGGCGTTTTATGTGATTATCAGCGTCTTCGCCGGATTGCTTTTCTTTATGTCCAACTTTATTTGGATTATACTGTCAACGGTGGGATCGCATGTCTTAAATACGATCAACAATACACCTTATGTGAATCAGGTCTACAAACTGGCGATGCCTATATTGACATCACATCGGCTCAACCTTTTATCCGCAGTCGTTCTGATCGTCTTTTATTTGGTTACCGTCAAATTGTTTTTAAATGTGAAAATTCGGTTTCGGCACCGCCTGGTGTCGGCAATTATTTTTTGTCTGCTGTGGCTGATTGCCCGTAAACTCTTCAGTCTACATATCAGTCATATCACCGAAGTCAGTGTGCTATACGGATCGTTGAGTTCCGTTATTCTGATCCTCATGTGGATTTTTTATTCATCCCTGGCATTGCTTTTTTCCGTTGAAGTACTTTACAATCTTCATCGTGGGCATTACCACTACCGGCAGTGGTAGGTGGTTTATTGAGCACGTGTACTAATAACTCCCCCCTTCCTATTCTCACGCAAAGGCACAAAGACGCAAAAATCTCATTTCTCTTAATTTTAACCACCTGGTTGCTTCTGAAATAATCCTGACTATTTTATAAAAACCAATATTGAAGTCAAAACAAAGGAGCCATAAAATGAGCGAGCCGATTCGAATTTCGGTAAATGAAACCAGACAAAAAATCATCTCCGGTCAGGCCCTTCTTGTTTGTGCCTATGATGACGTTGATAAATTCAAAAAGAACCATCTTGAAGGGGCATTGCCTTTTTCGGAATTTCTGTCTAAATTGCCGTCGCTGGATAAACGTCAGGAAATTATTTTTTACTGTGCCTGACCCAAAGAGGCCAGCGCCGCCGGTCAGGCGGCAAACTTGATAAACGATGGCTACACCGGCGCGGTGGTTCTTCAAGGCGGTGTTGAGGCCTGGAAAAGTGCCGGCTATCCGATGGTTGAATACACTTGAATTTGCACTTAATCATTCGAATTTAGCTAAAATATTGACATACCGGTCTGCCCAGTTTACAAGATATACGACCGCTGCGGAACAAATCTCAGAGAGAGGATTTTTATATGAGGGTACTGTTGCGTAACGCTTTATGGGCGTTGTGTGTGTTGATATCTTTTGGCTGTGCCAGCCACGGTATGCCGCGTTGGAGATATTTTCAGGGTGATCTGCCCGGCCAAGGGTACATACCGGTGGAAAGCGGATTTGCTCTATCTTCCGCCTGGACGTCGGGACCCTATAACATTGCCACGTCCTCCCCGGTTATTGGTGTTGATGTGGATGGCCGGGAAGTGGTCTACTTCGGTACAGTGGACGGTGAGCTGGTAGCGCTTAATTCAGAGGATGGTAATGAGCGCTGGCGCCGTTCATTTGCAACAGAATCACAGACCGTATCTATTCTATCCACACCGGCCGTCTCAAGAGATGGGGAGATATATATTGTTTCCAACCGTCGACAAGCCGACGGTGGATTCAGCAGTACCCTTCATAAAGTTGATGAATTCAGCAAGATTCGCTGGTCATATGCCTTTGCAGATAACGGTTTTACATCCAGCGCCCCAAAAATTCTGAAATGGGGCGAGATTACCCTTTTATTTATATATGTGACAGTTGTTGTTGACGGAGATCCCCAGGGCGCCCTCTTGGCTTTGCGTGACAACGGCAAAACTGTTGAGTTTCTCGATCGCAAAGCTCTTGGACGCTGTCAATGGGGCAGTGCCGAGTTGCCAGCCCGCAAAACGGATGTGCTTCGTGCATCTTCAGCGCTGTGGGGTTTTACTGCCGCATTTGCTTCTGAGATCAAGGAGGGCGCTGCTCAGCTCCCGAATGGTTTTGTCGATCCTACCGTGGCCGTGTTTACGGGTAGAAAATTACCGCTGATTGCCATTGCAGACAATCTCTGCAGTCTAGGTGCCTTCGAATGGGATGACGATTTATCCATTGTCTGGCATCAATTTCACCCTTTCCAAAAACATTCATCAACGGTCCTGTTGCCCAATGGCATGATGGTATTCGGTCGACAAGACGGCACCGTGTTGGCTCATGACATGGAAACCGGAATTAAATTATGGTCACATGATGCCGGCCAACCAGTTTTAGCGACGCCGGCGGCAGCTCCCGAGTCATATATTTTTCTGGTTGCAAAGGATCATATTGAAGTGTTGGATCAACAGGATGGCGGGCTGGTTTACAATGATCAATCTCCACGCAAGTTCAGCTTGCCGGGAAAAACATATGCTTCGCCGGTTGTGACGAAGAATTGTGTTTATGTATCGACCAGCGCAATGCTGACCTTCAGCTACGATCTATCAACCCGCAGTCAAGATACGAATTTTCGCGGAAATGGTGTGGCATCTCTTGCTCTGGGCAATAACGGTGCAATTTACGCCGTGGCTGCCGATGGATTCGTCCACAAATACCTGGGGCCCAAATAAGAATAAAAGTGGTTAAATTTCAAGGCCCGCCTCTTTGCCCCTGTTCATACCTTATGCGGGCCCTGCGATACTTCTCTTTTTCCTCCGGTGTTAAATCTTGCTGATGGGCACAGTTTAAAAGAAACATAAAGATGGCAATCAGCAGCGCAATCAACTTTTTCACGGTTTGGCGTCCTTTTTGTTTTTTTCTGAATTTTGGGGAGCACTTTTCGACAATTTCTGCATCAATTCATGCCAATCATTTACGGTCTGCCCCTGCTGAGTTCTATCAAAAGTGTACCTTCTTTCAATATGGTCGGCGGCGGCTTTGATCACCCCGGCTCCGCCGATGATCGCATAAAGCTGGATGCCTTTGTCTGCCAGGGCCTTAAGCGACTGAGCTCCTCGCCAGCGCAATAGCGGTGCATCCGGAAATGCCTTCTCATCCAACCAGTTTCGCGCCATCCGAATTCCGGTATTGCTGCTCAAATAGATAACGCGATATTTTTTGAGCAGCTCTGCAACCGCCTGTCGGCCGGCGCCGGCTGCGATATCAGAGATAAATGCATCTTTGAAGCCACCTTCTATTTCGATAAGAATTGCCTGTTCGCTTTTTTTCATGACCAGTACGAACCCATTGCCACTCTCACCGTTTGAGGTCGCCCGCACTTTGAAAATACCCGCGCGCCGGGGTACGTATTTTCGATACCCGTAGCCATCACCACCGGTTAAATTCTTACCCAGGCTATTATCATCCCAAAAAAATTCCACCAGACGACCGCCATCGGCGAAAATTCTTCCCTTGGTCAATACTTTCAGGTAAACAGGGGTTTTGACGGTGGTTACCCGGTCATAAACGATGACCGCACCCAGACTGTGTGCAGCCGGCCAGATCAACCCTGCACATATCAGCGCAACAAATAGGTATTTGTTTTTAAGATAAACCTTCATTTTCGCTGTCTTGACACTCTTGGCTCGTTTTTTTAAAATATCCTTATCATGACCGATTGGGCTGAGCCAAGTAATTTTAAAGAATGGGGCAAAAGAATGTTTGCTCTGCGCCCCTTATTGATTTTCACGCTGATCAGCGCTGTTTTTATATTGGAGCTCCGCTTTGATTGGATTGAACGGTTTTTAGGGTCGTATCTGGTGACGACCAACTCAGCGCGGCCCGAATCCGGCTCCATTTGGGAAAAAAGCCGTCAAACCCGAACTGCCCAACAAGCCTTAGAGCAAATCCTTATCGACCGCCAAACCATACAACGCGAAGCCCGCAATGCAGATAGTTTTACCCAAATTGCCACCAAGGTGACTGCCGAAAATGGGGTCATGTTGTCGGCCGATCATTTCCGCCGACTCTATATGCGTCTGGCGCCCTCAATTGCCCGGGAAATAATATCGCCGCTTGATCTGCTGGCTCTTATCAGCAAAGGACGCTGGCATCGAACCTATTTTGAAAAATCCAATACCGGATTGATCGTTTATTTGCTGGATGCCGACAATCGTGTACTGCGACAGCTTGAATTGAGATCGCGCCTCTTGTCCCAGTTGGAGCGTGGCGAAGTGACACTGGCTGAAACCTTGGATGAATTGCCGAATTTTAAAAACCGTATTTACACAGCCGACCAATTTTTTCAATCACTGGAATCTTTTCATGAAGAAGCACGCCGCGGCATGTTACCGCATCCGGAATTACTGCTGTCGGCCCCCGGTCAAATTGTGCGGGTCGGCATCTCGGATGAAACCGAGTCCGGCTTTATCGAACTGGGTTTTGAATTTTTGGACGGCAACCAGCACCGCGTTTTGGTTGTTCAGGGCCAGGAGTGGGCTGTTTGGCGTCTAAGGTCACACCTGGAAGGCCTGGATAAAAACCAGTCGGAAGAATTGCCTAAAAAACGAAAAGAGCATTGGACACGTTAATGAGTTTGTTTGCTGTAGCTGTGCGCCGATTCACCATTATTTTTTATGGGTTGATAGCGCTGGCGGGTCTGGCCACCTTGCTGGCAGCCGGACTGTTTTTCATCGCGCTGCGCGACTTGCCTCAGGTGCCGAATCCGCTTGGGCGCATTATCGAAACCCCACCAACGGAAATATTTGCATCCACCGGTGAAAGATTGATGATCATCGGCGGTCGGGAAGTCATACCCCTTAACCGAATTTCACCTGATTTTATTGAAGCAGTAATCGCTACGGAAGATCATCGTTTCTGGGAGCATCACGGTCTGGATAAACTGCGTACCCTCAAAGCACTGTGGATAACCCTTTTTGAGCCCGGAAAAATACAAGGCGCATCAACCATCACCCAGCAACTGGCCAAAAATCTGTTTTTCAGTTACCGACGGACTTATATGCGCAAATTTCGCGAGCTATTGGTGGCCCTTCAAATCGAAACGCAATATAGCAAACGTGAGATTCTAGAAGCGTATTTGAACCAAATTCCCTTTGGGGTCGGGGCTTATGGAATTGAACAGGCAGCGCGATCTTTTTTTGGTAAGCCGGCCTTGGAGCTTAATCTGGCCGAAGCGGCCCTGTTGGCCGGACTTCCTAAATCGCCAACTCGCTATAATCCCTACCGGTATTTTGCACGGGCCCAAAAAAGGCAACAGGTGGTGCTGGCCCGTATGGTGGCTGTCGGTTACATCACAGCTGAGCAGGCCCAAGCTGCCTCACAAGCCAATCTGCAACTAGCACCGCTGGCGGCCGGCTCACCCAGGGGGAGTTATTTTCTTGACCTGGTATTAAATGATCTTGAAGAACGCTATGGCCCGGAGGTGGTGTACCATGGCGGTTTAAAAGTCAGCACGACCCTGGATCCTCAGCAACAGGCCTGGGCAATCGAATCTTTACAAAACGGATTGCTAAAGCTTGATGAGCTTATGGGAATAAATGCTGCAGACAACTTCGGCGCGATGCAGCCGGCTGCGCACCCGCAGGGCGCGCTAGTGGCTGTTGAATGTACATCCGGTGCCGTCAAAGCGATGGTCGGCGGTAGAGATTATTCGGAAACCGAATTTAACCGTGCGGTTGAAAATAACCGTCTGCCCGGTTCCGGTTTCAAGCCGTTTCTGTATTATGCGTCCTTTGAAAAACTGAAATTGATGCCCACCAGTGTCTTTGTGGACAAGCCGATAACCATACCGGTCGTCGGGGCTGCTGACTGGCGACCGCAGAATTTTGGGCGTGAATATGACGGCCCTATGATCTTAAAGCAGGCGCTGATGAAAAGTGTCAATGCCATAGCGGCCCAGTTGGTTGAGCGCGTCGGTCCCGAAGCACTGGTTGATGTCGCCCGTCGCTGCGGCATTACCAGCCCACTGACACCTGTATATTCGCTGGCTTTGGGCACTTCCGGTGTAAGCCCCCTTGAGATGGCTTCAGCATTTGCCACTTTTGCTACCGGTGGTGTTCAGCATAAACCCTTCTGGATTCGTCGGGTTGAGGATCCATTGGGCCGGGTGCTGGAAGAACACATTGTTCGCGGTCAGCGCTCACTGGACGCCAGTATCGGGTATCAGCTTGTTGACATGATGCGTGACGTCTTAATCACAGGTACCGGACGAGTCGTCCGGCGCAAAGGGTTTGATTTGCCGGCGGCCGGAAAAACCGGTACGACGGATGATTTTCGCGATGCCTGGTTTACCGGTTTTACCCCGACGCTGAGTGTTTGTGTTTGGGTGGGGCATGATCGTGGTGCCAGCATGCGTGACGTAAATGGTGCCGGCATTACCGGCGGCCGAGGGGCCGCACCCATATGGGCGGATTTCATGATCAAGGCCACCAGCGGAGAACCGGCACGTGAATTTGTCGTCCCATCAGATATCCACTTTACATCCGTGGATCCGATTAATGGGGCCGTTGCCGGCCAATGGACAAAAAACCAGGTTAAAGTTGCGCTGCGTTCAGGACAAGCAGCATCTGACGTACCCCTTGAACCCATCGAATCGGCGACAGACAGCACCGTCATCCAAACACCGGATGACATCACGATACAAAAGGGCGATGCGCCTGTTACCCAGACGCTGGATAAGCCTGCCATAGACCCAGCAGGCGATTCTGCAATTAAGGAGGAAGAGCTACCACCCGAATAACATAGGTTGAGCGTTTCAAATTTTAAGAGAGCAAAATATTTTATTTAAAATGAATTCCATCGATTTAATTCTTAAAATTTGAAACCCCACGGGGGCTTGTCGATCTTACCGCATCTACTGTGTTAGATGCCGTTCCGCATAGTACACTATAGCGGAGCACCATCTGCCGTGTAGCTGCGGCAACCTCGACAATCGCTCAACCTCTGTATAACATAGGCGGAGCATTCCAAATTTTTAATAGAATCTTTAACTCCTATTTTAACTTTAGGCATTTTAGGCACTTTAGCTCATTTTAGTCACTTTTATTTGCAAACCATGCTTTCATTTTTTAAACATATCGCCGCCCGCCTCTGGTTGACGGTTTTTCTCGGTGGGGCTGTCAGTCTCTGGGTACTGCCCTCCTTTCAGCAACGTATCGGGCTCGAATGGACACTTTTGCCGGTTGTGCTCATTATGGTGGCTGCATTTTTGCTGATTGGCTGGATCTCGAACCGCTGGGGGCTCAACACGGTTCAGCATCTCATTTATGAAGCCGGTATTTTTGAAAGAGATGGCATGGTTGGCGAGGCTGAGAATCGATTCCAGCGCGCCCTGGCTGTTTTTGACAGTTTTCTGATTTCACCGGTTGCCAAAAAACAAAAGGCCGTCCCATTAAGGGCGCGCATTGCCCGCTTTTACCTGGCGCGCGCCAGCAAGAGCGATGATGCCGAGAAATTTCTGGTATCTTATCTGTACACCAATCCACAAGACGAAGAGGTTGCCGAAAGCTGGATCGAACATATCGAGAACCGCGGCGGTCTAAGAGAGGAACATCAGGAACTGGCCTTTCTCATCGGACGTGCCCAACCCAAAAACCAAACCATCCAGTCAATTCTTGCCCAATATTATCTGATGCTGGAAAGAACCGATTTTCCTGCTTTGCAAACCTACCGGCGGGCGTTCGGTGGTGATCAACAGGTCCCAGCAGAGTTCATCCATGATCTGGCAGTGCTTTTCCTGCAAGAAAGGCGGGCGGATGAGTGGGCGTTGGAAATTTATCTTCAAGCAATTGACAAAAGCGATCATCAGTCCGCCGTTTTAAGGGGTATTGCGGCTTGTGTACGCTGGATTTCGCTGAGTGAGCGCAACCGGCCGTTGCTGCAAAAGGCTTACACGCTTTTGGAGGGCCTCGATCCGGCTGAGATAAAGAAAATGAGTGCCGGATTTAAACCCCCAGTTCGGCCTTCCGGCAAACGCGATGGACAGCGACCATTCCAAAAGCGAGCATCATTTTTTAAAACCGCTGCTGCGGTACTGCAGACATTTTATGAAGATGTTACGGCTGTTCCGACCTGGGTTTTGCGGTTAATTCGACGCACCGTGCAATCGAGGCAGTCTAAAAGAGTGTTGGCAGCCGTCTTGTTAGTGGGTTTGGTAGCAGCAGTTATTGTCCTGGTAATTAACACCGTGACGCATCTGGTCAAAGTTGAGATACCAGTCGCCGAGAAAGTTGAAAAAACGCCTGAAGTCATCACGGATCCATTTACCCTGCAGGTGGCCGCCTATCTGAAACCGGGTTATGCCCAAAAATATGTCGAACAGCTTAAAAAGCAGAATCTTGATGCCTACTGGAGAGAAACTATCAGCGGTGATAAAAAATGGTATCAAGTTCGGATTGCCCACTTTCCGGATAAAAAATCCGCCCGGGAATTCGGCGAGTCCCTTAAAACCAAAGGGATTATCGACGATTATTACGTGGCAAATTATGTGGTGCCTAAGTAGGGTTCAGGGTTCAGGGTTTCGGGTTTCGGGTTACGAGTTGCGGGTTTCGCGTTATGCGTAAGTGATGGGTTGAGTTCTCGAGGACGAGTACGAGGACGACGACGAGGACGAGATCTAATGCCCCCTATCGTTCTCGTCCTCGGTTGTTTTCCAATTGTGCCTCATTATACAAACGACGGACACCTGCACTCACTTTTAGGCACTCCTACACCATTGCTTGAATCAGCCCCAAGCCGCCAGCTGCCAGCAGCCAGTGACCAGCAGCCAGACACCAGAAGCCAGCAGCCAGTAGCCAGAATTCATTGTTAGAGGCCAGACATTAGAAAGTACGAGAAGGTATAACTAAGGTACTATTTTGGTAGTGAAATACGGTAAATACCATACGGTCCTTTGGGTGTTTGGCCTTCATGGATGCGAGATGTCGTAAAGTACAGCTTTCCATCCGGGCCGATGCTAAAGGAATCCGGCCAGACGATGGCCGCATCCTGAATAACGGTTTCAACACGCCCCTGAGGGGTTGTACGCCGGATCGCATCATGTTCCAGGGCAGAGATATATATTTTTTGGTCAGGGCCGAAAATAAGCCCATCTGAAGCGCCGGTCTTACCCACCGTTTCAACTTTTGTCTCGATCACCATCTCCGCAAGATTAAATTGACGCAACCGTGACGCTGAAATGCGGTACATGGTCCGCCCGGTCAAGGCCTGATAATAAATGATGTCAGCTGCAGCATCATAAGCAATGCCGTCTGCATGGACCCGGGGCGGTTTACCGTTGAGCGTCCATGGATTGCCGCCTATCGATAAGACCACATCTTCAGATGATGTGGATGGATGGTTTTCCAGAACTCGGCGGGCTTTGCCTGTTTTTAAGTTCAAGACAATTAGCGCGCCAGCTCCGGAATCTGTCATGAATGCGAACTCGCGTTGCGTGTCAACACGCACGTCATTGAGGTAACTGTTTTTAGGTGCAATTTCGGCATCGAAGTGGAAAGTTTGGACCACCGCGTTAGCAGTCAGATCCACTTGCAGCAGCTTGGGGCCGCCTGCAATAACGCCTTTGAATTGCGGATTCGCCGGGTCTAAAATCCACAATCTGTTTTTATCATCTACAAACACCGCTTGGATGCAGATGAAATGCGCGGCCGAGTCTTGGCCTGGTTGCCATTTATTCATAACGTCATCTGGGTAGGGGATCGGAACACCATTTTTTAGCTCAGCCACCGAAACGGTAACATTGTCCGACCAGCGTGGATAGTTTACAAACAAACGACCCTCTTTTGAAACCGCAACACCGGTCCACTGCGCATCGGAAAAAGTCACTGGCTCCAGCTTGATCTCTTCACGCTGTCCTTGCGTTTTGGCCTGACAGCCGCCGACCATAGCGATGGATATCAATACCATCAACCAGTACCATCTCCTCATCCATTGCATTTTCGCTCGCATTTTTACTTCCTTCATATAAGCAATTCTATTTGCGACCACTTTATTTTCAACTGAGCTGCTGGTTTATGGCAGCTGGTATCCAAATTGCTCAACTAGCAACCCGCAACGCGTAACCCAGATCCTTATTTTAAGTTCGGATCCCGCTCACGCACATATTCCAGCAGCTTTTTTGCCATGGCGGATTTGACCTGAATGGCATCATAATCGATGGGCACGTTGTTTAAATACTGAAGAATCATGGCATTACCATTTTTGAACCCGTGCGGCAAAATGCCGCCAAAGAAAAAGCCCAGGTTCTCAATCTCAGCGGCGGTGCTGGCGGTTAAAGGATCGGAAAGGTTCAAGAAGAGATTGATAATTTCAATTTTTTTCATACACAGCTCGCGAACTTCTGTTTTGAGCGCCGCCATGAAATTTAGCCCATAACCCTCAACGATTATGCGGGCATAGCGCATCGATCCGACCAGCTTAATTCTAAGTTTAGCATGCGGTGGTTGATTGCTGTCTTGCTTTGACGTAGCTTTCGCTATTTTGGGAACAACATCCAACTCCTTGTACAGGTCTGCAAGCATGTCTTTATGATGCGGTGGTACATAGATGGTTTGACCGTCCGTAGCCTGCGGCTGCAAAAATAAAAACTGCACCAGCATGCTCACACGCTGAGATGCCTCAGCATTCATCCCTTTGAAAAGTGTTTCCGGCGGTATTAATCCCAGCCTCAGGCCACAGTCTTTGAAATCGAATCCATGCATCGTATGTTGGGATACAGTATGATTGGTAACCGCCTCGCCGAAAGCACCTTTGATGCCGCGGCTGCGGGCTTCTTCCAGAAGATAACGGGTGATATTGCGAAAACACCCCATCGAGCGGTACTTGGGTTTGACCACACCCTGGGCCATTTCAACTATTTGCGGATTTTGATCCCAGATCTGAAAGACGCCGTATCCAGCGATTTCTGAATCGCCGGCAACCGCGACAGCCGAATAAAACCGACCACTTTTATTCAAGGCGATAATTTTCTCCGGATAGTAGACATAATCGTTGGGGTAGGTGTAGCCATAGGTTTTATATATAGTTTTGGAAACCTCTGCAGCATCATTCGGCTCCAGCCGTCGCACATGGCATTTTAATGCCCCGGGCGTTTTGGCAATCGACTCAATCGCGGGATCGTAAGGCTCAAGATCGCAGGCAGCGTAATAATCAGAAATGCTTTTGTTTTTCAAATGCTTGATTAAAACCAGCTCTTTGCCGTCCGGGCCCAGATTGTTGAGTTGAATTTCGTCCAGGTATTCTTTCAGCTCGAAAAAAGGTTCGGCCATGCCGGGTTGACTGCCCGATGCGCTTTCAGCGCCGAAGGGCAATCCTTTATCCCGCAGGCTCACCATTATGCCCTCGGGGATGCGTTCGCAGATGATTTCAAGGTTGCTGTTTTCGGCAGGTTCAAAGGAATAATCCAGCAATGCGGTGACGGCGCTAATGATACCGTTTTCAAGGGCTTTTAAGTCCGCAGCTTCCATCCCCATCGTCCGGGCAATTTCAGACACATAAATGGCGGCTGCGGTGGCATACTTGGAATCGTTGGGAATCTGAATGCTTGAATATTCACATTTTGATGCCACCTTATACCTCCTGATGGTTCATGAGAATTTTGTTCAGCCGTATTATCGAGTTTGGATAATCAGCAAAAGAATTGTTTATAGCGGGTGGTGTATGGCTGCCGGATAATTTTATGATAGGGTTGCTGTTGACCTGCTAAAAGCAACCCCCCTGGAACAGGTTCACAGGGGGGATTGTTGAATGCTATAAAATTGGGTCTTTGAGTGCGTCGTATTTACCAAGTAGTCAGCTGATCAGATTTGAAGCTTCATGAACTCCTTTGTGCAGCCTGGTATTCGAAAGTATTAACTGGTCTTTTTTGAATCTTTCTTGGTACCTTTAGAGGTCGACTTGCCGGCGCTTTTCTTCTTTGAAGCATACCCGTCCGCATACCATCCACCGCCCATCAGTTTAAATGAGCAGGGAGACATGATTTTTTTGGCCCGACGATTACAGTGGGGACACTTAATGTGCTTGGTATCCATGGGAACCAGACTTTCAGTAACAACGCCTTCCGGACATTGAAATTCGTAAAACGGCATTTAGGTCCTCCTAAGTAAGTGCACTATATCGATCAGCATATATGCTAACTCTCATTGTTTGTTGGCAATATAGGTATTTTTTGGATGATGTCAAGAACGGGCTGTAAATGAAAAACCTACTTTTAGCCGATAATGCGTCTGGCGTCAATCCTAAAATTGATTTTAAATAATATAAAATAAAGCCAATTTGTTATCACTTAATTTGACTTCTCGATTTATCGCTTGACATGGCCGTCAGGCGGCATATATAAAAATCATAAATATTTTCAAGTACTAAGAGTCTAAATCGGCCTCTGTATCTCACCTATTTGAATAATTTCGGACAGTTAAATCCCGGGTTGGTCAATGAAAACAAACATATTAGCAAGCCTATCAAATTGGAAAAAATTACAGGCCAATGAGCATACCATTATGGCTGTACTGGGCGTTGTTGTCGGTTTGGCCGGTGGTTTTGGCGCTGTTGGGTTTAGACATCTGATCGATTTTTTTCAAACACTGGCTTACGGCGGTAAAGAAGACCTGTTGGGGCTAGTGGTGAATCTTCCTTGGTATTATCGAGTGCTGATTCCAGCCATCGGGGGGCTGATTGTGGGGCCGCTGGTCTATTTTTTTGCCAGAGAGGCCAAAGGGCATGGTGTACCGGAGGTCATGGAGTCGGTGGCGCTTAAGGGCGGTGTGATTCGCAAGCGAGTGGTGGTAGTTAAAACACTGGCATCGGCCATCAGTATTAGTACCGGTGGTTCGGTAGGCCGTGAAGGGCCGATCGTTCAAATCGGCTCTGCCATCGGGTCGACCCTGGGGCAGATTTTAAAAGTGTCCGCCGACCGCATGCGTACCCTTGTCGGTTGCGGAGCGGCCGCTGGCATTGCCGCCACCTTTAACGCCCCCATAGCGGGCTCCATGTTTGCTCTGGAAGTCATCCTGGGCGATTTCGGTCTGGCCACATTTAGCCCGATTGTGATCAGCTCTGTGGTGGCTACTGCTGTCTCACGGGCCTATTTGGGGGACACACCGGCGTTTATTGTTCCGACCTACGAACTGGTCAGTGCTTGGGAACTTCCCATGTATCTGGTTATGGGTATTTTTTGTGCAGCGGTAGGGGTATTGTTTACCAAAACCCTGTATCGCATCGAGGATCTATTTGATGACATTAAATTTCCCGATTACCTCAAGGGAATATTCGGCGGGTTGATTTTGGGCGTCGGCGCATTAGTTTTTCCTCAGATCCTGGGAGTTGGATACGGCGCCATTGACATGGCATTGGCTCAACAAATGGCCTGGTGGCTGTTGTTGCTTTTGGTGCCGATTAAAATCCTGGCCACCTCCATTACCATCGGCTCCGGCGGTTCGGGCGGCATTTTCGCCCCATCACTTTTTCTGGGTGCCATGGCCGGTGGATTTTTCGGATTCGTTGTGAATCAGCTTTTTCCCACCATTACGGCATCACCCGGGGCGTACAGCATTGTTGGAATGGGAGCAGTGGTCAGCGCCACCACCCATGGGCCCCTGGCGGCTATTTTAATTCTCTTCGAAATGACGGGAACGTATAAAATCATTCTGCCTTTGATGCTGGCCTGCATTATTGCTACCATTGCCAGTGGGCAATTTTCCCGCGAATCAATTTATACCCTCAAATTGATGCGGCGGGGCGTCAATATCAAAGAGGGCAAAGAGGTTAATGTCTTAAAATCCTTGTTTGTAAAAGATGTCATGACCCCCCATGTTGAAACTATTAACGAAGCCCTGCCGCTGGGGCAAATGGCTCAGCTGATTTCCAAAAGTAAGTTTAACAGTTTTCCGGTCATCAATGACCAAAAACAACTGATCGGCATTGTGTCATTCAATGACTATAACGAAGCCATTTTCGATGAGAACCTCAAAGACCTGGTGGTGGCCAAAGACATCGCATCAACCGATCTAGTGACCGTCTCTTTAGATGAGAATTTATATACGGCCCTTGAAAAGATCAGCTTAAAAGATTTTGCGGTCTTGCCAGTTGTGTCCGAGCAAGACCCTTCCCGTCTGGAAGGGGTGATCAGCCGCCGGGACATCATCGGGGCCTATAATAAAGCGGTTCTCAAAAAATCACTGTTCAAGTAACCGGCACACTGGGCCTTATCGGCACAGGATGGCTTCTAAGGAAGCGGTGAAATGGAAACCGTAGAGAGCGTTCATATATCTTTGCTTCGTGAAGGTTCCCGTAAAAAAGACGGCCGGCGTGCACCGGAGCTGGCTGAAGAAGAAGCGCCGGAACAAGAGCCCGAAGAGGAAGAATACATTCTTTGCCGCCAGTGCCGCCAGGCCATTACCCGGCCGACCGAACGCATTACGGTGCAGGGATCACACCAGCATACCTTTGCCAACCCCCATGGTATTGTATTTGAAATCGGCTGTTTTAAAAATGCCCAGGGGTGCGGCTATGCCGGGCCACCATCAACTGAATTTACCTGGTTCAGTGGTTACGCCTGGCGCGTCAGTTTTTGTACGTTGTGCATGACCCATCTGGGATGGATATTTATTGCCACTAGTGGTGACAGTTTTCACGGATTTATTTTGGATCGGCTTATTCAACCCGATTAATATCTGAATTTTGTATGAAAATAGATGAGGATTTTTAGAAAAAATAAATCGGTTAAAAATCTTTTTTATTTCTCATCTATTCTCACCCTTTGGGCGGCCGGAGACTTCCATCTGCTGCGTTATTAAGGCCGAGACATCCCGCTTTTAGCGGGATGGCCTCGCCCTTAAATGCCTTGCATATGAAAGTCTTCTACTCGTACAAAAATCAGATAATATATGAATTTAGTACACTTGGCTCGCAACCTGTCGAGAACCTATAGGTCTTGCGTTTGGAATGATGGAAAAATGGAATACTGGAATATTGGATCTTTTATGCAGCGCATTGAAAAGCATTATGATTGATGAGATAAACCCATCATGGATTGGAAATACATTTCACTTTTCAGACTCAAATCGTGCGTTTTTACAGTATTCCAACATTCCAACATTCCATTATTCCTTGTGGGTGGAATAAAAACTATGCCTATTAAAAGCTTTATGATTTCATAATAATAAAGAAGTACCAAGATAGTTAGAGGTTTCAAATGGGGGAAATAAAAAGCACTTTAGATTTGGTGATGGAGAAAACCAAGAATCTGAATCTGAGTGAAGAAGAAAAACAGGATCAGAAAAACAAAGAGATTGAAAGCCGTCTGCGCGGTCTGGTGCAGAAATATCAAGACGAGATCATCTCAATGGAGCAGTTTACAGCAGAATACGAGGCGCTGCGTAAGGAATTCAACCTCACGGACTCCCAAAACGATCAGCTGCTCAAAGTACTCTGCGCCCGGATTGAACTCGGCCAACACAATCAGGCGTTGCTTGAAATGTTGTCCCAATTTACCGATCATAATATTGAAAAGATCGCTTCTGTTCTGAAGGATTTTGATACGGCCATCCAAACGGCTGCCGCAGCGCAAGGCCAGCTTGCTAAAGACGAGCTTGCCAGATCACATCATATCTCCGGATCAGCGGTTGTACCCAACTTAGACAGCGACCTAGCATGGCGCAAAATGACTGAAGAGATACGAGTTCAGTACAATCGATTGTTAGAGGGTGAAAAAGCCAAGATTTTTTAGAGGCAATGAAACCAAACATCTGATCCACTATCCGCTGATTCTACACAAACCCGAACCAATATTCCGCGATGCGTTCAAAATTTGATCTCACTTCTCGGGCACCGGAAATAACCTCGCCGTGCCCCGACAGCAACAGTTCCACATCCAACCGGGCCATGCGCTGAATGCTTTCTTTGATTTGAGCGCCGTCACCGCCGGGCAAATCGGTGCGTCCGAGACCGTCCTTAAACACCAGATCACCGGTAAACAGCGCCTTTTGCGCCGGCCAGTAAACACAGACCGAGCCGGGGGAATGACCGGGTGTGTGATAAATCTGCAATTCAAGGCCGTCGAGGGAAAGGGTGCCTTCTTGCAGGAAAAAATCCGGTGTGAGGGCCTCGATATCGATCCCATAGGCTGCACTCATATCTTTGCCGGCACTCAATGCCCAGCGCCATTCGATCTCGCTGAGGGTGAAGAGGGTTGAATTGTTTCTGAAAAGCTGAACGCCCTCAAGATGGTCCGGATGTGCATGCGTGCAAACCACCAGATCGATGTCGTCTATGGTGAGCCCCAATTGCCTTAAGCCCGATTCAACGTGTTCAAACAGGGCTCGGTGACCCGGGTCGATCAATACCCGGCTCGGTCCATCAATGAAAAAGGCATTACAATTGTTGGCGGTCGGCGACTGCCACACGAATGCATGAATATTATTGACGATCTGCATATATATTATCCTCATATGGGTTTGAAGGTTTTATGAAATTGATGATAGGGTATAGTAAATTTGACACGCGCTCCTTGAAATTTGACATTTTGTATACATTTGCCCCTGCCGTATATCAGTAAATATTGCATAACTATTTAAAATAAAATCGAATACATTTAAATTTCATTTTATGCATAAAATTTGCATATCTTTGATGGGATCAACTTAGACGGCTTTTAAATATCGTCCTTCAAATATAACCACACAAGGGAGCAGGGATCATGAAAAAGATTTTGCTATTATGGGTCGTATTCGTGTTTGCCATCATCGGTTGCGCCGGAAGCCAGGAATCCGGTAAAAATCCGGTTGAACGCGTGATGGATGATTCCACCATCACCACTAAGATTAACAATGAAATGGTGAAAGACAAAGTCGTTAAAGCCCGCCAAATCGATGTCGACACCATTGACGGCCATGTTACCCTGACAGGGGCGGTTGCCACCCCCAATGAATCCAAACGCGCCGCGCAAATCGCCCGAGGCGTTCGGGGTGTAAAATCGGTCTCCAATAATATTCAGATCGGTGAAAGAAGTTTTGGCGATATCTGGGACGACAATGTGCTCAGCAACAAAATCAAAGCCAAGCTGATTGCCGAGCCGGAAGTCCGTTCGCTGAAAATCGATGTCGACGTTTATTTAGGGGTCGTAACGCTTACCGGTGTCGTCAGCAGCAAATATCAGAGGGACCGCGCAATCGATATTTCCCGCCGCACCGATGGTATCGTTAAGGTCATCGATAATATCAAAGTCCGTTGACCGCTCATGATTTCTTATTAACCGCAGACTCACGCAGACCAACGCAGACTTTTTGTCCGGGCGACCTGCCCGGACAAAATCTGTCATCGCTTCGCGATACATCTATCAACTATTATTGAGTTTCTTTATCCCAAACAAGTTCCTAATCTACCGAAGAACTTCAATCAGCAGCCAGCAGCCAGCAGCAAGAAGCCAGTGGCCTATGCCTATAACCTTTGAATCCTGAACGCTGAACCTTGAACCTTTATCTACCTTTTTCCACCTCCTGAACTATTGACTGCAGTACCTCTCCGGCTTTATGCCGAATCAACACATCGCACATCTTATCGCAAGGGGTTTCGGACAGATTGACAATGGCCAGAAAGGCATTGTTCTGGTGCGCGTACACCGGCATATGGGCTGCCGGCTGCACCAGCAGGGTAGAGCCCACCACCATGAAAAAATCACAGGACTGGGAAAGCACGGCGGCTTTTTCAACTTCGGCAACGGGCATGGACTGACCGAAGGAAATCGTGTCCGGTTTTAAATACCCGCCACAGCTGCATTCCGGAGCCATATCGCCGGTGTCCAGCCGTTTGACGGTTTCGGCGGTGGGCTTGATGTCGCGACAGCTCATACAACGAATACGCCGGGTATTGCCGTGCAGCTCGATGATATTTTCATCCGCAATTCCGGCTTCCTGGTGAAGCCCATCCACATTCTGGGTGATGACCGCCTCCAGCAGCCCCAGGTCATAAAGTGTGGCAATGGCCGTATGCCCGGCATTGGGTTGCGCCTGCTGGATACCCTGGTAAAGCTTGTGCCATCGCCGCCAGTACTCCTCCCGGGATTCGCGCGAGCTCATGAATTCGTCAAAATAAACCGGCCGGAATTTGTCCCAGATACCACCCTGGCTGCGATAATCCGGGATACCGCTCTCAGTGGAGATGCCGGCACCGGTGAAGACGATGTTCTTTCCACTCTTCTTAATTTTTTCCGCAATTTGGTTAATTTTATTATCCATAATGTTTCATATTGCTTCTGGCTTCTGGCTGCTTACTTCTGGCTGATTCAAAGCAGAACACGTGGTTCGACAGGCCGTTCGACAGGCTCACGGTCCTGAGCGAAGTCGAAGGACTCACCACCCTGAGCGTTGTCGAAGGGCAACGCGCAACGCGTAACCCGTAACCCGCAACCTCTGACTCCTGCCTGCCGCGGCGTAGCTCGATAGAGCGAAGACGGGACACCTGAAAATTAACAGCCGCTGTGCGGCGATTAACTTTCTTTGAATTCAGATACCAACTCCTGCAACGAGGCTTTGGCATCGCCAAAGAGCATACGCGTATTGGGTTTGACAAACAGCGGGTTGTCTACGCCGGCAAAACCGGCTGCCATAGATCGTTTAAGGACAATCACCGTTTTGGCCTGATCGGCATTGATGACCGGCATTCCGTATATGGGGCTCGATTCGATTTCTCTGGCAGCCGGGTTGACGACATCGTTAGCCCCGATAACCATGCAGACGTCAACACTGTCCATTATGGGGTTGACATCATCCATTTCGGCCAGCTGATCATAGACGACATTGGCCTCGGCCAATAGGACATTCATATGGCCCGGCATACGGCCGGCGACCGGGTGAATAGCATAGCGTACCTCAGCACCGTTTTCTTCCAGAATATCGCCGATCTCTTTGACCGCATGTTGGGCTTGGG
>JAAUXY010037957.1_pt1 | contig 22847 bp, 22 predicted proteins | sample 7278121 | NCBI WGS metagenome assembly JAAUXY01 (sample SAMN14350117, study PRJNA611818) | marine sediment metagenome | isolation source: surface marine sediment (1.8m) | place: French Polynesia: Moorea | collected 2018-08 | reverse complement strand
CATCGATGATCGATGCAAACACGCCGCCATGAACCATTCCATAAGGCTGCAAATGCTTATTCGCCAGATCAATTTCAAGAGAAGAATAACCGACACCGACATCCATTAGCTCTATGGACAGCAACTCAAAGTAAGGGCAGGTGTTTACGATTGCAATAATTTGTTTTATGTATTCAGGATTGGGCGTATTCATATTCAGGTAATCCGCTCATAAATAAAAAAGTTGTATGGTTCAATCCCCTTCGCCTTAATTGATTCAGAATGACGCACTCGAAATTCAGTAGCTATAATATTCGGAAAATAGGTGTCCCCCGGTATTTCTCTGGGAATCACCGTTAAATAGATCCGAGCGGCAATGGGAATGGCTTCATGATACAGCTGACCGCCGCCACAGATAAACGCTTCGCCTTCATCATCAGGGCAACATTTCAAAGCGCGGGCTAGATCATGAGCCACTTGGCACCCCTCAGCCCGGTAAGACTTCTGTCGGGTGACGACGATATTGGTCCTGCCCGGCAGCGGCTGCCCGATGGATTCATATGTTTTTCTTCCCATGATGACCGCATGGCCCATTGTAAATTTTTTAAACAGCTTCTGTTCCCCGGGGATTTTCCATGGAATCTCCCCTTTATCACCGATGACACGATTTTTAGCCATCGCCGCAATTAAAGAAATCAGCATAATTTGTCTTTCCGGTTTCATGCAAATATTCTTTGGCAAATTTTAGAAACACAATCCGCAGAACCTATGGTTTCCGTTTCATATTTAATTTACCCAAACCGGTTTCAAACCTTTAGATCTTGTCTGAGGGCAAGGCGCTGATTCAATTCGAAAGCAGAGCGTACACGATAGTACGCGAGCATTTTGAATTGAATCATAACACAGCCCTCGGGCAAGAGATGAGGGTTTGATACCGGTTTTAGACATAGCCTCCGTTGACGTGTATCGTCTGACCCGTAATCCAGCGCGCGTCGTCGCTGGCCAGAAAGGAAACGACATCCGCAATATCATTTACGTTTCCGATGCGCTTTAGGGCGGCCATTTGGGCCATCTCTTGAACCTGTTCTTTTGTTTTTCCATCACGGAACAGCTCAGTATCAACCGGCCCCGGAGAAACCGCATTGACGGTGATCTGACGCTCACCCAACTCTTTTGCCAGTACCCGGGTGATCTGATCTACGGCCCCTTTACTGGCCGAGTAAACGGCGTAGCCGGGTAACATCATTCGTGTGACGGCAGATGAGATGTTGATAATTCTGCCATTGTCGGACAATCGACGTGCTGCCTGCTGACAGGAAAAAAATGTCCCTTTCACGTTGATGGCAAACTGGCGATCAAATTCTTCTTCTACAAAATCCACGACGTTTTTGCTTATACGGATGCCGGCATTGTTTACCAAAATATCCAGCCGGCCGAAATGCTCAAGGGCCCGGTCAAATAACTGCTGGATGTCTTTGAGCCTGGAAACATCCGCCTGCAGCGCAACAGCGCTGCCGCCATTAGAAACAATTCCGGCAACGACTTCTTCAGCCTTACCTGAATTACTGACATAATTGATTGCAACCGCAACACCGTGGTGGCTCAACCGTTCAGCAATTGCGCGGCCGATTCCACGGGAAGACCCGGTCACCAGCGCAGTTTTACCTGATAGTTTTTGGGGATCCATCTGCATCTCCTTTTATTGACGCAAATCCAGTTCAAAATAGGTTGGGTTATCTAGCGGATTATATCGATACGGTTTTATGGATCGAAAACCCAGCGAGCAGTAAAGCGATTTTGCTTCTGTCATGGTTTCGATCGTGTCAAGACGCATATGCGCATAGCCAATCTTGCGCGCCTCATCAATAATGCCTTGTGCCAGCGCCCTTCCTATTTTTTGGCCGCGAAAACCCGGGACCACATAAAGACGCTTCATTTCACAGATATTATCTTCCAGCGAACGCAGTGCCACACACCCGATGTATTCCTCCGCATTTGCTGCCAGAAGAATACAGCCCCGTGGGGGCGCGTATTGTCCGGGAAGTGTTGCCAGCTCTTGGCTGAAGTCCTGGAATTCAAGGTCAAAACCGAGAGAATCCGCATATTGCTGGAAAAGCCTGCGCACCCACTGATAATGATCCGATGTTCGCGCGTGGAAGATTTGCATCATAATATACTGGAGGTTTATAGATATCTGTAGGGCTTTATGGCAACATTCATGGAAGCGCATTCGGCCCGAAGAATCATTGGGTTGAGCCCGTTGAGCCGGTTTGCCCGTTGGTCTGGATGACATAAAACCAGATATTTTCAATTTTTTACCGGCTCAACGGGATAACGGGCTAACCGGCCAGCCTTTTATCCGCGCTTGGGATACTTTAGAGCGTTGCGGTCGCATTTAACCGCTAAGCATTTTAAATAAACGCATATAATCTTCTTTTGCCATCGGACGCGGGTTGTCGATATTGCTTCCATTTTTAAAAGAATTCAGCGCCAGTTCATCAAAATCCTCTTGTTGAACACCCAAGGAACCAAACTCAGGCAGATGGACGTCGGCGGCCAATTGTTGTACGGCCTTGACCGCCTGGCGGGCACCCGCTTCGACATTTTCAAAAGACAGACCCATTGCAGCTGCAATCCGGGCATATCGATCTTTGCAGTAATCCATATTATATTCCATCACCGCCGGCAGAACGACGGCATTACAAACACCATGGGCAGCATCGTATTTTCCTCCGAGCGCTTCCGCCACACAATGGACGGCAGCAACATCAGAGTGGCTGAAGGCAATACCAGCCAGCACGCTGCCCAGCAGCATCCCTGCCCTGGCTTCCAGATTGCTGCCATCCGATACGGCCGTTCTCAAATAGGCTGCAATCATTTCGATCGCATAAAGCGCGGCTGAATCCGCTATGGGTTCTGCCGCCCTGGCAGTGAAGCCCTCGATAGCATGTGTCAGTGCATCCATTCCGGTTGCCGCCGTTAAGCCCGGCGGCATGGTCAATGTCATCTCCGGGTCCACCAGCGCCACTTTGGGGGCAATTTTCGGATCTTTGATGCTAAATTTATATTTCTCCCGGGTATCGGTTATCACCGAGCTAAAGGTCACCTCACTGCCGGTCCCGGCCGTCGTCGGAATGGCGATCAGCGGAAGCACGTCCGCGCCAATTCTGTGCGGACCTTCATAATCGCGGACTGCGCCGCCCTGCCGTGCCACCACTGCAATCGCCTTGGCACAGTCAATCGGGCTGCCGCCACCAACCGTGACCAGACAATCCGGATTAAGATCCTTCGCGATGTCAGCACCTTCTTGAACGTTGTAATCCTTGGGATTCGGTTCGACATTATCAAAAATTTTGTATTGCAATTTGGCGGCATCAAATAGATTTGAAACCCGCTCCAACAGCCCGGAATTTCTGATGCCTTTATCGGTGACGACAAGCAAGCTTTTGGCATTTATTCCTTTGATAATATCAGCCAGCTGTTCAACGGACCCGATGCCGTATTCTATTCTGGTGGGCAGCTCAAAACTGAAACTGTTGAGAACATTCATGGCGACTCCTCCGCATTTTTGATTTACAGGTGATATAAGGACGTCATGTGCCTTAATAATGATAAAAGGTGTCAGTGTTCAGGTGTCAGCTTTTGGATGCCTGACACCTGACACCCGAAACCTTAATTTAGGTGGTTATGAGTTTTTCCAATTGTTCTTCCAGCGGTTCGATTTCCTTCTCACGACCAAAATTTTCCAATCGTTTCTTAAGGCGCTCAAGTTCTTCTTTCATCATAGGCACAACTTCGTTCTCAATTTTTTCACGAGTTGCTTTGCCCGCTTCCTCCATCGCGCGGCCCAATTCTTCAAGGTCCCGCTGCAGCTGCTTGACTTCATCACTTTCCGGCAATTTTTTTAGATCTTCGAAAAATTTCTCCAATTGTCGGCCGATCTCCCCGGCCTGCTTGTTAAAATCCTGCAGCATTTTCTGATACACGGCAGCAGACCGGGTAGAGCCTTCGATCACGGTACCATCGGCTAAGGGCGTGCCGCCTTTGCGAAGCAGCATAATCTCAATGGCTTTTCTTCCCTCAGTTTGGGGATCCTCAATAATGTAAAATTGGGAATATTCGGTAGCAGCGTTGGCAAAGTCTTCTTTTATAGTGAGATCCACCAGATAATAACCTTGTTTATCGTAAAATACCTGTGTCACCTGACCGATATGATTGGATTCAAAGAGCACCCGATTGTCCGCTTGCAGGCCCTGGATATCGTCAAAGCGAATTTTTAAACTCAACCCTGTTTCCTTACATGCAAATAGTAACAAGATCGATATTATAATGGTGATATGTATTTTCTTCACATTCGCCTCCTAAAATTTGAAATTTACAAGCGCCCGATGTTAAACTTAACCGGGACGCGGTTAACATCTTGTCCCATGCGTGAGACAATAAACCGCATCCGTGGATTTTTCTTTCCTTCATCTGCTTTTACCGGTAGAGTTAATTTATAAGCCAAAATTATATATATCGCAACCGCAAGGATTGCGATGGTGGATCAATTAGAGGAGATATTTGGATGCAGGAGTCGCAGAATATATCCCGCGCGGCAGAATTATCTTCCGGCAACAGGGAAACAACCATACGCAAAGTGACCTGGGTGGGGCTTCTTGCAAACGTCTTACTTGCGGGTTTCAAATTCTTGGCCGGTATTCTCGGCAGCAGCCAGGCACTGGTAGCCGATGCCATCCACAGTCTTACGGATTTGACCACAGACATTGCCGTCATTGCTGGCTCTCATTACTGGTCCCGGCCACCGGATGAGTCCCACCCCTATGGACATCGGCGCATGGAAACACTGGTGACGGTATTTATCGGTATCGTACTGGCGGCAGCAGGTATTGGCGTTGGATGGAAAGCCATTTCAACCCTGCATATGAAGCATGCGGCTATCCCAGGCTGGATTGCGGTTCTGGCGGCATTGATTGCCATCATATGTAAGGAAGTCATTTACCGATGGACAGCAATGATCGGCCGAAAGGTTAAAAGCTCTGCATTGGCTGCCAACGCCTGGCATCATCGCGCCGATGCAATCAGTTCGGTGCCTGTATTAATTGCGGTGTCCGGCGCGCGTGTTTTCCCATCCTGGTCTTTCTTAGATCGCCTGGGCGCTGCGGTGGTCTCCATTCTTATTTTATATTCGTCAATTAAAATAATGTGGCCTGCTATCAGCGAACTAATCGATGCTGGTGCACCGAGCGAGATACGAAAAAGGATTCGAAGATGTACCCTTAAAACCGAAGGAGTTCTGCAGGTTCATGATATCAGGACCCGTTATGTCAGCTCCAGCATTCAGATCGACCTGCATATTGTTGTCGATGGCTCCATCACAGTGCGGGAAGGCCATGATATTGCAGATAATGTCAAGCAGTGCATCGTCACTGAAATTCAGGAGGTCATAGACGTCATCGTCCACGTGGATCCCCCCGAAAGAGCGATTGAAGAAGAGGATTTTACCTAGCGAATCTCTCCGTATTGTAAGCATCAACGAGAGCGTGATGAGCCGCTCTGAATCGCCCTATCCGATTTTAGGCGTATAAAGTTTATGTTGAAAATAGCCTCGTATCGTAATATTCTTAAGATAAAAAATTCTTTAAATCTGTCGGGTGACTCCGCAAAAACCACCTGAAATCACTGAGACAATTTAAATGCCCGTTTTTGAATATACGGCACTGGATGCCAAAGGAAAGACCACTTCCGGAATAATTGACGCCGACGGTGCCGCCGCTGCCCGTCAGAAATTGCGTTCAACAGGCGTCTTCCCGGTTTCTATCAAGGAATCGCAAGAAGCGCCGGAGAAAAAGACGACCCGCATCGCTGATCTGTCACGCTACCTTAAACGCGTTAAGCCAGCCGAAATCGCACTCATGACCCGGCAACTGGCGACATTGATCACGGCCGGCTTTCCACTTGTCTCGGCACTCGATGCCTTGTTGCCCCAAACCAACTCACACCGATTAAAAACCATCCTGGCCCAGGTTAAAGATGCCATTGTCGAGGGCCAGAGTTTTGCCCAGGCACTATCGCAAAATCCAGGAATTTTCTCGCCCCTGTACATTAACATGGTGCGTGCCGGGGAAACTTCCGGCACGCTTGAAATCGTTCTCGAGCGCCTGGCGGATATTGCCGAAAAGCAGCAAGATTTAAGCAATCGAATTCAGACCGCCCTGGCATACCCCGTATTTATGTGCATCATCGGGGTCCTGGTATTATTTGTGCTGTTGACTTACATTGTTCCCAGTATCACTGCCATTTTTATGGATATGAACCAGGTCCTACCGACGCCGACGCGATTGCTTATCTTTTTAAGCAGTTTTTTTAAATCATTCTGGTGGGTTATCCTTCTTCTGCTGGCGGGTGTCGGGGTTACACTTCATCAGGCCAAAAAAACCGAAAACGGACGGTATGTTTATGATAAAACCATACTGACACTGCCTGTTTTTGGAATTTTAGCAAGGAAACTGGCCGTCGCCCGTTTTGCCAGAACGCTGGGCTCCCTGCTCGAAAACGGCGTTTCCATGCTGATTGCATTGGATATTGTTAAAAATATCGCCGGGAATGTACTGATTTCCAATTCTGTTGAATCAGCTGCTCAGGATGTCGGCAAGGGACAGGCATTATGGGCGGCCTTGAACGAGGGCCAGGTCTTTCCGCAATTATCCATTCAAATGATTCAGGTAGGGGAACAGAGCGGGGAACTGGAGGGAATGCTCAATAAGATTGCAGACGTTTTTGAAAAAGAAGTGGAAAACAGCATTCTACGGCTGACCTCATATCTGGAACCGGTCATGATCCTGGTAATGGGCTGTATTGTGGGTTTTATTGTGCTGTCCATTTGCCTTCCGATCTTTGAAATGAACCAGTTGATCCGATAAGATTCTGAAATATTATAACATGCATGAGAAGGGAATTAGTTAAATGGTGTGTAAAATAAGACAAAACAACCGGGGATTCACCTTAATTGAGTTGATGGTTGTTGTCATCATACTCGGTATTTTGGCCCTATATATCGGCCCCAAAATAATGGGGGAGCCGGAAAAGGCCAAACGCGTAAAGGCCAAAATGGATATCGCCACATTTGAAACGGCTTTAAAAATGTATAAGCTCGACAATGGCGTGTACCCGTCTACGGAACAGGGTTTGACGGCGCTGATTGAAAAACCCGAAACAGGCGCCATGCCGAAAAAATGGCGTGAGGGGGGGTATCTTGAAAAGCGCAAAATCGTGAAAGATCCCTGGGGAAATGATTTTGTATACATCTCGCCCGGCGTGCACGGCGATTTTGATTTGATTTCCTATGGAAAAGATGGTGTGCCCGGCGGCGAAGGGGAGGATAATAAAGACATTAACAACTGGGAAATCGAGTAGTTTTCGTTCTTAAATGGCTATTTTCTCGATGTGCTGTGTTCTCCGCGGGTTCACATCGTCGACGTACGACAAAGTACGCCTCCTCGTAAACCCTTGTGCGGCCTGGCACATCAAAAAAATCTCTATTATAAGAACGAAAACTCAATATTTTTTAGAATAAAACGCCTCGCCTCTAACAGCAAACTCGATTTAAATTTGCACATCAAAAAAATTTTTCATTTAAGAATCGAAAACAATTTATTTAACCATGGTCATATTCAAAATCATATACAACTTAGCGAGCAGCAACAGACGACGGACCCCTTATCACGGACAGCGAAAGGGATTTACCCTGCTGGAATTGATTGTGGTCATCTCTTTGTTGAGCATCATGCTTGTACTCACGGTTCCGCGTTTCCATAGCGCCTTGTTTTTAGATGAGACCAAAAAAAGCGCCAGATGGATTATTGGTAAAATTCAATCATTGAAAGAAGCCGCCATCCGTGACCAAAAGCAATACACGCTGCATATCGATCTCGATACAGAGCGGTTTTGGGAAACCGATGAATCCATGTCGGCTGAAACCCTTGAAAGCACCGCCTTGAATGCCGCCCCTCTTCCGGACGGTTTAAAGATCGCCGATATTGAATTCCCGATTCGCGGTAAAATAGATTCAGGCCAGGCCGAAATTACATTTTACAAAGACGGCCATTCCGATAAAGTTCTCATTCACCTTCAGGATGGGGCTGAATATATAACGTATCTGATAGAGCCTTTTCTTTCCGATGTGACCCGCTACGAGACATACGCCCGTTTTGAAAGCTGAGTGGCCGATGTTTCTGCACGAAGCCGACTCATCTGGCTGGAATTTCAAACTTAAATAATTTTCCTCAAATTAAAAAAAAACACTGTATATTTGGTGTTAAATTTTGTATAATGTTATAAATTAAAAATGTATAAAAAAGTGCACACTTTATGCTTAATATTCAGCCCCGATATCAAAATACACCGCTCAAGCATTTAAAGCTCTCACTCGGTTTCACACTCCTGGAGGTGATGGTCGCCCTGGCCGTTATGTCCATCGTCCTGGTCAGCGTATATCGAATGCATTCCCAGAGTTTGACCATGAACACAGCCGCCCGGTTCTATACCCTGGCGCCCATGCTGGCTCAGGGTAAGATGGCTGAATTGGCAGCCTTATCCTCGAGTGCATTTGGGCAGGATTCCGGTGATTTTGGAGAGCAATTCCCCGGTTATAACTGGACGGCATCCACAACAGACGTAAGCTCTGAGATTCTGGGTGAGCTCGCTGACGATCTTAAACAAATCGACGTCAGCGTTTCGCTGAATGAAAATCAATTTGTCTATCGCCTGAGAACATATAAATTCAATCGAAATTAAAAACATGCGGAATTAACTAAAATAACAGATTTCAGAAAATAAAAGACAGACAATGAATTCTCTGATGACGGAGAGCAGATTGCGGATTACGGATTTGATGCCACCGCAGAACCGCTTGAAAGCCGTTCACACTTTTCATTTCAGACACCGAAGATCACAGGGTAATAGCCGATATCGGATATCCAATACCCAATATCCAATTGCCGGTTTCACTCTGATGGAGGTTTTGGTGGCCATCGCCATACTGGCGATTGTGGTGACGACCATTCTGGCATCGTTTAATTCCGTGTTTTCTACGACAGAAGTCCTGGATGAGAGCGCCGATATATACGAGATGGCCAAAAACTGTATGAAGCGCATGGTGCTGGACCTCGAATCGATCCACATCGACCAGCGGCCGATATACAAACCGCCGGAGCTTGATCAACCGCCGGATCCATATCGCTTCGTCGCAACCACCGAAGATATCGATGGCACGGGATTTGCACAAATTAGGTTTACCAGCAGAGCCCACGTACGCCTGGAAAAAAGCCTTAGAGAGGGAATAGCAGAAATCATATATTACGTGCAGCTCGGTGAAGACGGGCTTCCGGTGTTGAAACGTGCGGATAATCTTTACCCGTATCCGGATTTCGAAAAAAAGGGCGGCGATCCGGTATTGTCTAAGTACGTCAAATCCTTGGCGTTTAAATTTTATGACAAGGAGGGTCTTGAATTTGATGTCTGGGATTCGGATTCGGAAGAGTTCGGTTATGCGACCCCGATGGCCATCGGCATTAAACTGGAATTAGCCAACAAAACGGCATCGCACACCTTTGAAACCATGGTATCCTTGCCCATATCCAGGGAGAAAGCCGAATAAGATATGTTAAAGATGGCCAAAACGATCGGCAACAATAAGGGCATTGCGTTATTGCTGGTAATTTCGGTAACAACCATCCTTATTGCGACCGCCCTGGAATATAATCGCCGGGCACGTTTAGCGGTTCTTTCAACAGCCGCTGTTCGGGATCGACTGACATTAACGCATATGGCATCTTCCGGCATCCATGTCGCGATGGCACTACTGGCAAAGGATCGGGCGGAATCGGATATCGATTCGCTGCAGGAAGACTGGGCCAATTCAGATAAAATTAATGAATTGCTCACTGACATTCCGTTTGAAGATGGCCAGCTAGCTGTTACCATTTCAGATGAGATGGGTCGGCTTCAGGTAAATGCCCTGGTTACCTATCCTGAAAGCCGGAATTTTAATGAATCCCAGCGGTCTATCTGGGAGCGTTTTTTAGATTATTTCAAATCAGAGGAAGAAACGTCTGAAGACAGCCAGCCGACGGCAATTATCAATTCACTGAAAGACTGGCTGGATTCCGGTGATGATGACGCGATTACCGGATTAAGCGGAGCCGAATCCAGCTATTATCAGGATTTGAGCCCCTCGTACAACAGTCGTAACGGCCCGATGACTGATATTAACGACTTGCTACTTATTAAGGGCGTCACTCCGGAATTATTTTTGGGAAATAATGAAAAACCGGGGATTGCAGGCTATCTAACGGTATACGGCATGACACCGGGAGCCGGTACTTCGTTTACTTTTCCCGGTAAAATAAATATAAACACCGCTGAACTTCCGGTGCTGGTGGCCATGCTGCCGTCTGAAAATGTGGACCTCGCCCAGGCTTTTTTTGAGTTGCGTCAGGAAGCCGCCGCGCAGGAAGAGGCACCTGACTTATCAAGCACAACGTGGTATAAAGATATAGCCGGATTGAGCGGGCTGAATCTGGATACAAAAATGATTACCACGGCGAGTGATTTTTTTAGGATTGTATCCGCGGCACAGGTGAACAACTCGGTCATGACCGCAACGGCCGTCGTCCAGCGCATTAAAAATGAAGAAACCGGCAAATGGGGCTGTAAAATACTCAGCTGGCAAACCGATTAGAATTTATCTCAAAAATGCATCTAATGTATTTAGGTTGAGCGCCTTGTCCTGTTACCCGTTAGACCGTTTGCCGGTTTAAAAGAAACCATGTTTGACCGTATCTATCTATCAACGGGCGCAACCGGCTAAATCCGCCTGCGGCGGACAAAACGGATTGCGTGATCTACTATTTTTGATATAATTTCCGGTCACATAAAATTTTGATTATATCTAATTAGGAATTAGAACTGGAATGAGCAGAAAAGTCCTCGGCATTGACATCCGAAATCGCTCTCTAACAGCTGTTCTTTTAAACAGCAGCCTGAGGGAATATCGAGTGGATGATTACATACACCTGCCCTTTTCCGATCCCGATAATCTGGAAAAGGACCTGTCGGCTGCCCTAGAGAATCTTTCAGAACATATGGATGTATCCGGCTGCGACTACGTGGTTTCCATCCCTGCAGGCCGCTTTACCTTCCGAAATCTAAAGGTCCCTTTCAGCAACTCTAAAAAAATCAGAATGGTTCTTCCGTTTGAACTTGAACCCACACTGCCCTATGCCGTTGAGGACCTGGTTATTGATTTTTATACCTTAAACGACACCGCTGGCACAGATCAGACCGAACTCATTGCAGCGGCGATTGAAAAAAAGGAATTAACGCCCTATATCGAAACGCTGGCATCGATGAATATCGATCCTGAAAAGCTTACGCTCAGCGGTCTACCCACGGCCCTGTGCCTGGCCAGTCAGGCAGACCCGGAAGAAGACCAGTTTTTTGTTGAAATTGGCGAGACCCATGGCACCCTTTTTGTGCTCGCCAGCGATCGTTTACAGCTGATAAGATCGTTCCCGTTGCCGGCGGGTACTTCTCAGACAACGCTGCTCTGTGCTCAGATCCAGCAGACGTTGGCGGCCCTTCAAGAATCGTCAGTTCTGAATTTTGAACCTATTGAGGGGGTTGTCAGTGGAATTGGGCTGGATGAAACCCATATGGCAACAGAAATATCGACGGCTTTAAGCATACCCGTCAAGACGACTTCCGTGGCAGATCAACTGGACATCCCGATTGAAAGTAACTCGGAAAGACCATGGATTCCGGCTCAGATGAACAATGCCCTGTCTTTAGCGCTGATGGAGGTGGAGGGTTTCGACGGTCTTAATTTCCATAAAGGCCAGTTTGCCGCTCAAAAATTGATTTCTAAACACAAAGGCCCCCTCATAAAGACCGGCATACTGGCAGCAGCCGTACTGGCGTTGATGTTTTTTAATGTCGTGATGGAAACCTATACCGTAAATAAACAGGTCCGCCGTATCAACAACCAGATGACCCAGATCTTTAAAGCCACATTTCCAGAAGTGAAAACGATCCGTTATCCGTACCAGGAAATGCAGGCCAAAATGATGGAAACGAAGAAAAACACGGTATTTCAGGCCGAGACCGGTCCCCATATTCGCCGTATTGATATTTTAAACAGTATCAGCGAAAAAATCCCGCAAAGTATCACGGTTAATTTGACCCGGCTGGTCATTCAACCTGAAAATGTGCTAATCTCAGGCACAACAGACACATTCAATTCGGTGGACGACATAAAAGGCCGGCTGGAACAAATCCAGCATTTTAAAAAGGTCACTATCAGCTCTGCCAATATGGATCGCTCGGGAAATGAAGTTCGGTTCATGCTAAAGGCGGAATTATAAAAGGATCGCAAATAGACTTCATATGGAATTCATCAAAAAATACCTGAATTTAAAAAAGCTCAACCGGCGCGAAAAGTATATTATATATGGTGCGGGATGTCTTTTAGGATTATTGATCATCGTTCAGTTTGTCGTCACGCCCTTTTTTAATAATAAAAAGCAGAGCTATCGAAATCTGCAGACCAAAAAAGCGGAGCTTGAAGAGATGCGCGGCCTGCAGGCGGAATATACCGCTCTGCAGGAAAAGTTGCAACTTTCAAAAGTCCGCTTCAGCAAAAGGGATCAGGGGTTTACACTGTTTTCGTTTCTGGATCGACTGGCCGGTCAGGCGGGAATCAAGGACCGTATCAATTATATGAAGCCGTCGAAAACAATCCAGAAAAACAGCAATTATAAAATATCACGGGTTGAAATGAAACTGGATGATATCACGCTGGAACAGCTGACCACATACCTGTATGGGGTTGAAACATCAAAAAACATGGTCATGGTGAAAAAGGTATCAATCTCAAAAAAAGAAAAGAAACAGGGCCTTATTAATGTCGTTTTACAGGTTGAAACCGTTGAGGCCTAAAATAATCACCCATTGAATCTTAACTCAATGGCGCTTATTGGTTAAAAGCGATAGGATATGAATTATTCGTTCAAAATAAAAGCATGCAAATATTTAATACCCGGATCTCCTGGGCAATTTACATAATCTGTGCGGCCCTGTTCTTTTTTTACACGCTTTTTCCGTCCGAAACGGTCAAAGAATTCCTGGCGGAACAAATCCGCCAAACGAACCCGAATCTGACGGTGGAAATTAGTCGTGTGAAACCGGCTTTTCCACCCGGTTTAAAACTGTATGAAATTAGCGTAAATCATCGCGGGCAGGCCGTTGCAGATCTCGATAATCTGAAAATATCTCCGGATATTTTATCCTTATTTACGGACACAACCCATTTGTCATTTAAAGGCAATGGTTACGGGGGAACGTTTAAGGGCCGGGTGAACATCCGAAAAGCCTCCGCCAGCAGAGAGGTTAAACTGGATGCTGATTTTGGCGGAATACGGGTGGATCAAATGGAAGTACTGGACACCGTGACACCCCACAAAATATCAGGAAATTTAGACGGCACCCTGGAATTTAAAGACGCCGCTCCCCATCAGGCGTTAAGCGGTGATTTGGTCCTAACAGACGGTCAGATTGAATTTTCACCCCCGATACTAAACCAAAACGTGATCACTTTTGACACCATTGAAGCCGAGCTAATGGTCAATGGCCGCATGCTGACCATTAACCGCTGTGAGCTCGTTGGAAATCAACTTGATGCCGATGTGAGCGGGTCGATAAAATTTAGTGGCTATTCAGCCAGAAAAATTTTAAACTTATCAGGAACGGTTAGGCCGCATGAGGAACTGTTGGCCAAACTGGGCAGCAATTTACCGCAAATACTGAAGGGGAGCAAAATAGGTGGGCAGGGCCTTCCCTTTAAAATAAAAGGCCCGATGGATTCACCTCAATATTCATTTTATTAATTTATCACAAGATTGCGGAATTAATGCATACGTGATGGGAATCAAAGCGTGATCATTTGCATTCAGATCACCGACCACCCGCGGAGCGAGTGGCTTGGTTTTCCCGCCATAGGAGGGAAAAACAAAGGCACGGCAGTGCCTTAATCGGTGAGGGTGCAACCGGGTGCTTCGCACCCGGTTTGAAAACACCCAAAAAGGGAAACAAATGATGCGGACCATGGATGAAGCGGATGATATTAGCACCTAAAAAAATCTTTATGGTCATCAATGTGCTGCTAATTACCGCGGGTGTTTATTTTGCGGTCAGCGCCTTTTACACCATCAGTGCGGCCTGGCTGGGCCCTAAAGAGATACCGCAATCCCGTGCGGGCAAAGTGGCTTTTAAACAACAGGACGACCATCCACCGTTGTCACGTTATCGGGCCATTACGAAACGAAACCTATTTAACACAAGCCCGGATACCGTCGCTCCTGCTCAGGCGATTAATGTTGATGATTTGAAAAAAACAGACCTTAACTTAAAACTGTGGGGTACGGTAACGGGGCAAGATCGAAGGGCCTATGCCGTCATCGAGGATACCAAGACCCGGCAACAGAATCTGTACCGAATTGGAGATAGCATTCAAAACGCAACCGTAAAATTGATTTTGCGCCAAAAAGTTGTTTTGAGAGTAAATGACAGCGATGAAGTGCTGGGAATGGAAGAGCCCGGCATTACCAAAAAAGGCAAAAAAAGCCCCCGTGTTGCCCGCAGAGCAGCTTCACCACCCAAAATGCCCGTATCTTCATATCCGCGCCAGCTGACTTTAAACAGCGATCAAATTGAGAGTGCGCTGGAAAACCTGGATCAGCTCATGGACCAAGCTCGGATCCGACCGCATATCGAAGAAGGCAAACCAGCCGGGATTTCCATTACGGGCATTAAACCCAATACCATTTTCAGGAAAATGCGCTTGCGAAATGGAGACATTATTACCGGCGTCAACGGGGCCCCGATCGAGACGGTGGAGGATGCGATGAAAATCTTTGGTGACCTTTCCTCAGCATCGGAGGTGCAGGTCGAAATAAAACGGCGCGGCCGAAAACGCGTTTTGGATTATAAAATTGAATAGAAGCAATGGTTGGAAAAATGAAAATAAACATTAGATCTGGTTGGTTACCGATAATCGTGTCTTTTGCGATTATTTTAAGCATTCAATTCTGTCTGGCAAAATCCAGCATGGCGCAGACGGACACATCCGCCACAACGAAACCGGCGAGCAGTGAGCAATTTGTATCGATTGATTTTAACAATGTGGACATCAACGTTTTTATCAAGTTTATGAGTGAGCTGACCTCAACTAATTTTGTGGTCGACCAACGCGTAAAAGGCAAAGTAACGATTATATCCCCTTCCAAAATATCGTTGAAAGAGGCGTACAGGGTATTTGAATCGGTACTGGAAGTCCACGGCTACACCACTGTCAAAGCGGGTGATATCGTCAAAATTGTCCCTTCGCCGGATGCCCGTTCGAAAAATATAAAAACCCTCTTGCGAGAGGAAGCCGCCAGCCCCGAAGATAAAATCGTCACTCAGCTGGTGCCATTGAAATACGCCAATCCGGTTGATATCAAGCGTCTGTTCACCCCCATGGTATCCAAAAGCAGCGTGATCCTGGCCTATCAGCCCACCAATACGATGATCATCACGGACGTGCATTCAAACATCAGGCGTCTGCTTAAAATCCTGAGGCAAATCGATATCCCCGGCATCGGACAGGAAATATCGGTAATCCCCATCGAATATGGTGATGCCAACAAAATGGTGAACCTCTTGAGTACGGTCTTTAAACCGACTCGCAAGGCGACCAAAGGCGCGCCGCAAAGAGCGGTCACCATGGTCGCCGACGAGCGTACCAATCTAATTGTCCTGCTGGCCAATGAAGTGGATACCATGCGGATCAAGCAACTGATCGCCATGATTGACAAAGAGGCGCCCCGTGGGAAGGGAAAAATCCATGTCTATTATTGTGAGCACGCAACCGCCGAAGAGCTGGCCAAAGTGCTGCAGGATGTGCCGACCCAGGAAGTGGGCGCCCCGAAGGGTAAAAAAGGCGCGCCGATCGTTTCCGGCAAGGTACGAATTAACGCCGATAAAGCCACCAACAGCCTTATTATCATGGCCGATCAGGAAGACTACAAGGTCCTGGAAGACGTCATCAAAAAGCTCGATATTCCGCGTTCCATGGTCTTTATTGAATCCTTGATCATGGAAGTCAGCATGGATAAAAGTCTGGATATCGGAATCGACTGGCAGGCTTTCGGCGAAACCTCGATTTCCGGCAAAGAAACCGCCATTGGCGGACAGTTTAGCAGTCAGGGCCTGATCGATCCGGGCGCCCTGGCTCAGGGGGGCTTATCGGTCGGATTGATCACTGAGCAAACGAATATTGCCGGGCTCCTGGTTTCCAACATTGCCGCCATAATAAACGCCGTAAAAACCGATGATGAATTCCGCATCCTATCCACTCCCCAGATATTAACCACCGATAACGAAGAGGCCCGTATCACGGTGGGTGAAAACCGACCGTATCAGACCCGCTCGACCACCGATCCTTCCGGCGGAACATTTGAATCTTTTGAATACCGGGATGTGGGAAAAATATTAAAAATCACCCCCCATGTGACCGAAGGCCGTTTGGTCCGCTTGAAAATCTCATTGGAAGTCACCAACATCGATCTGGCTTCAACCCTGACGACCTCATCGACCTTGCCCGTAACACAAAAACGCACCATTGACACAACGGTCATCGTCCAAGACAGCCAAACCGTGGTCATCGGCGGTCTGATAGATGAGTCCGAGAATACAAACGAAACCAAAGTGCCGGTGCTGGGCGATATCCCGGTACTGGGGTGGCTGTTTCGAGACCGATCCGAAACCAGCGAAAAAGCCAACCTCTATATTTTTCTGACGCCAAAGGTAATCAAGAGCCCGGCGGAAGCAATGAAAGTATATCAGGAAAAGAAGGGTCAGATGAATACGATCAAAGAAGGGGAAATAAAGTTATACAAATAAGATCATGATTCATCGATTAACTGACATACTGAAAGACAAGTTCGGACTCGATCAAGAACGCCTGTCCGAGGCCGAGCGCGTCAAAACCGAATCAGGAGGAACCATCGGTCAGATCCTGGTGGATCAAAAAAATCTGTCGGAAGACCACCTGCTGGAAGCATTGAGCATCCAATATGGTATTCCCTTCTGGCCGAAACTGCCGTTTGAAAACACAGAATCAGATTTTACCGAAAAGGTCCCGATCCAATTTTTAAAGAAGTACTGCCTGGTCCCTCTGGAGTACAGTCAGCCCATTGCTGCCAAAGATTGCGGCCTCAGTCCCCCGAACCCTCCCGACACAGATGACGCGCAATTTCCGGCGGGGTGCGTGATTGCCGTCAACGACCCATTGAATTTTCAGCCCCTGGATGACCTCGCAAAGACTCTGGGTTTAACCGATTATCGCGTGGTTCTGTCCACTCAGGAGGCGATTCTTACAGCCATCAACCTGCAATATGATTTGCGCCGGGACTCGGCCGAGCAGCTGGTCCAGGACATGGAGGAAAACGGCAGTAACATTATCAGTGAAATCGAGGAAACCGCCGACCTGTTGGATGACACCAGCGATGCACCCATCATCAAATTGGTGAATCATATAATCTCCCAGTCCATCAAAGCGCGTGCCAGCGACATTCATTTTGAGCCTTACCAGACCAGCTTCACGGTGCGGTATCGCGTGGACGGCATTCTGTATGATCTGCTGACGCCACCCAAATGGATCCAGCCGGCCTTGATCTCGCGTGTCAAGGTCATGGCCAAAATGAATATTGCTGAAAAACGACTGCCCCAGGACGGACGCTTTGAAGTCAAAATCGGTGATCAGGATATCGATGTGAGGGTTTCCACGATCCCGACCGCGTTTGGTGAACGTCTGGTTCTGCGATTGCTGAATAAATCCGGATCTCTGCTTGAGCTGCCGGACATCGGCCTGACACCCGGCAGATTGAAGCTGGTGCAGAAACTGGTGGCCTCACCCAATGGCATTATCCTGAATACGGGCCCCACCGGCAGTGGAAAAACCACAACGCTCTACGGCATACTGTCCTCTATCAATGAGCCCAACATCAATATTATTACCATCGAGGACCCCATTGAATATCAGATCAAAGGCGTCAGCCAGATACAGGTCAATCCCAAAATCGATCTGACATTCGCGCGCGGTCTCCGGTCTATTGTGCGCCAGGACCCGGACGTCATCCTGGTGGGCGAAATCCGCGACAAGGAGACCGCCGAAATCGCCGTTCAATCGGCCCTGACCGGTCACCTGGTGTTTTCCACCCTGCACACCAATGATTCTGCCAGCGCGATCACACGACTGGTCGATATGGGGGTGGAACCGTTTTTAATTTCCTCATCGGTTCTGGCAGTGGTCGCCCAGCGGTTGGTGCGGGTATTATGCAATGATTGCAAAAAAGCCTACATCCCAAACCCCATCTACTTAAAAAGCATTGGTTTTTCACCGGAACATTTTAAAGATAAGCCGATCTATAAAGCGTTCGGATGCGAAAATTGCTTTAAAACCGGGTACAGAGGGCGAATCGGCATATTTGAAATTATGGTGCTCACCGAGCGTTTAAAAAGCGTTATTCTTAAGACATATGACTCCAGCCGGATAAAAAACGAAGCCCGGCAGCAGAAAATGCGGACGTTGCGCCAGGACGGAATGCAGAAAGTTTTGGAGGGCACGACGACAACGGAAGAGGTGCTGCGCGTCACCCAAAAGTAGAACCCATCTCAAAAAAGCGTCTAAGTGCCCATGGCTGTGTTGCGACTCGGCTCAAAATGCTCACATACTAACGTGTATGCTCCGCTTTCTCGCCGAATCGCGCCTTGCCATGAACCCTTATCCACATTTTGATATGGGTTCTAACTCTTAAGCGTTACAAAAAGTTCACGCAAATAGAAAATCTACCTGTAAAAGCAGGTAGATTTTTTTATTGATCGGCATAAGCGGATTCAACATTCGGTATACAAAAAACAAAGCGTCAAACGCCTTAACTTGGGGCTAGACAATAAAGCCGGTAAGCTTCACCGAATCTACCCTATGCGCTATGCCCTCTGCCCTATGCTATTTCAAGCTTCGTACTGGCAATGCACGGTAACCACGTTTGTGCGCTTTGCGCACAGTATAGTGATAGACATTGTCAAAATTAAATATACGCGCGGTGGGCGCGATTGAATCGGTTTCAGATGTCCAAACCCAGCCGCAACTCAATTCAATTTCCGGAATCGTCTTGACCCATTGTCCACAATCGCTTGGGTACCCCTTGGAATTCTTGTCTGCCACCAGAATACTTTGCAGTTCCGCCAGCGTCGGCAGGCGCCAATTTTCGTATTTCTTCTCGAGGGTATCGGGAAACGTAAATCTTACCCATTTATCAGCCTGTTTCCAGTTTATATCACCCTGATTATCCGTCTTAGACCACATGAGACCCAGTTGGTTATCGGTAATCGTCCCATCGCCATTATCCGTAAAACGATCACCGGCCGGCGCCAGATTGACACATAACAAAATCCCCATCGTCAGGATAATGAGCGTTACAGAAAGGTATCTGAACATGATGCCCTCCTTCCAGGGTGCCGCCCGAAATTGATGGGTGCGGCGGCGACTCAATGCCTTCGCTTCGCACCAGTTGCGGAAGTAAAATTGGGCGGCAGATTGACAATACGGATAAGCCGCTAAGAAAGATCGATATGTTTCTTCAGGCGTTCAGCAATTGCTTCATCCCGGTAAGACAGGATCGGAATCGGAGAGCGGCGGAAAACTTTTTCTGCGACAGATCCGACAAAGATATATTCCAGATCGGTGCGACCTTTTGTGCCCATGATGATTAAATCGACATTTTCTTTAACAGCGAGTTTCAGCAATTCATCGCCGGGATCACCGGTTTTAAAAACCGTACGGGTTTTTTTGGGTGGGCGAGGCACTTGTTTCAGAAGCTTATCAAGCTCCTCTTGACGTTCTGCCTTCATTCCGGCAACATAATTTTCGCTATCGACATCATAGCCCATCGCCGCAATGGTTCCCACGGCTTCAATATCGCGCGCGTTAATAATGCTGGCAATAAAGAGTTCAGCGTTCATGGATGCGGCGATATCAGCCGCATAGTTTAAAAGGGATTGCGTGTACTGGCTAAACCCAGCCGCAACCATAATTGTTTTTGCAGCACCCATAATCATTTCCTTTTCTATTTACCGATCCTCCTCCAGTGCAGGTAGAAGGAGGATCGGCGAAATCCCAGTTTATAAACCGCGTCTGGAGACTTATGCTGTGAACGGGGCGGCAGCTTCTTTTGGGATGCGTGGCCGCTGCATCAGATACAAAAGTCCGTAAACGGCCAGACCGATCAGGTACGTCCAGTACCGTTGTTCATGCGGCATCCCAATCAAGCTGGCAATCAAGTCCGGGCGCATCAAGTTCAAAGTGACAAATAAAAACAGCGGGACTTCATAAATTCTGTTTTTGGCCACAAACCAGCCCTGGGTGGCCGAGGCAAAGGCAAAGTTTCCAACACAGGCCATGATAAAAATAAGCAACCCCTGCGGCCAGCTGCTGATGTTGTGCAGGATTAAATCGGGATTAAAGATAAACATGAACGGCAATATGGCCGTACGGATATCATACATAAATCCCTGCAGCCCCGTCGGCACCGGCGGTGATTTGGCAATGGCAGCCGCTGCATAGGCAGCCAGTCCCACCGGTGGCGTATCATCGGCAAGGATACCGAAATAAAAACAGAAAAGATGCGCCGCCATGAGCGGTACGATAAAACCCTGCATTCCGCCTATGGCAACAATCGCCGGGGCGGTGAGAGATGCCATGACAATATAGGTGGCTGTGGTGGGCAATCCCATCCCGATAACCAGGCTGGCGAAGGCAGTAATTATCAGCATCAGAAAAATATTACCGCCCGAAAGTGTGTCGATAATCTGGGTGATCAGCTGACCCAGTCCCAGCGCCACCACGCCGACAATGATTCCAGCGGCCGCCGTGGCCAGTGCCACCGACACCATATTGCGACCACCGGCCGCCAGGGCCGAAAAGATGTCGACAACGCTCTGCTTGAACGCCGGCCCCAGTGGTTCCTTCTTGATATACGCTTTCACCGGATTCTGGAAAAACATCACAATGGCCATCACCCAGATGGCATTAAACGCCGCCAGTTCCGGAGAATGGCGCACAACGATCAGCTCATACAACAGAAAACAAAGCGGCACCAAAAAATGGGCTCCGCTTAACAGGGTTCTAAAAAAGGCCGGTAATTCGGACCGCGTCATGCCCTTAAGTCCCAGTTTAGATGCTTCAATATGCGTAATAAAAAATAGCGCTGCATATGAAGCAAAGGCCGGAATAGCTGCAGCTTTAATCACGGCAATGTATGGCACGTTAACGTATTCGGCAATAATAAAGGCCGCCGCGCCCATAATCGGTGGCGCCAGCTGTCCGTCGGTGCTGGCCGCCACTTCTACCGCAGCTGCTTTGGTACCCGGATACCCGACTTTTTTCATCAGCGGTATGGTGAAGGTGCCGGTGGTCACAATATTTGCAATACTGGAACCGGAAACCAGGCCGGTTAATCCACTGCCCACAATTGCCGCTTTGGCCGGACCGCCTTTAAATCCACCCAGCAGCGCCAGCGCCAGCTTAATGAAATACTGCCCGGCTCCGGCCTTGTCGAGCATGGCACCAAATAACACGAACAGGAACACAATGGTCGCGGACACATCCAGCGGTATGCCGTAGATGCCTTCCGTTGACATGGTCATTTGCCCCATCAGGCGGTTAAGTGACGCGCCTTTAAAGGCGATTAAGTCCGGCATGTAAGGACCCAAAAACGAATAGATCAGAAATATGGCCGCAATGGTCGGCAGAGCGGGTCCGATAACCCGACGCGTGGCTTCGAGCAAAACAACAATCAGCGTAAACCCGATGACGATATCCCGGGTAATCGGCGCACCATAACGTGTAATCAGTCCGGCATAGTCAATCACAATATAAATGGCCGCAAAGGCGGCAATGATGCCGATAAAATAATCCAGTACGGGAATTCTGTCTTTCGCTGAAAAATACCTGAGGCCGAAACGTGTTTTTTTGAACAGGGGATAGTTTAAAAAGACAATTAAAAGAGCAAAGCCGAGATGGATGGCACGAATGAAGGTTGAATCGAGAATCAGCCAGCTGGCAATAGACAGTTGAAAAAAACTCCAGAGAACCGCAACCGTGGGAATGATATATTTGGGGAAGCCTTTGGGCCTTCTGCCGATGCCCTCTTCTTCTTCGGCCATCCGCCTTGCGATTTCAACGCCCTCATCCTTTTCTTGGATCTCATGGTCACTCATAATGATCACCTAAAGTTCAAGAATGGTTGACGGCAAAAAAGATCCGGCATGACAAATCCGGACACCAATTTGATGCATATCAATAGATTAAGACGGTGACAAAGATCGGATAAAAAATTACACAGCGATGGAAACAGAAATCGCGCGCAATTCGAGTCCTGGAATACAATTTACGGGTGAATGGTAACGGTTATCAAATCAAGCTAGAGGCGGCGGTTTTAATAGCCGCCGCCCGCAGGCAGGTTAAACGCGACCGGTTATTTTAATCCGGCTTCTTTGAAATATTTTTCAGCACCCGCATGTAGCGGTGCGGACAGACCATCCATCATGTTTTGTTTGGTCAAAACCGCATAGGCTGGATGCAATTTTTTAAATGCATCAAAATTATCAAAAACTTCTTTGGTGATGGCGTAGACGACATTTTCGGGCACCTTGGCGGAGGTGACGAATGTCGCTTTCACACCAAACGTTTCCACGTCGGCATCATTTTG
>JAAUXY010186885.1_pt1 | contig 22858 bp, 17 predicted proteins | sample 7278121 | NCBI WGS metagenome assembly JAAUXY01 (sample SAMN14350117, study PRJNA611818) | marine sediment metagenome | isolation source: surface marine sediment (1.8m) | place: French Polynesia: Moorea | collected 2018-08 | reverse complement strand
GATACGGGCCGTTCGTGCGCAGCAAAGACCACCGGTTTGCCGGCCCGCATGATGCCGGCCTTCTCGCGAGCGATCGTCTCGATGTCGTCGCCCAGCCAGTCGCAGTGGTCGAGCGACACGTTGGTGATCAGGCCGGCGTCGGCGGCCACCGCGTTCACCGCGTCGAGCCGGCCGCCCATGCCGATCTCGAGAACGGCAACGTCGACCTCGCGAGCCGCGAAGACGATCAGCGCCGCGATGGTGCCGAATTCGAAGTAGGTGAGCGGAGTATCGCCACGCGCCGCGTCCACGCGCTCGAACGCCGCAACGATCTCGGCGTCGCTGGCCTCCTCGCCACCGACACGGATGCGTTCGTTGTAACGCGATACATGCGGAGAGGTGTAGGTGCCGACAACGCTGCCGTCACTGGCAAGCAGGGCCGCAGCCATCGCGACAGACGAGCCTTTGCCGTTGGTGCCGGCGACATGCAGGACGAGTTCCGGGCGGGGCAGCGCAAGCCGTTCGAGGACGGCCGCCACGCGCTCGAGGCCGAGGTCGATCTCGCGAGGAGAGAAGGTCTCGAGGCGCGCGAGCCAGTCGCCGAGCGTTGCGCCCGCGGAACTCATCGGGGGAACTAGCTTTCTTTGCCGGGACTCGGTCGCCGCTCGAGCTTGGCGAGCAGATCCGCGATCTGTTCGCGCATTTCACGCCGGTCGACGATCATGTCAATCGCGCCGTGATCGAGCAGGAACTCGCTGCGCTGGAAGCCTTCCGGCAGCTTTTCACGCACCGTTTGTTCGATCACGCGTGGACCGGCAAATCCGATCAGTGCGCCTGGCTCCGCGACGTTGACGTCGCCAAGCATCGCGAGGCTTGCCGACACACCGCCGGTCGTCGGGTCGGTCAGCACCGACACGTACGGAACCCTGGCTTCGCCGAGCTTCGCCAGCGCCGCCGACGTCTTCGCCATCTGCAGCAGGGAAAACAACGCCTCCTGCATGCGCGCGCCGCCGCTGGCCGAAAAAGAGATCAGCGGCATGCTGGATTCGGCCGCGTGGTTCGCGGCCCGCGCAAACCGTTCGCCGACTACCGAGCCCATCGATCCGCCCATGAACGAGAACTCGAATGCACAGGCAACGATCGGGCGGCCGAGCAGCGTCCCGGTTACTGCCACTAGGGCGTCTTTCTCGCCGGTCTTCTTCTGCGCCGCGACGATACGCTCACGGTACTTCTTGCTGTCACGGAACTTGAGCGGATCCTCGGGCTCGAGCCCGCCCGCGAGTTCCTGCTGTGAATCAGGATCGAGGAAGTAGTCGAGGCGCTGCCGTGCACCGATGCGCATGTGGTGATTGCACTTCGGGCACACAAGCAGGTTGCGTTCCAGCTCATTGCGATACAGCTGTGCATCACACTTGGCGCACTTGATCCACACACCTTCGGGCACCGAGCGCGTACGCTTCTCGGTGCTGATGCGGGACGGCATTAACTTTTCGAACCAGCTCATGACGGTATGGTAAGTAGATTGTCGGGGTATGTCACTCGAACAAGGGTCAGCCCGTGCGGCGGCGCCGCGATCCCGCCCTGCCGCCGGTCGCGACCCTCCAGGACCTTCCGGCACCAGCCGACAGACTCCTCGCCCATGCCGATCGCGACCAGCGTCCCGGTGATGTTGCGCACCATGTGCTGAAGGAACGCGTTTGCGGTGACCGAAAGCGTCAGCCAGTCGCCCTCGCGCTGCACGGCGATGGCCGTCACCTCGCGGTTCGGCGTCGCGGCCTGGCAGCCGGCGGCCCGAAACGCGGAGAAGTCGTGCTCGCCGACGAGAGCCTGCGCCGCTTTGTTCATCGCGGCTTCGTCGAGCGGCTGGTGAACCCACCAGGCCCGATGCCGGTGCAGCGCGGAACGCACCAGCCGGTTCAGAATCAGGTAACGGTAACTCCGGGCGGTGGCCGAGAAACGCGCGTGGAAATCCTCCGCGACCGGTTGCACCCAGCTGACGCTGATATCGTCGGGCAGGTTGCTGTTGGCGCCGAGCAGCCAGCCGCGTTCGGAGCGCTCGGCAATCGTATCGAAGTGCGCCACCTGGCCCGATGCATGCACGCCCGTGTCCGTGCGCCCGGCGCAGACGACCTCGACGGTCTCGTTGGCGACTTCGGAGAGCGCGTCCTCGACGCACTGCTGGACGCCAATCCCGGACTTCTGGCGCTGCCAGCCGTTGTAGGCGGTACCGTCGTACTCGATGCCGATCGCGATACGCATTGGGTCGGGGCGCGCTCAGGGCGCGCGGTAGCGGACTCAGGTCGGCAGCGTATCAAGCAGCTGCTGTGCCTGCTGCCGCTGGCCTTCGTCGCCCTCGTCGAGCACTTCCTCGAGGATGCTGCGGGCACCCGACGGGTCGCCCATGTCGACGTACGCCCGCGCGAGATCGAGCTTGGTGCCAACCTCGGTCATCGTTCGCGCCTCACTCAGATCGTCGGACATATCGTCCGGCGAGAGCGCCTGTGTGATCGAGGTTTCCTCGACGGTCAACGATGGTCGCGGCTGTTCCACGGTGGCATCGTCACGCATCTGCTCGACGGTATCGCCAAGCTCAGAGACCTGCAGCGCCGCCGTGAGGTCGTCGAGATCGAGATCGACGTCAGTGCTCGCCACCGCCGGCAATTCGCCGGTAGCGTCCAGGTCACCGCCCGTAAATGCGTCCGGCGGCAGTGCCTCGGTCTTGGCGAAGTCGAACTCTTCGTCATCGCTGCCCACGCCGGGCGCGAGCATCGTTGCGTCGTCGTCGCCGAGCGAGGTCGTGTCCTCGTCCGCGAAGGTCTCTACGGCGAAGTCGTCGCTCAGCACCTGCGTCTTGCCGGTCGCGTCGAGCAGGCTGGCGTCCTCGGCCGGGTCCATCATCGGGTTCTGGCCGGTCTCGTCCGCCGCGAGTCGCATCTCACCTGTCGACGAGAGTTCGTCGTCCAGGTCGAGAGCCACTGGCGATCCGGTCGCGCTCGTGTCGAAGGCCTCCTGCACGCCCGTGGCATTCGGATCGATGGCCGGATTCTTGCCGGTTGCGACCGATTCGTCGGTCAGTGCTTCGTTGGTGCCGGTGATGTCGAGTCCGTCGTCATCGAGCGTGGCAACCTCGGTCTCGTCGAGGTCGTCGAGGCCGGCGATTTCGGTCTCCTCGAGGCCGTCGAGGTCGAGGCCGAGGTCGTCGAGATCGATTTCGGCCGTCGCGTCCGTCTCAAAAGACGGCAACTCGGACGGCTGCTCGATGGTCGGTGATTCGAGCGTCGCATCGACCGACGGCTGCTCCACGGTCGGCATCTCGGCGGTTACGCTGAAGTCCAGCGTCTCCTCGTCGGCGGTCGCCGACGAATCGTCGGCCGTCGCGCTCTCGTCGAACAGGAAGTCGACCGCGTCGTCGTCCGTGGCTGCCGGCTCGGCGCCAAGGTCGATGATGTCCGCGCCGCCGTCGTCGTCGGTACCGAAGTCCATGTCCAGGGCGCCGGTGTCGTCCGTCGACGCATCAAAGGTCAGGTCGACAGCCTTGGTAGCGCCAGCGACCCCTGCGCCAGCGAAGAGCTCGTGATCGGCCGCGATCTGCTGGCCCATGATCACGATCTTGTCCCAATCGGCACTCTCGCCGCCGGCGACGGCGCCGTGCAGGCGCTCCGCGGCGTCAACAAAGGAGTCGCGGTTGCCCCAGACGAAGTAGATCTCGCAGAGCTTGGTCAGCAGGTCCTGGCGGTCCGGCTCGACCGACAGCGCACCGTTGATCAGGTCGGCCGCCTGGTCGTAGAGACCGTACGCCATGTGGAAGTCAGCTTCGGCGATCGGGTCGGACTGGTCGAGGTTAACCGCAGTTTCGCTCGAGAACGTATCTTCCAGCGATCCGAAATCGGTGTCCTCTACCTCGGCGGCCGCAGGCATCTCCGGCGTCGGCACCTCCATCGTGTCCGGCTCGAGTGTCGCGGCCGCGGATTCCTGTTCCACGACAACGATTGACTCGTCGGGTGACGGTGCGCGCAGCGATTCGGTTCCGGACAGGGTCGCCGAGGCGAGGTCGTCGTCGTCGAGCGGCGCCCCCCAGGACTCATCGTCTTCGCCCTTGTCGCGGCGCAGGAACCAGACTAGGAAACCGATCGCGAGCAAGACTGCGCCAGCGATGATGCCGTAGATGCCCGTGACGTAGCCGAGGATCGTGTCCAGCAGCGACGGCTGCGGCTCGGGTATCGAAATCGTCGTCGACGGATCGCGAACCGTGTCGGTATCGCCTGCGACGGTATCTTCGCCCTCGACGTCGTCGAAGGTCGGGAACAGTTCGCCCTCGGGCACCTCGTCGGTGCCGACGACGTCGTCGATCCCCTCGTCATCCATGAGCTCGTCGTCGAGGAACGGATCGTCAACGTCCGCGACCGACTCGTCGACTGGCGGAATGTACGGCTCGCCGCGAATCTCGGCCAGCTCGCGCTGCAGGTTGGCAAGCTCGTCATTGCGGATGTCGATGAGCGACTGCTCGATCGGCATCTCTTCCGATTCGATCTCGGCGATACGGTCGACGATCTCATCCTCGCGCGACAGCATCGGCTCGGTGCCGATGTCTGTGTCTTCGCCGGTGCCGACGCCGATGGGATCCTCGTCGGGCGGCACGAGCTGCAGGCTCGGCGTAGTGTCCGTGACGACCGGGGTCGTATCGGTGTCGACGATGCCGGCGGTACCACCCCAGGAATCGTGCTGGCGCTGGACCTCGGCCAGTGCGGAGCCGCGATCGATCGTGTAAATCTCTTCGGCGCTCGGCAGCCTGAGCGAGGCGCCGGCGCGCAGTACATTGATGTTGCCACCGAACGCGCCCGGGTTGGCCTCGTAGATGGCGAGCATCGTCTGGTTCATCGACAGGCGGCTGTCCGGGCGCATCGCCATCGCGATACCCCACAGCGTTTCGCCGCGCGCCACGGTGTAATCGCCACCCGACGCCGTGTCGAACGGCGTGTCGTCGGCAACGGGCTGCGGCGGGCTGGTGCTCGGCTGGCTCGGTGCAACAGGGTCAGGCGTCGTCGTCGCCGGTGCGGTCCGGACCGGGGCCGGCGCCGGCTGGCGTGACTCTGCGACGGGCGCAGGTGTCGGCGCCGGCGTCCGCTCAATGCGGCCGCTGTCGGTCGGCACGCTGCGCTGCGGTGCCTGCACCGGCGGCTGTGCCGCAACCGGTGGCGCAAACGTCGGCGGGTCGAGGAGCACCGTGTACTCACGCAGCAATCGACCGCGTGACCACGTCGCCTCGACGAGGAAGGTCAGGAACGGCTCCGTCATCGGGGACGGCGAGCGCAGGCGAACAAAGTTGCCTGTGGGTCCGCCGGAACGAACGATCTCGAAGCTAATGTTCTGCAGATAAGCGGGACGGTCGAGACCGTAGCGCTCGAAGGTCTCGGCCGACGCAAGGGCGACGGTCAACCCGTCGAGTTCCTCGGGCGTCGCCGACAGCAATTCGATTTCGGCACGCAGCGGTTCATTGAGTGCCGAATCAAGACGTACTTCGCCGAGCCCAAGGGCCCAGACCTCGCCGCATAGAATTAGTGTAAATGCCAGCGAGAGACGAATAAGACGTCTGAGCATAGTAATGATCTCCAACTCCCCAGGTGCACCGTCTCCTATCGCGCGAAAGCCCGCTGTCCGTAGCGTCTCAGCGCCGGTGCAATTGCTTGCGAAGTGTATCTTATCGATAGTTTTTTGCCAATATTTCAGCAATTTGGACGCTATTTAGAGCCGCGCCCTTACGTATGTTGTCGGCAACGACCCAGAGATTGATTCCACGTGGGTGCGAGATGTCTTCACGCACCCGTCCTACATATACCGGATCATTTCCCGAACTTTCCGTGACGGCCGTCGGATACTGCCCGGTTTGTACGCCATCGAGCAGCTCGATGCCCGGGGCGTTTTCGAGCAGTTTGCACACTTCATCGGCTGAAATCTTGTCGCGCGTCTCGATATGCACCGCTTCTGAGTGGCCGTAGAAGGCCGGGATGCGGACGGCCGTCGGGTTCACGAGAATTTCCTCATCGCCCAGTATCTTGCGCGTTTCCCAGACCATCTTCATTTCTTCTTTCGTGTAGCGATTGTCGAGAAAAACGTCGATATGCGGCACGGCATTGAACGCGATCTGCTTGGCATCGCCCTCGATTTCCAATGGGCGACCGTTCAATAACGTGGTGGTTTGCCGCACGAGTTCCTCGATCGCGCTCTGGCCCGCGCCCGACACGGCCTGGTAGGTCGCAACGTTGATGCGCTCGATGCCGACCGCATCGTAGATAGGCTTCAGCGCGACAACCATCTGGATCGTCGAACAATTAGGGTTTGCGATGATGCCGCGCGCCTTGTGCGCCGCGATCGCTTCCGGGTTCACTTCCGGAACGACGAGAGGAACGTCGTCGTCGTAGCGAAACTGAGATGTGTTGTCGATGACGACACAGCCCGCCTCGACCGCCTTCGGCGCATACTCCGCCGATACGGACGCGCCGGGCGAAAACAGCGCGATGCTCACCTTGCTGAAATCGAAGCTCGCGAGATCCTCGACGTCGAGCGTTCGCTGGCCGAAGTCGACCTGCTTGCCGACGGACCGGGCGCTTGCGAGCGCATAGACCTTGCCGACCGGGAAACGTCTTTCAGCCAGGATCTCCAGCATGGATTTGCCGACGACGCCCGTTGCGCCGACGACCGCGATATCGATCGTTTCTGACATATCAGTTCACGTGCTCAGCTGGGATTGGTCACGTCCGCGTTTTGCGCCCGGTGTCGGAGGTAATGGTCCATCAATACGAGTGCGACCATCGCCTCGGCGATCGGCGTTGCGCGAAGACCGACGCAGGGGTCGTGACGCCCCTTCGTGACGATCTCCGTTTCGCGGCCGGATTTGTCGATCGTCTGGCCGGCGACCGAGATACTGGAGGTCGGCTTCAGCGCAATGCTTGCAAGCAGGTCCTGCCCGGAGGAAATGCCGCCGAGCGTGCCGCCGGCATCATTCTTCATGAAGCCATCGGCCGATATCTCGTCGCGATGCTGGCTGCCGCGCTGCGACACCGCGGCGAAACCCGCACCGATCTCGACACCCTTTACGGCATTGATGCTCATCAGTCCCTTGGCGATGTCCGCCTCGAGTTTGTCGAACACGGGTTCGCCGAGACCGATCGGCATGTTCGACGCGAGTACACTGATCTTGGCGCCAATCGAGTCGCCCTCCTCGCGCAGCGCGTCCATGAAGCTCTCGAGTTCATCGAGCTTGCCCGGGTCGGCCGCGAAGAACGGGTTGTCATCGACGATCGACAGATCGGTGCCGGCGAGTTCAATGGGGCCGAGTTGCGACAGGTAGCCGCGAATTGAAAGCCCCAGCCGTGTCGCCAGGTACTTGCGCGCAATGGCGCCGGCGGCGACGCGCATCGTCGTCTCGCGCGCCGACGAACGGCCGCCGCCGCGATAGTCGCGGATGCCGTACTTGTGTTGATAGGTGAAGTCGGCGTGCCCGGGCCGAAACTTGTCCTTGATGTCGCCGTAGTCCTTCGAGCGCTGGTCTTTGTTGTGAATCACGAGCCCGATCGGAGTTCCGGTCGTCTGACCCTCGAACACACCAGACAGTATCTGTACCTGGTCAGGCTCGTTGCGCTGGGTCGTGTGGCGCGAGCGTCCGGGCCGACGTCGATCGAGGTCGGCCTGGATATCCGCCTCCTCGAGCGGCAGCCCGGGCGGACAACCGTCGACGATGCAACCGAGCGCACGCCCGTGGCTTTCGCCAAAGGTCGTGACGACAAAGGACTTGCCGAAACTGTTACCGGACACTTGAGCCTTCTCCGAATGCCGAAACGAGCGCTTCCCGGTTCAACAGGAAGACGCCCTCGCCTCCATGCTCGAACTCCGGCCAGACAAATGCAAGCTCCGGGTAACGGTGCTCGAGTGCCGGCCGGCTGTTGCCGACCTCGCAGACCAGCAAGCCGCCGGGCGCGAGGAAGCGCGCCGCATCATGCAGGATCACGTTCACGGAAGCGAGGCCGTCATCGCCAGCGGCGAGACCGAGCTCCGGTTCGTGGTGAAACTCGGCTGGACGTTCGTCCATGTCAGCGCGATCCACGTACGGCGGATTACTCACGACCAGATCGTACTGCGGCGGTTCGCCGGACTGTTCGAGCCCGGCAAAAAAATCGGACTGGACGAGCTGCGCCCTGTCTTCCAGCCCATGGTCGGCGACATTTATCGCCGCTACGTCGAGAGCCTCCGCGGAGATATCGATCGCATCGACGCGCGCGTCGGGAAACGCGTGCGCCAGCGCAATTGCAATGCAGCCGCTGCCGGTACCCAGATCGGCGATGCGCTGCACCTTGTCGGCGTGAAGCCAGGGTTCGAAGCGTTCGCCGATCAGCTCGGCAATCGGTGAGCGCGGCACGAGCACGCGCTCGTCGACATAGAACCGATGTCCGCAGAACCAGGCCTCGTTGACCAGGTATGCAACGGGGATGCGCTCCTCGATGCGTCGGGTTGCGAGCGCACCGACGTCCGCAACAGCCGCCTCGTCCACCTCGGCCGCGTAGACCTCGGGCGCATCTTCATGCGCGAGCCCGAGGCGCGCGAAAACGAGCCAGGCCGCTTCATCCAGCGCATTGTCGGTTCCGTGGCCGAAACTGAGCTCTGCGGCCGCAAAGCGGTCGGCAATGCGGCGGATCAGCGACTCGACGGTGATTGGGGCGGCTGGTGACATCGGGCACGGCTAGCGGGTTTGCGCCGGCGAATCTATCACGGCCGCCCCCGATGACGTTAGAATTGCACGCCCTCGTTTCAGCACCTCAAGGCGTATGCACCCCAGGAACCTGTTCGTCGCCGTCCTGCTCGGCGTCGCACTCTCAGCCGGCATCTGGATCGCGCTCAGCATCGACAGTGAGCCCGAGCGGCCCCTGACCGCGACAGTATTGCCATCGAAGACCGACGTACCGGCTTTTCAGCTCGTTGACGACCAGGGCGCCGACATCGACGAATCCGTCTTTCGGGGCCAGTGGGACCTCGTGTTCTTCGGTTTCACACACTGCCCCGACATCTGCCCGATAACGCTGCAGGTGCTGGCCTCGGCACGCAGTCAGCTCGCGGACGAGGGCCAGTCGCCGCTGCCGAGGATCGTGCTGGTCAGCGTCGACCCGGAGCGTGACACGCCGGAGAGCCTTGCGCGCTATGTGGGCTCTTTCGGTGACGACACTCTCGGCATAACCGGCGACATCGAGCAGATTCGCCAGCTCACGGACGGCCTCGGCGTCTTCTTCGAGAAACGCGACGCCCAGGGCGACAGCGACTACTACGTTGTCGACCATTCGTCCGTTGTCCTCGTCATCGATCCCGACGGTCGCTTCCACGCACTGTTCAGTTCGCCGCACGACATCGAGAACTTCGTCCACGACCTGCCGATTCTGCTGTCGTCATGAATGCGCGAATTGTTTTGCTGGCCGCGCTCGCGGCGCTCGCTGCCTGCGGCACGGACCAGCCCGAGGCGCCGCTCGTCGCGACCAATGTCGACATCCCGCCCGCACGCGGCGGCATGCCGATGCGCGCCGGCTACCTCACGCTGACCAACAACAGTGATGCGCCGATCCGGATATCGCGCGTCGAGAGCCCGCAGTTCGGCAGCGTGGAGCTGCACGAGACCGTCGACGAGGACGGTGTCGCGCGCATGCAGGCCATCGCCGCACTCGTCATCGAGCCCGGCGGCTCGGTGGCGCTGGAACGCGGCGGCAAGCACCTGATGCTCATGCGGCCGACCGCCGATGCCGCGCCCGACCCGGTGACTCTTCATTTGTACGACGACGATCAGCTGTTGATCTCAGTCACGTCGGGGCTCGACTAGTACCGTGTTCGCGCGCGCCTTCGTACTGCTGCAGTACCTGCTGCCACGCCACGCGCTGACCGCACTGGTGTACCGGCTTGCGCGCGTGCGCACGCGGTTCGTCAAGGACGCGCTGATCAAGGGCTTCAACCGGCTTTACGACGTGGATCTCGCCGAGGTCGATGCCCGCGTGCCCGAGGACTTCGCGAGCTTCAATGAGTTTTTCACCCGACCGCTCAGGGAGGGTGCCCGGCCGATCGACGCCGATCCGGGAACGATCGTCAGCCCGGTCGACGGCACGGTCAGCGCCGCGGGCACGCTGAGCGGCGAAACGCTGCTTCAGGCGAAAGGCATCGACTACTCCCTCGACGACCTGTTCGCCATCGACCTTGCCGATGCCAGGGCATTCGCGGATGGCTCCTTCGCAACGATCTATCTCGCGCCCTACAACTATCATCGCGTGCACATGCCGGTCGATGGTGAACTCGTCGCCGCACACTACGTGCCGGGTGACCTGTTCAGCGTCAACGATGCGACCGCCGCCAACATCCGCGGCCTGTTCGCACGCAATGAGCGACTCAACCTGCACTTCAGGACGGACTTCGGTCCTGCCGCCGTCATCTTCGTCGGCGCGCTCAACGTGGGCAGCATCTCCACCCCCTGGACCGGCGAGATCAGGCCGCGCAAGTCCGGCGTCGTCGAGTCCCTCGAATTCCCCGAACACAGCCGCTTCTGCAAGAAGGGCGACCTGCTCGGCTGGTTCAATCTCGGCTCGACGGTCATCGTCGTGCTGCCGAAGGGCGCCGGCGAATGGTCGGATGAACTCCGCCACGGACACCGCGTACTCAAGGGCCGCCCGATAGGTCGGCTGGCAACGGCGACATGAGCGGCTGGCGGCCGAGTTCCGGCGTCGATACGGCGCGGCGCCGTGCCTTTCTGCTCGGGCGTGCGCGGCGCTATTTCGGCGAGCGCGGCGTCCTCGAGGTCGACACTCCGGCGCTGAGCTCCGCTGCCGTAACGGATCCGAATATCGGCAGCCTGCGCACGGATGACGGCCTCTACCTGCACACCTCGCCCGAATTTCCGATGAAGCGGCTGCTTGCAGCCGGCTATCCGGACATCTATTCCATCTGCCGAGTGTTTCGCGGTGGCGAGAGCGGGCGCCTGCACCTGCCCGAATTCACAATGGTCGAGTGGTATCGGCTGGACTTCGGCCTCGACGACATCATCGCCGACACCGTGCGCTTTATCGCCGCCGTTCTGGATCGCGAGAAACTCCAGAACTCCGTGCGCATTCTCGACTATCGCGACGCCTTCCTGCGCACGCTGTACATCGACCCGCTCAAGGCAAGCACCGAGACCCTCATGAGGGCCGCCGCTGCCGACAGCCGGCTCAAAGCGTCGCTCGGCGATCGCCGCGACGCGTGGCTGGACCTGCTGATGGCGACTCGCATTGCACCGGCACTCGACGAGTCGGCGCTTACGGTCATCCGCCACTATCCCGCGTCGCAGGCTGCGCTTGCGCGTTTGTCGCCCGACGACGATTCGGTCGCCGAGCGCTTCGAGGTATTCCTGGGCGCAGTCGAACTCGCCAACGGCTACGTCGAGCTCACCGACGCTCGCGAGCAGGAGCGGCGCATGGACGAGGACTTGAAACTGCGCGCGTCGCTACAACGTCCTGCCGTACCGAAGGACGCGGAGCTTCTGGCCGCACTGAGCGCCGGACTGCCGGATTGCGCGGGCGTCGCCGTGGGCTTCGAACGACTGCATATGATTGCCGACGGCACGGACGACATCCGCAATGTCGTCACCTTCGGCTGATACCAACACGAGGACGTGCCGCCATGGCCGAGACCGACTACGCGCTGCTCGACGCGCAGCTGAATGCCCTGATCGTGGACGAACCGGACGCACTCGCCAACGCTGCGAATTTCGTGGGCCTGCTGATGAACGCATTCGATGACGTGAACTGGCTCGGAATCTACGTTTTACGCGGCGACGAGCTCGTGCTCGGCCCGTTCCAGGGCCTGCCCGCGTGCGTTCACATTCCCGTCGGCAGCGGAGTCTGCGGTACGGCGGCCGCGACACGCGAGACGCAGCGGGTCGCGGACGTCCACGCCTTTCCCGGGCACATCGCCTGTGACGCGGCGTCACGCTCGGAGATCGTCGTTCCGCTCATCGTCAACGATCAGCTGATCGGGGTTCTCGACATCGACAGTCCGTCACTCGATCGCTTCAGCGCCGAGGACCAGGAAGGCGTCGAGCGGCTGTGCCGCAGCTACTGCGAGGATCTCGCGAAACGCGACGGCTTTATTTGACGCGCGAGACGTATTCCTTCGAGCGCGTGTCGACCTTGATGACCTCGCCCTGATCGACGAACAGGGGCACGCGTACAACCGCGCCCGTCGATAGCGTCGCCGGCTTGACGCCACCGCTCGCCGTATCGCCTTTCACACCCGGGTCCGTTTCGGTGATTTCCAGTTCGACGAAATTCGGCGGCTCGACGATCAGCGGCGAGTTGTTGAACAGCGTGATCTGGCAGACGTCGCCGTCGCTGATCCAGTTCGATGCGTCGCCGACGGCCTTGGCATCGGCGGCGTACTGCTCGAACGTATCCGGCACCATGAAGTGCCAGAACTCTCCATCCGTGTACAGATACTGCATCTCGGTATCCATGACGTCTGCAGCCTCGACCGACTCGCCCGACTTAAAGGTCTTGTCGACGGTCTTGCCGGTCTTGAGGTTGCGAATGCGAACGCGATTGAACGCCTGCCCTTTGCCGGGCTTCACGAACTCGTTCTCGACGATGATGCAGGGATCGTTGTCGATCAGAATACGAAGTCCCGAACGGAACTCATTAGTGCTGTAGCTGGCCATGGATCAATACCGGGTTGCGGGGCCGCTATGATACCGGAGTCGCCGCGCCGCGCCAGCTATACGGCGACCTGGTTCAGGAGCCAGCCGAGCAGGAGTATCTGCGGCACGGTGACGGCCGGCAGCCACAGCGCCGTACGGCGGCCGATGTTGGACCACAGCAGGCCGATCTCGGTGTAGTCGGTGGCGACGCCGGCGAGCAGAAACACGAACGGATTGCCGAGCACGCCGACCCGGTCGTAGATCTCGAAGGCGATCGGCGACGTACCTTCACTGCAGACCTCGAGCACCGTCGCAAATACAAGCGTAACGCCCATGCCCAGCGGATCGGGACCTAGGTATTGCATGAACCAATGCTGCGGCACCCAGGCGGCGATCATTGCGGCCGCAAGAATGCCGATGAGTATCCACCAGAGAACCATGTTGGCGAGCGACACGGCGCCGGCGGTGACCCCGCGAAGCGCATCCTTCGCATCGACATCGCGCAGCGCCTGCCACTCGACATCATCGGCGTCCGCGCGCTCGACAGACGGTTCGATCCAGCCCGCACGGTCGAGAGCCATGAACACGAGGCCTGTTGTCAGCGCAACGAGCATGGCACCGCCAATGATCAGTAGCGCGTGGATCCCGAAGAATCCGAACAGCAGTATCGTCATCGGCAGGTTGGCCCACGGCGATGCGAGCAGGAATGTAATGACCGCCGGGACGCTAGCGCCTTTCTTGTAGAGCTGGATCGCGATCGCGAGGATGCCGTGCGAGCACGCCGACATCAACAGGCCGGCGAACACCGCGTTGATGAGCGTGGACTTGCGGCGCTGGCCGAGCAGACGCACGACGAATCCGGAGGGCACGAAATAATCGATCACGCCACCAAGCAGGAGTCCGAGCAGGACAGCCCACCAGACGATCCCCAGGTATGCGAGGAGGCTCGTATTGAGCGCTCCGAGCGGCTCGAGGAACGACGCCGCCAGGACGGCGAGAAACACGGCGCTGACGATGACCAGGCGCCGGCCCGGCCGGGGAATCTTTTTTGAATCAGTAGCTTCCGCGTGACAGCAGTGTCCGGTGGTCGTCATTGGCTGAACTCGCCCGGGACTGCGGAGACTCGGGAAAACGTCGTCTTCATGCGTGCATTCTGGCCTGAAATTAGAGGCTCGTCACGGTTTTAGGCTTCCGGTAGGGAATCGACGGGAGCCTCGGGATAAACTCCGGACTATTAACAGAATACCGGTGCGACGGAATTGCACCGAGAAGGGGCCAGGGATAGCAGTTTGAGCGGCAGTCACAGCATTTCTATCGCCGTCCTGACAGAGAACCAGGACGACGTACAGCTGATCAACAGCACGCTGCGGGATGCGGGCCACGCCGCACACTGCCACTGGATCAATCACCCCAACAAGCTGTCGGACACGCTGGCAGAGCACCAGGTCGAACTTCTGATCCTGAACTGCGACGCCTACAGCGACACGATCCGCCAGGTCATCAAGCAGAAAGACCTGTTTAACCCCGAAGTCCCGGTCATCGCGCTGAAGGAAGAAGCGAGCGAGATCGCGATTCACGACGCGATGAAGAGCGGCGCCGTCGACCTCGTCTCCTTCGGACTCAAAAAGCGCCTTATCGCCGTCGTGTCGCGCGAGCTGCGTGCGCTGCGCGCGGAGCGTGCGCTCAATTCCACGATCCAGTCGGCCAGCGGCTACCGCCAGCAGGTACGCGACCTGATGCGCACGTCGACGGCGGCCATCGGCCTCGTCCAGGAAGGCATTGTCGTCGACGCCAACGATGCCTGGCTCCAGCTTTTCAAGATCGCCAATCTCGACGAAATGGCCGGCATGCCGCTGATGGACAATTTCGATTCGGAACACCATGCCGCGCTCAAGGGCGCCTTGATTGCGACGGTGGCCGGCAAATGGCAGGCGGACGAAACGCTCGAGGCACGGCTGAACATCGATGGCAGCGACTCGGACATGCTCGCGCTTGGGTTTTCGCGTATCGAGTACGATGGCGCGCCGTGCGTGCAGGTCTGTATACAGAGACCGGACCCGTCGACCCAGGAGCCGACGAAGCTTGTCCACGACGCGCTCAAGCGCGACCCGACCACATTGTTCTTCCACCGCGCCCAGTTCCTCGAGCGCCTCGCCAAGAGACTCCAGGTGAAGCCCAAGGCCGGTCAGCATGTGCTGGCTTACGTCAAGCTCGACAACTTCGGTGAGCTGCGCGACAAGATCGGCATCATCGATTCAGAGGAGCTGCTCGCACAGTTCGCCGAGGTGCTGCGCAAACGGCTGCATCCACGGGATGTCGCCGGCCGCTTCGAGGGTACGTCCGTCATGGTCCTGCTCGAGCGCGGCAGCCCGCGCGACGGTCAGGTCTGGGGCCAGCAGCTCATTGCCAAAATCGGCAAACACACGTTCGAGGTCGGCGAGAAGTCGACTCACCTGAGCTGCACGGTCGGCGTCTGCGGAGTCAGCGACGTGTTCGCCGACCTCGAGGAGCTGCTCGCCGCGACGATGGATGCCTACCGCCAGGGCCGGGCACTCGGTCCGGGCACCTCGCACCTCAACGAGAAGCTCGACGAGAACACCAAGCAGCGCGAGTTCGACGCTATCTGGGTCAAGCACCTGAAGGCGGCGCTGATGGACAACCGCTTCCGCCTCGCGCAGTTGCCGATTGCCGGCCTGCGCAGCGACGCGATCCAGATGTACGACCTGCTCGTACGCATGGTCGATGAGCAGGGCAACTCGGTGCTGCCGTCCGAATTCCTGCCGGCGGCCGAACGCAACAACATGATGAAGAACATCGATCGCTGGATGATCAAGAATGCGATCGCGTTCTGCGAGCAGAACGAAGTCGATCGTGTGTTCGTGCGCCTGTCGCGTCAGTCGGTCGTCGACTCTTCGACGGCAGCCTGGATCGAGCAGGAATCCGATAAGGCCGGTTTCGACTGCAGCCGGTTGGTTGCGCAGGTGCCGGAACGGGACGCGGCGAAGCACATCAAGCAGGCGCAGGCGCTCGTCGGCAAGCTGAAGCGCCTCGGCGTGGGCTTCGCGCTCGAGCACTACGGCGTCGACCAGGAACGCTTCCAGATCCTCGACCTCCTGAAGCCCGACTACATCAAGATCGACGGCGAGCTCATGCACTCGCTCATGACGGACTCGAAGATGCAGGAAAGCGTCCAGAACATCGTGCGCGCGGCCCACGAGCGCAAGATCAAGACGATCGCCGAACGCGTCGAAAACGCGAACGCGATGGCAGTACTGTTCCAGCTCGGTCTGGACTTCATGCAGGGACACTACGTCCACGAGCCCGAGGTCGTTCTCGAAGACACGGACAGCGGCAAGCACCAGACGCTGGCCGAACTCCAGGCCGCACACTCAAGTTAAGTTAAGCCGTCTGCAGACGAAGTGTGACGCAGGTCACACTTCGTGGGCGGAACTGCGCGCTACTTCATCCCCCGTGGCAAAACGTAGAATGCTGTCCTGGAAAGAAAAACCGATTGATCGGTTCCGGGTGCAACGTACGGGGATCAATGACGTGAATGAAACAAGGAAGTCTTTGCTGCCGGCCCTACTGGCGGTAAGCGGTGGAATCGCGGCCTCGCCGGCAAGCGCATTCGAACTCGGCGACATAACGGTCGAGTCCCGACTCGGCCAACCGCTGCGAGCGAGCATTGCCTATGCGCTCGGCCCGAACGAGCAAATCGCCGGCTACTGCATCGCCGTGAGCCCCGGGCTCGCCGCAAACGGCCTGCCCGCCGTCACGCGCGCAGGCGTCAGTGTCGCCAATGGCGTCATTCAGCTGACCGGTACTGCGGCCGTACGCGAGCCGCTCATGTCGGTCCGAGTCGACATCAACTGCCCGTACACGCCGCGCATCAGCCGCGAGTACATGTTGTTCATCGACCCGGCAATTGAGCGTGAGACACCTGCCCCCGTCGCTGTTGCGCGGCCTGCGCCCGCAGCCGCCCGGCCCGTTGCAACAGAGCCTCCCGTCGCGCCTCCGGCGCGCCGCGAACGTCCGCCGGTTGCCGACCTGCCGCCGATCGCTGCAACGGAGCGTTACCGCGTTCAGCCGGGTGACACGCTGTCGGTCATCGCCCAGCGCATCGAGAATCGCCCCGTCGGCCTGTGGGATGCCGTGAACCGGATCTTCGAAGCGAACCCGGACGCGTTCCTCGACAACGACCCGAACCGGCTCAAGGCCGGCACCTGGCTCGTCCTGCCGGACTTCGGCAGCGCTACGGTTGCGGATTCCCAGCCCGTCTTCGATACGGCCGCGCCTGCGCAACCAGTCGCACAGGCCTTGCCGGCTCCGGGCATTTACGAACCACCCGTTGCCGAGCCCGCAGCGCCTGAAACAGCAAGCGAGCCGGCTGAGGTCGAGTCGACGACCGCTGCGGATGCCTACGAAGCCGCAGCGGAGCTCGACGTCGTCGATGACACGTCGGTCCTCGAACCGATTCGGGGTGACAACAGCGTGACCGACACAGCGGAACTCGTACCTGGCGACGTCGTGTTCGACACGGAGATTGAACCAGTTGCGGATACCGGTTCCGCCAATGTTCCCACGGCGGTTGCAGTCGCGCCTGCCACCGAGCAGCCGACCACCGGTTCCCCGAACTGGCTGTGGTGGCTCGGCGGTGCCGGCCTCGCACTGATTGCCGGCCTGCTCGCCTTCGGCCGTCGCCGCGCCGCTCACGAGCCGGAGCCCGTCACGGACGCACCGGTCGAGCACCCGATGCAGCAGGCCGCCGACGTGTCGACGGTCGAGGTCACCGAGATCCACCCGATCGAACCCGTTGTCGACGTCGACTACGAACTCGAGGACGATTCGCCGACCCAGGAAAACCTGGCGCTCGACGCTGACCTGTTCGTTGGCACCGGACTCTCGGACGGCACCGAGGTCGACATCGCGCAGGACTTCGGCTACGCGGCCTCGGCCGAGCTCGATCTGGAGCTGCCCGAGGAGCACGCCACCAGCGAGTCGCCGGAAACCGACGTCATCCCGCCGCCGATGATCGAGCGCAGTTCGATCCTGGAAAGCGAGGTGCTGCCGGACGACGATGAGTACGATATGTCGGTAGTCGTCGACGCGACCAAGATGCCGCAGCCGGACGAGATTACGGAGCGGGACCTGAAGGCTGTCGTTGTTGACGGTACCGACGAGACGCTGATCGCCGACAATTACACGGTCAGCCAGGAAGCCGACTATCACATCCTCGAGCAGGACTACGAAGACGAGATGACGGCGACCCAGGCGCTCAACCTCGAGATCGAGCGCGCCGCCGCCGCACTGGCAGAGCGCATGGAGGAAATCGATCCGACCGACAAGCTGAAGGTCCAGTCGGAGGAGTCGGAAGCCGAGCCTGCCGACGAGGACGACTCCGAGGGGTTAACGACAGAGATGCCGATGGCCACCGTGACGCCGATCGACGCCACGGCGAGTTTGCCTCAAAGCGAAGACGTGGTGGCCGACGATGACGTCGCCGACGACCAGACGACGGAAATGCCGGCACGGCGCGAGAGCGATGACGACACGGCCGAGATGACCATCGAATCCGGCACGATCAACACGAAGGCGCGCTGAGGCTGGGAGCTACTCTTCGGCCGTCTTCGGACCGACGCCCTCCAGCCGTTCTACCTTGCGCCAGCCCTGCGGCAGCATACGGCCGCGCAGCGCGCGCTCGCCGTAGTAGTCGTCACTGTCGTTCCACTTGATCGTCATCATCCGCTTGCCGCTGAAGACGCGCAGGTCCCCATCCTCGGGCACGACGGTCGCGGCGACCATGACCTCTTCGCCACTCTTGTACTTGGGCCCCGGGATGTTGATGAGCTTGTTGCCCTTGCCCCTGGCCAGCTCGGGCAGTTCATCCATCTCGAACATCAGCAGGCGACCGATGGAGCTGACTGCCGCAATCAGGCACTCGGTATCCTGCGGCACGGGCGCCGGCACGACGGCCTTGCCACCGGCAGGCACGCGCAAAACGGACTTGCCGGCCTTGTTGCGTGACACGAGCTCGCCGAGCGTGGCCACAAAGCCGTAGCCCGCGTCGCTCGCAAGCAGGTATTTCTGTGCTTCGTCACCGATCATCGCGCCGCAAAACTGTGCGCCGTCGGGCGGCTTGAAGCGGCTCGACAGCGGCTCACCCTGGCCGCGCGCGGACGGCAGCGTATGCGCCATGACGCTGTATACGCGGCCGGTCGAGTCGATGAACATGGCGAGCTGGTTGCTGCGACCCTGCGCGGACGCCAGGTAGGCGTCGCCGGACTTGTAGCTCAGGGAACTCGCGTCTATCTCATGCCCCTTGGCCGCGCGCGCGTAGCCGCGCTGCGACAGCACCACGGTCACGGGCTCGCTGGCAACGAGCTGGGTTTCGTCCATCGCCTGCGCGGCATCGCGCTCGACGATCTCGGTGCGGCGCTCGTCACCGTAAGCTTCTGCGTCCTCGAGCAGTTCTTTCTTGATCAGCGTCTTCAGGCGCGCAGCGCTCTTCAGCGTCTTCTCCAGAACGTCGCGCTCTTCCTCGAGCTCGGCCTGCTCGCCCTTGATCTTCATCTCTTCGAGCTTGGCGAGATTCCGCAGGCGCAGGTTCAGGATCGCCTCTGCCTGTATGTCGCTGAGCTTGAACGTCTTCATGAGGACGGGCTTCGGCTCGTCCTCGGTCCGGATGATGCGGATGACCTCATCGATGTTGAGGTAGGCAATCAGCAGTCCATCGAGGATATGCAGACGGTCTTTGACGATCTGCAGCCGGTGCGCGAGTCGCCGCTTCACCGTTTCCTTGCGGAAGGTCAGCCACTCCTTGAGGATGCCGACGAGATCGAACATGCGCGGACGGCCATTCAGGCCGATGACGTTCATGTTGACGCGCAGCGTGCGCTCGAGAGTCGTTGTCGAGAACAGGTGCGACATCAGCTGGTCGGCATCGACACCACGCTTCTTCTCGATGACCAGGCGCGTAGGCTCATCGAGATCGGACTCGTCGCGGATGTCGGTTACCTGCGGGAGCTTCTTGCTCGTGATCTGCAGTGCGATCTGCTCCTGAACCTTCTTGCCGGACACCTGGTACGGCAGCTCCGTGATCACGACGTTACCGTCCTCGACACGATATCTTGCGCGCAGCCGCAGCGTTCCCGAGCCGCTCTTGTAGATCTCGCGAATGTCGGCGACGGGCGAGACGAGTTCGCCGCCCGTCGGGAAGTCAGGCCCCTTGATGTGCTTCATTAGCTGCGCGGGCGTTGCTTTCGGGCTGTCGAGCAGGTGCACGAGCGCGCTGACGACTTCGTTGAGGTTGTGCGGCGGCACGTCCGTCGACATGCCGACGGCGATGCCCGTCGTGCCGTTGAGCAACAGGTTCGGCAGCCGCGCCGGCAGCAGGCTGGGTTCTACCCGCTCACCGTCGTAGGTCTGCTCCCAGTCGACCGTACCCTGCCCCAGTTCCTGCAGCAGGCTCTTCGCATACGGCGCGAGTTTCGACTCCGTGTAGCGCATCGCGGCAAACGACTTCGGATCGTCCGTCGAGCCCCAGTTGCCCTGACCGCTCACAATCGGATAACGGTAGGAGAACGCCTGCGCCATCAGGACCATGGCCTCGTAGCACGCCGAGTCGCCGTGTGGGTGGAACTTGCCGATCACGTCGCCGACGGTGCGGGCCGACTTCTTGGGCTTCGAGACCGCGGACAGGCCGAGCTCGCTCATTGCATAGACGATCCGGCGCTGCACCGGCTTGAGACCGTCACCGATCTGCGGCAATGCGCGGTCGAGGATGACGTACATCGAGTAGTCGAGGTACGCCTTCTCCGCGTATTCCTTGAGCGTCTGCTGTTCGACGCCTTCGAGATTGAGAGAATTTTGCATCGCTTAAACCTCGGCGAGATCGCCCTTGGTTTCGAGCCACTGGCGCCGGTCACCCGAGCGCTTCTTGGCCAGTAGCATGTCGATCAGCTGGTCGGTCTTGTCGCGGCCGCTGACCGTGAGCTGCACGAGCCGCCGCGTGTCGCGGTTCATCGTCGTTTCACGAAGCTGCTCGGGATTCATTTCGCCGAGCCCCTTGAAGCGCGTCACCGAGACTTTGCCGCGTTTCTTCTCCGCCTCGATACGGTCGAGCACACCCTGTCGCTCGCCTTCGTCGAGCGCGTAAAACACTTCCTTGCCGACATCGATGCGATACAGCGGCGGCATCGCGACGTAAACGTGGCCGGCCAGCACGAGTTCGCGGAAGTGGCGCAGGAACAGGGCACACAGCAGCGTCGCGATGTGCAGCCCGTCGGAGTCCGCGTCCGCGAGGATGCACACTTTGTGATAGCGCAGATTGTCGATGTCGGCCGTACCCGGATCGACGCCGAGCGCGACGCTGATGTCGTGCACTTCCTGCGAGCCGAGGATCTCCGCCGAGTCGACCTCCCACGTGTTCAGGATCTTGCCCCTTAACGGCATGATTGCCTGCGTCGTTCGATCGCGCGCCTGTTTCGCGGAACCACCGGCCGAATCGCCTTCGACGAGGAACAGTTCGCAGAGCTCCGGCTCCTGCGACGTGCAGTCTGCGAGCTTGCCCGGCAACGCGGGTCCGGTTGTGACCTTTTTGCGAACGACCTTCTTCGCGGCCTTCAGGCGCTTCTGCGCCTTGGTGATTGCGAGCTGTGCGATGGCATCGCCGGTCTCGGGATGCTGGTTCAGCCAGATCGCGAAGTTGTCCTTGATGACGCCCGTTACGAAGGCGGCCGATTCGCGCGACGACAGCCGCTCCTTGGTCTGGCCCGAGAACTGCGGATCCTCGAGCTTGGCGGACAGGACGAAATTGAGGCCGTCCCAGACGTCCTCGGGCACGAGCGACACGCCGCGCGGCAGCAGGTTGCGGAAGTCGCAGAATTCGCGGAGCGCGTTGGTGAGGCCGGTCCTGAGCCCGTTGACGTGGGTACCGCCCTGCGCCGTCGGGATCAGGTTGACGTAGCTTTCGGTGACGTCTGCCGAGCCCTGCGTGTTCCAGGTGAGCGCCCAGTCGACCGCCTCGTCGTTGCCCTGCATGCTGCCCGAGAACGGCTCTGCCGGCAGCAGCTCGGCGCCGCCGATCGCCTCGACCAGGTACTCCTCGAGACCGCCCGTGTACAGCCACTCGTGGCGCTCCTTGGGCTTCTCGACCTTGAGGCGAACGGTGAGGCCCGGGCACAGCACCGCCTTCGCCTTGAGGGCATGTTTGAGGCGCGAAAGCGAGAATTTCGCCGAGTCGAAGTACTTGGGATCCGGCCAGAAACGAATCGTCGTGCCCGTATTCGCCTTACCGACCTTGCCGACTTCCTCGAGCTTGCCGCGCTTACGGCCAGAGGCGAAGCTCATGTTGTATTCCTTGCCGCCGCGGCGAATCCAGACTTCGAGGTTCTTCGACAGCGCGTTGACGACCGACACGCCGACGCCATGCAGGCCGCCCGAATACTGGTAGTTCTTGTTGGAAAACTTGCCGCCGGCGTGCAGCCGCGTGAGGATGAGCTCGACACCAGGGATCTTCTCTTTCGGGTGTTTGTCGACCGGCATGCCGCGACCGTCGTCGGAGACTTCGAGCGAGCCGTCGGCGTAAACGGTCACTTCGATTTTCTTGCAGTGTCCGGCGAGCGCCTCGTCGACCGAGTTGTCGATGACTTCGTGGGCGAGATGGTTGGGGCGCGACGTCTCCGTGTACATGCCCGGACGGCGGCGCACGGGCTCGAGCCCGCTCAGGACTTCAATGTCCGCAGCGTCGTATTTTTTGCTCATTCAGGCCTGCCAAGCGAATGCACGGCAGGATTCTAGCCGCATTGCACAGGCTTTGCACCCGCAACAAACGCGGGAGATCGGGAAGCTTTCGAACTAGCTCAGGTCGCCAATCAGCGAGCCGCGGATGTTGTCGGCCAGCGGCGAGATTTCGACGACATAGTTTGGATGATCGATGCCGGCCGCGATTGCCGCGCCGGACTTGAGCGCCGCGACCATATCGGCGTCGAGTTCGAAACGCAGGAAGTGAACGGCCGAGGTTTTTTCGCCGTCGGAACGTTCCAGGTCTTCGTCCGCGATCGCATACACGCGATCATGTCCATCCACCTGCATGTAGACCTTGTCCTCGACACCGATGAGCTGCTTGAGCATCGCGCGGCGTTCCTCGACCTCGGGGAACTCGACCATGAAGGTGGCTTTCCAGTTGCT
>JAAUXY010067953.1_pt1 | contig 22864 bp, 21 predicted proteins | sample 7278121 | NCBI WGS metagenome assembly JAAUXY01 (sample SAMN14350117, study PRJNA611818) | marine sediment metagenome | isolation source: surface marine sediment (1.8m) | place: French Polynesia: Moorea | collected 2018-08 | reverse complement strand
TCGACTCGCTGGGCTTCACGAACACGCAGCTCGGCGACGTGTTCGCCGTCTACGGCGTGCTGGCAATGATCGCTTACTTCCCGGGCGGGTTTCTTGCCGACCGGTTCCCGGCGCGCAACTTGCTGACCGTGTCACTGGTGGCGACCGGCCTCGGCGGTTTCTACATGGCGACCTATCCCGGGCAGGCCGGGATGGCCGCACTTTACGCGTATTGGGGCGTGACGACGATCCTGTTGTTCTGGGCCGCACTGATTCGCGCGACGCGGGAGTGGGGCGGTTCGACGGCACAGGGCCGGGCTTTCGGAATCCTCGATGGCGGACGCGGGCTCGTCGCTGCGGCGTTTGCGTCGCTCGCAATCGCCGTTTTCTCGCTGGCAATGACCGGCGACCCGGACTCCCTGGACGATGCCGGGCGGCGGAGCGCGTTTCGCAACGTCATCCTGCTCTACTCCTGCGGCGCCATAGGCGCGGGAGCCCTGACCTGGTTCGTGCTGCCTGTCGCGCGCGATCTCGATCAGCACAGGGCGCTGTTCGGCTCGTTGCGCGCGGTTGCGTCGCGGCCGCTGATTTGGGCGCAGGCGGGCATCATCATCTGCGCGTATTCTGCGTTCAAGGGGCTCGACAACTACTCGCTGTACGCCGCGCAGGTGCTTGGATTCGACGAGGTCGAGGCCGCCGGTCTTGCGGCAGCCGGCGCCTACGTACGCCCCGTCGCGGCGGTCGCAGTCGGCCTGCTGGCCGATCGCATTCGGGCGAGCAACGCAATCATGTACTCGTTTGTTGCCCTGGTCCTGAGCTACGGCGCGCTGGCCTGGGCGGCGCCGGACACGACAGGCCTCACCTTAGTTTACGCCAACGTCCTCGTCAGCCTGTTTGCCGTGTTTGGCCTGCGCGGTGTCTACTTTGCGTTGCTCGAGGAGAACCGCACGCCGGATCACATGACGGGTGCGGCCGCCGGGCTGGTGTCGTTCGTAGGTTTTACGCCGGAGATCTTTTTCTCGCCGATTACGGGTCGCATACTCGATGCCAATCCGGGACTCGTCGGTCACCAGAATTACTTCCTGTTTCTGGCCGGCGTTGCTATGGTCGGAATCGTGGTCGTCGGCTGGATGCTCTGGCTACGCCGTCGCGTTGATGAATCAAAGGAGAGAACGACTCCATGAAGAAGACTGTACTCGCGCTGGCAGCGCTTGCGCTCGCCGCCTGTCAGCCCCAAAGCGCCGAGCAGGAAGCTGTCGCGGAACCCGAAGCCGCTGCTCCCGAAGAGGTTGCGGAAGCGCCCGCTGAAACACTGCAGGCGCTGCTCGACGCCCAGCCGGACGAGGTGAAAGCGCGCTACGAATTCCGGCATCCGAAGGAGACGCTCGAGTTTTTTGGCGTCGAGCCCGGCATGACCGTTCTGGAGGGCTTGCCCGGACGTGGTTGGTATTCGAAGATTCTGGTTCCTTATCTCGGGGATACAGGCCATCTGATCGGCGCGAACTACGCGCTCGACATGTACCCGTTGTTCCCGTTTGCTGATGAGGAATTCATGGCCCGTCAAAACGCCTGGGCCGACAAGTTCCCCGCGGACGCCGCCGAGTGGGGTGATGCCGAAGTTTCGACGTTTCATTTCGGTACGATGCCAGAGGAGCTGGCAGGTACGGTCGACGTCGTCTTCTTCCCGCGCGTGCTGCACAACCTCGCGCGTTTCCAGAACGAGGGCAAAGGCGATTACCTCGACACCGCGCTTGCCGATGCGTACGCGTCATTGAAGCCCGGCGGCACGTTCGGCGTAGTCCAGCACCACGCGCGGGACGACATGTCGGATGAGTTTGCGACCGGCGGCCGCGGCTATCTGAAGAAGGCTTTTGTCATTGCGGCCGCCGAGAACGCTGGCTTCGAACTCGTCGCGGAGTCGGACATCAACGCCAACCCGGCCGACCAGCCCGGCGCAGACGACTTCGTATGGCGCTTGCAGCCGACCGCGATGGGCGCTGAGGACGACCCGGAAGCCCGGGCCGCCCTCGATGCGATTGGTGAGTCCAATCGCATGACGTTGAAGTTCCGCAAGCCGGACTAGAAGTCCAGTCTTACTCCGAGCTGCACGGAGCGGCCGGGCAGCGGCGCGATGTCTTTCAGCGGAGACGAGTGACGCCTTGCCTCTTCGTCTCCGAGGTTCGTGCCGCGCAGGAATACCAGCACGTTCGGATTATCGAAGCGGTAGCTGGCCTCGACGTCGATCATCGTAAAGCTGTCTGTCGGTATCTCGTTATTGGCGACACGGCTTTGCGAGTCGTTGTACGAAACTTCGACGGCAGCATCCAGCTGGTCTTTGGCGTAGTGCAGGCCAGCGCCATAGCGCAGCGGCGGCAAACGCGGCAGGTAGCGGCCACTGTCCGCTTCCTCGCCGTAAACGAAGTCGCTGAACAACGTCGCATGCATGTGCCCGTTGCCGTTCTCGAAGATGTCGAACAGCAGCTCGGCCTCGAAGCCGTACATCTCCACGTCCGTCTGGCCGTACTCGAATATACGCACTTCCTCATCAGAGAACCGGTCCGTCGGTGACAACAGGATGTAGTCGTCGACGTTGTTGATGAAACCCGTGATGCTGAACTCAACGCGGTCGAAGCCGCCACGCAGGGTGACGTCCAGATTGGTCGACAGTTCCTTGTCGAGGATGCCGTTGCCCAGCGTGACCGAGCCCAGTTCGACGCGTTGTACGGCTACGTGCTCGCCCTCGGCATAAAGCTCGGTAGCGTTCGGGTGCCGCTGCGTCAGCGCGAGGTTTGCGGCCAGCGAGTATTCGGGCGTCATCGACCAGATAGCGCCGATGGAGGCGCCCCCGGCCGTGCCGCTGTAGGAAGGAAGCGATTCCGCATCGGGGTCCTGCCTCCTTGCGTCGATCTCCTGGCGCTCTACACGCGCGCTTGCCTGCAGGATCAGCGAGTCGCTGAGCTGCGCCTCCTCGAAAATGAACAAGCTCGTCTGCGTGGTATCGGACAGCGGGACGAAGGCCTCGTCACCATCCGCGCTAAAGTCGACGTTCTTGTACTGCAGCCCGATGGCACCTTCCCAGATACCGATTTCCTGGTGCAGCAATTCCAGTCGCGAGTCGTAACCGAGGGTTTCGTATACCGTGCCGGGCGCGCCGCCCTCGAACTCGGTATGCTCGTAATCGTTACGGCTGAGCTTGACTTCCGCGGCCTCGAAGAACCCGTCGAATTCGTACCCGCCGTGCAGGTCGACGCGGGTCTGCTCCATGTCGATACGTACGACTTCTTCCTCTTCTTCTTCCTCTTCTTCTACGGATCCCTCCTCCTCTTCATGATGGTGATGGTGGCCCGGGACTCCATAGTTGCTGTTGTACTGGCTGACGACGAGCCCGGTGTAGTTGCCGTTCTGCGTCCACGTTATCGATGCAGCGCCGCCGTCGATTTCGCTATCCGTGTTTTCGACGGTGCCGAACGCCTCTTCCTCTTCCTCGTGATCGTGTTCTTCTTCACCCTCTTCGTGCTCTTCTTCTTCCTCGAGCGCCCTGAGCCGCGACGACTCCGCGAAACCGGGGATATCGACGTTGTCCGTGTCGCGCCTGAAATAGTCGACGTGGCCGGCGAACGTCGAGTTTCCGAAGTCCAGTGCGAACGCTCCCTCGCGTTTGCCTATGGCGGAATCGCTGCCAAGGGCGACACTGCCTGAAAACGGTTCCGTAAGCGGACTCCTTGTGATTCTCGAATCGACCACGTTGACGATGCCACCGGCCGCACCGCTGCCATACAGCAGCGTCGCCGGCCCGCGCAGTACCTCGACTCGCCTGGCCAGGATGCTGTCGATGCTGACGGCGTGGTCTTCACTGAGCGCCGATGCGTCGAGCGAATCCAGGCCATTGCTCAGCACGAGCACGCGTTCGCCGTACTGCCCGCGAATGACGGGCCGCGACGCTATGGGTCCAAAGTACGTGGCACTGACGCCCGGCTGGTTCGCGAGGGTCTCGCCGATGCTTGCTGCGTGCTGCCTTGCCAGGGCATCACCGCTCAGGATCGACGTAGGCTGCACTAGACCTTCGATGGTACGGTCGAGCGGAGTCGCCGAAACGACGATTTCGTCGATCTGGTGGTGTTCGTCCTTGCGTTGTTCCCCGGCGCCCGTGTCTGTTTCGCTGGTCTGCTGGGCCCAGCTGCTCAAGGCAATGCTGCTGACGGCCAGCGCACCGATGATGCGGTAACGGATTTTCATTGTATTGTCTCTCTGATCTGCTTTTGAATGCGGCTAACGCCGCTTATGGTTGTCCTGCGATCAGACAGAGGGAGGCGCACGCGCGCGGCATGATGCGTTGTACTGGTGAGCGGCCCGATCAGGACCGGCGGCCGGCAGTACGTATTCTTGTGGGGTTGAGGCAAGTGCCGCGGGTTCGGCGGCGAGCGCGTTCTTGTTGTTCTCGAGCTGTAGGCAAAGCTCACAGTCGTCGACGGTCTCGCCAACGCCATGTTCGTCGAGATGGCTCGCATAGCCAACCTGCAGCAGCAACAGCGCCGCGAGCACAGCGTACCCGAGGAGGTGCGTGCGACGTCCCCTGCGAATCTGCCGGTTCGCATTCATGTGTGCAATATACAACATTGCCCAATTCGACAACAGCCTGCGCAGGCGGTTCCTCAGTCGCCGCCGGGCTCGATGCCGATGAGGACGGGGTCGTGATCCGAGGCACGGTAGGGCGACTGTGCGTCGAAAAGGCCTGGATCCCGCGCCCTGTCTAGATTGTAGTCAACTGAGCGCGGTTCGTCGGCGTTGATGTGCCATTCCAGGACGTCCGCTACTTTCGCGGCCAGCGCAGGCGAAGCGATGGCGTGATCGAGCGTGCCGTACTGGCCGTCGTAGACGAAGGTGTACGCCCGATCGTTGCTCTTTCGCAACAGCCTGACGAGGCCTGCGTCCTGCATAACGGCAAGCGGGTCCTCCATGGTGTAGCTGTTGAGGTCGCCGATGAGCAGTACGTCTTCGTCGCCGCTCGAGGTGGGATCGCCGAGGAGCCAGGTCGCAATGACCTCAGCGGCCCCGGTTCGCACACCCGCGCAATTGCCCTGACCATCGCGCCGGTTGGGGTCACCGAGGTCGTCGCAATCCGAACCCTTCGACTTCAGGTGTGCGACTGCAACGGTGAACACCTCGCCGGAATCGCGATGTTCGAACGTCTGCGCCAGCACCGGCCGGTTCTTTTCGTCGCGGAACGTCTCGTCCGTCGAATTGTCGAGCACGCGGTTCCGCCCAATGGTCTTCACATCCGCAGGGCGATAAATCAGGCCGACCTTGATGACATCGCCGCCGATCGTGCCGGCGTCGACGAACGCGTAAGTCTTTTCGCCAAGTTTCTCATTCAGTGCGTCGACGAGGGCCTGCAGCGATGCGCGCGGGTTGTTTTCCAGCTCCATGAGACCGACGATGTCCGCGTCCATCATCGAAATTGCGCTAACCGATTTGCTCACCTGCCGCTGGAACTCGCGGCGCGAGTCGGCGCCGCGACAGGACTCGTCGCGCCCGGGACCGCACACGGGCTCGCCCTCATCGAGGGTCGAGAAGAAATTCAGGAGGTTGAAGCTCGCGACCTTGACTGCGCCATCGACGGCCGGCGGGCCGGGACGCGGGTTGCCCTCGATGAACACCGGGTCTTTGCGGGGCATGAGGCGCCAGCCTTCGAATCCCCGCGGGCCGCTGCCGCGCGAGTAGCGCAGGTTGCCCACGGCTTCGAACGTATGGTCGCCCGCGCGCAGCGTATGGTCCGCGGTCGAACCTGCGTGCAAGTATCGAATCGGCCGCACGTCGGCCGCCCGATTGCCGTCGTCGAGCAGGATGCTGCGCGAGGCGTTCTCGCGGCGATGGGCTGCATAACCGTCAGGATCGGGCCGCTGGGCAGCCGTGAACTGGAACAGGCGGCCGCCTTCGGCGAGCGTAACGCTCCCGTAAGGTTCGAGTTCGTGCAGCCCGGTGACCGTGAGCTTCTGGGTGAAGGCAACGCGCATGCCTTCGAATCGCTCGAGGTCCGGAATCGGGTCGCCGTCGGAATTCGTCGTCGTCGGCAATGGAAACTGGACGTAGGTCGTCGCCCAGTCGCCCCGGCCGCGCAGGGTCACGGTTTGCGCGTCGATCTGGGTCTCGCCAAAGTGCTCCTTGATGATACCGCGAACCGTTACCTCGTCGCCCACGCTGACGTCGATCGCCGGTCGCTCGCCGTCGTAAACGAATATCCCGTCGGATGTAGCCGGGTCGTCATCGCCGGGGAACTGCTGCAGGAAGAAACCGCCAAGCTCGTTTCGCTCGTCGCCATCGCCCGACTGGAAGTCGCCGGTGACGACGCCGGTCACGCTTACGGTCTCGCCCTCCAGCGGACTGCGATTGCCGCTCCCCTGGATGGCACCAATGGTCGTGTCGGCGGACGTCGCGCCTTCGCAGGCAACGAGTCCACCGATCAGGCAAAGTACGAGTTTTCGCATGCAGCGGATTCTAGCCGCATTCCCGGACGCTTGGCGAAATTACGCGGCCGTGCCGACCGGCACGGTGTGAACGAGTTCGGCTATCTTCACGCGGGCCGCATCGAGCGACTCGTCGCGCTGGCTTCCCAGCTTGTCGGCCGCAATAAACTCGATGTCGTCGATACCGACGAAACCGAGCGCGTGCTTCAGGTAAGGCGTGCCAAAATCGACCGGGCTTCCGACCGGCACGCCGCCCGTGGCAACGATGACGTACGCCTTCTTGCCTTCGAGCAAGCCGCGTGCGCCACTGTCCGTGTAGCGGAAGGTCACTCGTGCCCGCGAGATCATGTCGATCCATGCCTTGAGTGTTGCCGGGATACTGAAGTTGTACATCGGTGCGCCGATCACGATAACGTCCGCCGCCTTGAGCTCGCTGAAGAGCTCGTCCGACAGTGAGAGTTTGTCTCGCTGACTGGCCGTACGCTCCTCTTCGGGCGTGAAGTTCGCGGCAATCCAGTCCTCGTCCACGAACGGAACGCCGTAAGCGAGGTCGCGGCGAACGAGGACGACATCGCCGTGGCGCTGCCGCAACGCGTCGGTCAGATCCTGGCTCAGGTTGCGGCTGGTCGAATCCAGGGTCCGCGCGCTCGCGCTGACCTCGAGTATGTTCAATGGTTTGCTCATGGTGTTCTCTATCCGAATGAGTATCGATGGCCACAGTGTCACTATTGTCAGATCGGTGATAAACAGTAGAATCTGCATTAAATTGTTCACATATTAGCAACAATATGAATCGATTCGAGGATTTGCAGGCCTTCGTGGCCGTCGTGGAGACGGGCTCGTTCACTGCCGCTGCGGACCGCCTCGACGCCGCCAAGTCGGCCGTCAGTCGCAGGGTGGCCGGGCTGGAGCAGCGTCTGGGCGTGCAGCTGATCCGACGCACGACGCGCCGGCTGGACATCACCGACTCGGGCCGCAGCTTTTACGAGCACAGTGCGCGCATCCTTGCCGACCTCGACGAGGCCGAGGCCGCGGTCCGGCAGCAGCACGGCCGCCTGCACGGGGTGCTGCGCATCGCCTTGCCGCTGTCCTTTGGTATACGGCACATGTCCGACCCGATTGCACACTTCGCAAAACGGCACCCGGACGTGACGTTCGAGCTGGATCTGAACGACCGCCGTGTCGACCTGCTCGAGGAAGGTCTCGACGTCGCACTCCGTATCGGCCGGTTGACCGACTCATCGCTGATCGCGCGCAGGCTTTTCGACGTTCGTGCCGTCGTCTGCGCGTCGCCGGGCTACGTCGCCCGGCACGGCCGGCTGGTGACACCCGGAGATCTCGTCAATCACGCATGCATGGTTTACAGCAATATCGCGGATCCGGATCGCTGGGTTTGCGAAGACCGTGAGGGTAGCGAGATCAGCGTGCGGGTACGCACGTTCATGCGCTGCAACAACGGTGACTTTCTGATCGAGTCCGCAAGCAAGGATCTCGGCGTCATCGTAATTCCGACGTTCATTGCGGCGGAGGCCATCAGCAGTGGAGCGGTCGTACCGGTACTCACCGACTATCGATGGCCCCGGACGCCGGCGTACGCCGTGTATCCGCCGACGCGACACCTGTCGTACCGGGTGCGTGCGTTCATCGATTACATTGCCGACTACTTCTCCGGCGAGCCGAGCTGGGACTCGGATTGCGATCGCGTGCTGAGTGCCAGCAATACCTGACCGGCGTAGTAGAAAGGCAGCCCGAGCACGTAGGTAGGCCAGTCCGTTTCGGCGAGCCGCAGCGCAGCGACGCTCAGGTCGGACAGGTAGAAGAGCACGGCGCCTGCCACGATGAGCCCGGGACCGCCGGCACCGCGCGCACCCAATGACATGACGACCATCAGGCTGATAACGAGCGTGTACGTGCGCACCGGCACGAGCAGGTACGGTGCAATGTGCGGCGTCAGCCAGATCGTGACGAGTGTGGCTGCGATGGCAACGGGCAGGGCGGCAGCGAAAAACCAGCGGCCACTGATGCCGTGGATTGCGAATGCCGCAATGTAAGCGAGGTGCCCGAGAAGAAATGCGACGAGCCCGGCATAAAAGAACTCCGGCGACTGGCCGACCAGGAACATATCTCCGAACCAGGAAAACGCCAGGCCGGCGAGTATGGCTGCGCCGTAAGGGCTGCGCGTTGCACCCGATGCCAGCGCAACGCCGATGAACGAGCTCGAGGCGACGAGCTTGGCGACCGCAGCGGGAAACGTGAGGCCGAGCAGCTGCAACACCACCAGGGCAGCGCACCCGGCGGCGGTCAGCGGGACGAAAACGGCGGCAGAGGGGCGCATGGCGGCTCCTCGGGAAACTGCGCTATAGTTTCCGGATATTCGCGGGGAGTTACCAGTGAACAACAGCAAGAACGTGATCCTGCTGATCGCGACCGTCGGCGTGCTGTCCGCCTGTGGCAAGGAAGCCGAGCCGCAGCGAGATGCCGGCCCCGGCGACTTCCAGAAACAACTGCAAATGCAGCTCATCAACGCCAAAGCGGGCGACGTCATCGAGATTCCGGAGGGCGTTTTCGACATCAATCGCGGTCTTTCTCTCAACGTCTCGGGCGTTACGATTCGTGGCGCCGGCATGGACAAGTCGGTCCTCTCGTTCAAGAACCAGGTGCAGGGCGCCGAGGGACTGCTGGTAACCGCAAGCGACTTTACGATAGAGGATCTCGCGATAGAGGACTCCCCGGGCGATGGCCTAAAGGTCAATGAGGGGGAGAACATCGTCATTCGTCGTCTGCGCACCGAGTGGACCAGCGGACCCGACGAGGACAACGGCGCCTACGGGATCTACCCGGTGCAGACCCGTAACGTGCTGGTCGAGGAGTGCGTCGCGATCGGCGCGTCTGACGCCGGCATCTACATTGGTCAATCGAACAACGTCGTCGTGCGCAACAATCGCGCCGAATACAATGTCGCGGGTATTGAAATCGAGAACACCACGAATGCGGACGTGTACGGCAACGTAGCAACGAACAATACGGGCGGCATCCTTGTCTTCAATATGCCGGACCTGCCGGTGCCGGGGCACAGCACGCGCGTGTACCAGAACGAGGTCGTTGGCAACAACACGGAGAACTTCGGCGCAGAAGGTACGCCGGTCGCGAGCGTCCCCGCGGGCTCGGGCATCGTCATCAACTCGAACGACAAGGTGGAGATCTTCGACAATGACATCGCCGACAACAAAACGGCAAACGTCATCATCAGCAGCTACTTTGCAACGGGCTACCAGGGACGAACCGAACTCGCCGAGCTCTACGATCCTTACCCCGAAACCATCTTCGTTTACGAGAATCGTTTCTCGGGCGGCGGCGATTCCCCGGACGGGCTTGAACTCAAGGCGCTCAAAGTTGCCAAATTCGGGGTTGGTGGGAACTTCCCCGACGTGCTGTGGGACGGATTCGTGAATGTCGAAAACGCGCTTGAAGACGGTTCGCTGAAACCGGAGTACGCGATTTGCGTTGACAACGGTGGGGCGGAGGTACTGAACGTCGACTTGCCGAACGGTAGCGACAAAATCGTCGTCGGCCATGCGCAGCACGACTGCCGCCACGAGAAACTCGCTCCCGTGTCCCTCGAGGCGCCGCTGAGCTTGTAATGCGCGCCACGCTGCCTGCACTGTTGCTCACAGCGACGCTCGCGGCATGCGGCAAGTCGCCGCCCCCTGTCGTCGTACACCCGGCCGGGCAGGTTCCGGATCGGCTCAGCGACTGGGGTGTCGTGCTGGCGGACGGCGACTACTTCGAGCTCAATGACGGCGTCATGCCGTATGGCCTGAATACGCCTCTGTTTACCGACTACGCGCTCAAGATGCGCACCGTGTGGATCCCGGAGGGCATGACGATCGGCTACAACGGGGAAGTCGAGCTCGATTTCCCGGTCGGCACGATCATCAGCAAGACCTTCCACTACGAGAAAGCCGAGGGTTTCACGACGGCAGCGTACCGCGTAGTGAGAAGTGATCGCGAGTCCTCGCTCGGCAGGGACGGGCGCCTCGATCTCGACGCCTACGTGCTGATGGAGACGCGCGTCCTCGTGCGTTACGAGGACGGCTGGCAAGCGTTCCCGTACGTCTGGAACACGACCCAGGACGAGGCATGGCTGGAGGTCGCCGGTGACTTCCGGAATATCGAACTCGTCGCCGCGGGCGCCAGCGAATCGGCCGCGTACATCGTTCCGGATTCGAACCAGTGCGGTGGCTGTCACGCACCGAATCACGCCGACAAGGCGATACGCCCGATTGGCCCGAAAGCCTGGCAGCTCAATCGCGACTACGAGTACGGCGAGCAGACGGCGAACCAGCTCGTGCACTGGGCCGGCGAAGGGCTGCTGGCGGGACTCGTCGACGACCCGCCCACCGGAGTACGCTGGTCCGATCCGGGTGACGCGACGCTCGAGCAGCGGGCGAAGGATTACCTGGACATCAATTGCGCGCATTGCCACAGTGAGATCGGCGCCGCCGACACTTCGGGCCTGTACCTGAATCGCGAGATGCCCGTCGGTCGCCAATACGGCATTTGTAAATCACCCGTGGCCGTCGGGCGCGGCAGCGGTGACCGGCCTTACGATATCTACCCCGGCGAGCCGGAGCAGTCGATTCTGCTGTACCGCATGGAACACACCGATCCGGCCATCGCGATGCCCGAGCTCGGACGCAGCACCGTGCACGACGAAGGTGTGCGGCTGATTACCGACTGGATCGCATCGATTCCAGGGATTTGTTGAGGAGCAGGACGTTGCGAACATTCCGTTACCTGGTGGTATCGACTCTGCTGCTGGTTACCGCAATGGCCACAGCGAGCCAGCCTGTGCGCGAATTCAGCGGCCGGCAAAGCAGCGTAACCGCAGAGTTCACGGTCGAAGCACCCTGGATTCTCGACTGGCGGCTGAACGGCGACTACGAGCAGATGATTGCGCTGGACGTGCAGCTGCTCAACGCGCGCACGGGAATCATGGTCGGGCGCGTCCTGCACACCAAGCGCCGCGGTACCGGCGTGAAACTCTTCAACGAAGGCGGGACGTTCAGGTTTCGCGTAAGTTCGACACTTGCGAACTGGACCCTGCGCGTCGAGCAGCTGACCGAGGAAGAGGCGGAGCTCTACACGCCCCGGAATCGCTCACTCGTCGACTAGGGCCTGTTCACACCGTGTGTAAGGGCCCTAAAAGTAGTCGGGTTCGTTACCGGGTTTCCACTTGATATTGCAACCGATGCTCGGTTTCTGCGACGCATCGACAGGGCTGCCTGCCAACACGGCATCCAGCGCGGCGCGCAGGTCGCGTCCGTCGACCGGCAGCCCGTTGGAAGGCCGGCTGTCATCGAGCTGGCCGCGATAGACCAGCCGCTGCTCGCGGTCGAACAGGTAGAAATCCGGTGTGCAAGCGGCCATGTAGGCTTTTGCGGTTTCCTGGCTCTCGTCGTACAGGTAGGGGAAGCCGAGGCCCCACTCGGCCGCCGTGTCCCTCATCCTGTCCGGGCTGTCCGCGGGATGCGTCGCGACGTTGTTGCTGCTGATGGCGACGATCTGCACGCCTTTGTCGAGGTAGTCGCGGCCGAGCCGGGCGAGTTCCTCGCGAACATGGATGACGAATGGGCAATGGTTGCAGATGAACATTACGAGATAGGCGTCCGCGCCATCTGTCAGTTCGTGCGATGCGCCATCGGGGTCGGGGAGCGAGAACGGCGGGGCTTTGGTTCCGAGTTCCAGCATTTGCGATTCTGTTGCTGCCATCTTTGTTGGTCCTTACTGGCGGGAATCGAAGGCTAGCAGATTTTGCCGGCCGGTTACGCTGTGAGATCATCGCCGCACTGTGAATGCCGTGGTCAGAAAAAGAAGCGCCGTCGTGAGTTTTGCCGCCGTCATCGTCGTCGTGTACGGCCTGCAGATGGCAAAGAACCTTCTCGTACCGTTCCTGCTGGCGGCGTTCGTTGCGCTGATTACGGTGCGGCCGATGCTGTGGATGCAGTCGAAGCGCGTCCCGGCAGTACTGGCCGCGCTTATCATCGTGACGTTCATCATGTTGATTCTCACCGTGGTCGGCACAATTGTCGGGCGCTCGATCGCGGACTTCACGGCGGCGTTGCCGGGTTACCAGGAGCGGTTCGACGCGTTGGTCGAAGGCGCGCTGACCTTCGGCGTCAACAATCTGAATCTCGATCCGGAGATCCGCAGCCTCGGGGACATGATCGAACCCGGCTGGGCCGTCGGCCTGGTCGCCGACGTACTCAACGCCGTGCGAGGCGTCATAACGCAGACCTTCCTGATTTTCCTCACGGTGATCTTCATCCTGCTCGAGGCATCGAGCGTCGGCACCAAGGTCCAGGCCGCGTTCGGCAGTGTCAGCACGCTGGACAGAGCGAGAGAGTTCCTGACCAACCTCGGCCGCTACCTCGGCATAAAGACCGTCGTCAGCATGTGCACGGGGTTGCTCGCCGGGCTCCTGACCTGGGCTATCGGTCTCGATTTTCCGCTGCTCTGGGGGCTGGTCGCATTCCTGCTCAACTATGTGCCGACGATCGGATCGATCATCGCTGCAATACCTCCCGTCATGCTGGCACTGATACAGCTCGGTGTGCCCGAAGCCGCAGGGACGATGACCGGATTCGTGCTGATCAATATCGCCTTCGGCAATTTCATCGAACCGCGCCTGCTGGGCTACGGCGTCGGCATCTCGCCGCTGATCGTTTTCGTCGGGCTGTTCTTCTGGAACTGGGTGTTCGGTCCGGTCGGCATGTTGCTGTCAGTACCGCTGACGATGACGCTCAAGCTCGCCCTCGAGAGCGACCAGAGCACGCACTGGATTGCGATGCTGCTGGGTTCGGAGCGAGACGCGCACCATGCGCTCGAATCGCGAATAACGGAAAAGGAATAGCTGCGGATCAGGCGACGTCGACGTCGTCGTAGTCTTCATCCACCGGCTCGGTCGATTCGATCTGTTCGAGCAGGTTGATGGCAACCGCGACGAAATCGGTATCGGTAATGATTCCGCAAATCTTGCCGTCGTCCATGACCGGCAGGCAGCCGATGCGGTGCTTTTCGAGAAACAGCGCAGCGCTCCTGAGGCTGGCTTCGCGCTCGACCGTCGCCACGTCCGTCACCATGACGTCCCTGATGCCGATCTCGCGGGCGTGGATGCGCGTTTTATCCTCGCGCAGGAACGAGTCCGTTGCGGCCAGGACATTCGTCAGGGATACGAGGCCAATCAGGTCGCCGCTGTCGTCAATAACCGGCAGATGATGGATCTTGTTTTCGTGCATGAGCTCACGAGCTTGTGCAAGAGTTGCATCGGGTGACAACGTGATCAGGTCGGTGCTCATGATGGCGTCGATACTGAACATGGCCTTTTCCTTGATTGTTCGTTTCTCTTCGGGGCCTGACTTTGAGTCTAGCCTGTTGCGACCGTGTTTCCATTGCGAGAAACCCCTACGATTCGGGTCTTTCGTTCACAGCCGAGAACCAGTCTACGCCCGTGCGGGCGAGGTTTCCAATGCGGCTTTCGGTTGCCACGGATACTGCGCAGGGCGACATTGTGGAATACTGAATTCCCTGTCCTTCAGCGGTCTAAACCATCATGAAAGTGCAGCTGTTATGCCTGCTGGTACTTGCCGCCCCGGCCGCCGTCGTCGACGACGCGAAGGACGGCAGGCAGATTATTCGCGATGCTATCGATCACTGGCGTGGCCTGTCGTCGTACACCGAGATGTCCATGACGATTCACCGCCCCGACTGGGAACGCTCGATGTCGATGCGCGCCTGGACCAAAGGCAGCAAGAAGTCGCTCGTGCGCGTAACCGAGCCAAAGAAGGATCGCGGCAACGGCACGCTGACGGACGACGACAACATGTGGTCGTATTCGCCGAAGATAAACCGCGTCATCAAGATACCGTCGTCTATGATGGGCCAGAGCTGGATGGGCTCCGACTTCTCCAACAAGGACGTTGCGCGTGCGGACGATCTCGTCGACCAGTACGAACACACGGTCATTGCAAGCGAAGAGGTCGACGGTTTCACCGTTTACACCGTGCAATCGATACCTCTCGAAGATGCCGCGGTTGTCTGGGGCAAGGAAGTCCTCAGGATTCGCGAAGATCACGTCGTGCTCCAGCACTCGTTCTTCGACCAGGACCTGGTACTCGTCAAGTCGCTCGAATCGCTGGAGATAGGTGAGAAAGGCGGTCGCACGATCGCGTTGCGGCAGCGCATGTCCAAAGCAGATGACGCCGACGAATGGACCGAGATCGCGGTACACGAAATCGAGTACGACATCGACCTCAAGGACAGCCTCTTTACCCAGTCGAATCTGCGTAACCCCCGGAACTGATCCGAATGCCTATCGTGCTGCGACTTGCCTGGCGGAACCTCTGGCGTCAGCCGAGACGCACGTGGTTGACGATCGCGGCAATGGTGTTTTCGAACGTCCTTCTCGTGTTCATGGTTTCGCTGCAGGTCGGCATGTACGGTCTGATGATCGACAACACGCTGCAGGCATTCACCGGCCACATGCAGGTGCAAGCCCCGGGTTTCAAGGACGAGCAGAAGATGCGCCTCGCCGTGCCCGACGTTCTCGATCTCGCTGCTGGCTTGCGAAGCGATCTCGGCGATGCGGCGGTCGCGGCACGCGCACAGGCCTTCGCGCTCGCGTCGAGCGAGGACCGCAGCTTTGGCATCGCCGTGTTCGGCGTCGAGCCAGACTTCGAGCCCGAGGTTTCGAGCATCCCGGGCCTCGTCAAAGCGGGTCGTTTCCTCGACGACAGTACGGCTGCGGACATCGTCATCGGCGACGTGCTCGCCCGTAATCTCAAGGTCGAGGTGGGTGACGAGTTGACGCTGCTCGGCAGCGGCCGCGACGGATCTTTCGCCGCGGCCGTCGTTACGATCGTCGGCGTTTTCCGGAGTGGTGTGCGAGAAATCGACCGCAGTATCGCGGAGATACCGCTGAGATTTTTCCAGGACGTCTTTTTCATGGACGGCGGTGGTCATCAGGTCGTCATCAATGCACCGTCGATCGACCTGGTACCCGACCTCCGGCAACGCGCCGCTGCACTCTTGCCGGACGACGACGGCATCGTGCTGCACGATTGGGATGCACTGCAGCCCGGGCTCAAGCAGGCGATACAGGCCGATATGAGCACCGCGTTCTTCATGTACGGCATCCTGGTTATTCTGGTCGCGTTCAGCGTGCTCAATACACAGCTCATGTCGGTACTCGAGCGCACCCACGAGTTCGGGATCACGATGGCACTCGGACTCAAGCCCGGCCGACTCGGGCGGCTCGTCATGTTGGAGACGGCAATCATGGGTCTCGTCGGCATGATGCTCGGCGTAATCCTGGGCCTCGCGCTGACGATCTGGCTCGGCATCGCGGGATTCGCTTACCCTGGTATGGATGAGGTCGCAGCGCAATTCAACCTGCCATCCCGCATCTATCCGCAGCCGACGCTGATCGCGCTGTTCGCGGGACCGGTCGTCGTATTCCTGTTCACCCTGATATCGGCGTTGTATCCCGCGCTGCGGCTGCATTGGCTGCACCCCGTCGAAGCGATGAGGGCGCTGTGATGCGAACGTTGCCGGTCCTCGGGCTGCTGGCCTGGCGCAACCTGTGGCGCAACCATCGCCGCACGTTCATCATGCTGTCCGCGATCACTATCGGCGTCTGGGCGATGATCTTCATGATTGCCCTGATGCGCGGCATGGTCGAGGACATGCTGCGCGACGGCATCGCCGTGCTGCCGGGTCACGTGCAGGTCCATCATCGCGATTTCCTCGACGATCCCAGCGTCTCCAATCTCGTTCCGCTTGCAGATAGCGAGATCGCAGCCGCGCTGCAGCAGGCCGGTGTCGAGCGCTGGGCAAGCCGCGTCCGCGTGCCTGCGGTCGTCAGCAGCGAACGCGAGTCGCGCGGCGTGACGCTGCTCGGTGTCGACCCTGCGCGCGAGAAGGGGCTGACCTTCGTCGACTACGACGCAGTCCAGGGCCGCTTTGTCGAGGCAAGCGACGACAAGGGTATCGTCATCGGCAGGAAACTCGCGGAGACGCTCGAGACCGATCTCGGCAAACGTATCGTGCTTATGAGCCAGAGCCCCGACAACGAAATCGTCGACCGCGGTTTTCGCATCGTCGGCCTGTTCGAAGCCGAAATGGATTCGCTCGAGGAGTCCTGGGTATTCGCCGGCAAGCAGACCGCACAGCGACTCCTGCGTATCGATGACCACGTCACCGAGGTGTTCGCGCTCGGCGACGACTACCGCAACACCGATGCCATCTACGAGCAGGTGTCGTCGGCCATCGACGCCGACGCCGCTGTGCAGCGCTGGACCGAGATCGACACCTACCTCGGCACGATGATGGGCGTCATGGACGGCTTCGTGCTCGTCTGGGTGATCGTCGTGTTCCTCGCGCTGTCGTTCGGGCTCGTCAACACGCTGGTCATGGCCGTGTTCGAACGCGTTCGGGAGATCGGGCTGATGCTGGCCCTCGGGATGCAGCCGCGCAGCATTCTCGGGCAGATCATCATCGAGTCGATGCTGCTGCTCGCCATCGGGCTCGCGATCGGCAACATCCTGGCGTGGGCGGCCGTGAAGCCGCTAGAAAGCGGTATCGATATTTCCATCGTCTCCGAGGGCATGGAGATGATGGGCGTGTCGGGCATGCTCTACCCGAGGCTACTCCCCGGCGACGTCATTCTGGCCAACGTCGTCGTCCTCATTCTGGGCTTCGTTGCGAGCCTGTCGCCCGCGTGGCGGGCATCGCGCTATGAACCCGTGGAAGCAATTACCAAGGTGGGCTGATGACTGCTGTTCGCTGCATAGACTTGTGCAAAACCTATCACCAGGGCGATGAGGACATTCACGCACTCGACCACCTGAGCATCGACATCGCAGAGGGCGGCTTCGTTTGCCTGTCGTCCCCGTCCGGCGGCGGCAAGACCACACTGCTCAACGCCATTGGCGGCCTCGACCGGCCCGACAGTGGCGAGGTATGGATCGCCGGCGAGCGCATCGACAACCTGAGTAAGGGAAAGCTCGCCGAGCTCAGGCTCAGGAAAATCGGCTTCGTGTTCCAGGCCTATAACCTCATTCCCGTGTTGACGGCGCGCGAGAACGTCGAGTTCGTGATGCAGGTGCAGGGCGATGCCGCGAGCGAACGTCGCAGGAAGTCGCTCGAGATCCTCGACGAAGTTGGCCTCGGCGGCATGGGCGACCGTCGCCCGCACGAAATGTCCGGAGGGCAGCAGCAGCGCGTTGCCGTGGCACGGGCCATCGTCTCGCAGCCGGAGCTCGTTCTGGCCGACGAGCCGACGGCCAACCTGGATTCGAAGACCTCCGACGAGCTCATGGAGCTGTTCACACAACTCAACGAGCATCACAAGTCGACGTTCATCATCGCGACTCACGACCAGAAGGTCATGCGCTACGCGCGCCGGCTGGTCAGGATGCTCGACGGCAGGATCGTGGATGACATCGAGCAGTCGCCGAGTTGAGCTGGTCCTGTTGCTCCTGCTGGCTGCGGCCGCGAGCGCCGGTGAGCTGGACTACACCGGTCACACCAAGCTGCGGGTAACGGGCCAGGGATTCCCCGACGACAGCGCGTTCCGTGCCCTTGCCGGCAATCGTTCGATCGATTTTACGGGCGACCTGCGCCTGAACCTCGAGGGCAGCCGGGACCGCTGGTCGCTCGAAGCCAACTACCAGATCGTCGGGCTGCACGGCGACCAGGTGGACTGGGCACGTGACCTGCCTGCCGGCAGCGACTTCCTGTTCCGTCGCCTGCCCGGCGACGACCGACGGCTGTTGGACCTGACGCACGTGTTCACCGACAGTGGCAAGAACGCCGTCCTGCACCGCCTGGACCGCCTCTGGCTCGGATACACGAGTGAGAAAGCCGTGTTGCGGTTCGGCCGGCAGGCGCTGTCCTGGGGCAACGGCCTGTTTTATGCGCCGATGGATCTCGTGAACGCGTTCGATCCCGCGACGATTGACACGGAGTACAAGGCAGGCGACGACATGACGTACCTGCAGTTCCTGCGCGACAACGGCGACGACGTACAGGCTGCCGCGGTGCTTCGGCGGGACCCGCTGAGCGGCGACGTCGAGTCGGACCAGGGGACCGTGGCACTGAAGTACCACGGTTTCGCGGGCGAGTCGGAATACGATGTGCTCGTCGCCCAGTCATTCGGCGACAGGGTACTGGGGCTCGGCATCAGCCGCAGCGTCGGCGGCGCAGTCTGGAGCAGCGATGTCGTCATCACCGATACCGACCTCGATACTTACGTACAGCTCGTAACCAACCTGACGTACTCATGGACAGCGTTCGATCGCAACGTCAGCGGCGCTGTCGAGTATTACTACAACGGCTTCGGACAAACGGGTGGCCATTACAACCCGGCCAGCCTCGCCGGCAACCCCGATCTGCTCGCACGGCTCGAGCGCGGCGAGCAGTTCACGATCGGGCGCAGCTATCTCGCGGGCAGCCTGACGATAGAAATGACGCCTCTCTGGACGGTCACGCCGACGGTGCTATCGAACCTGCGCGATCCGAGCGCGCTGCTGCAGCTCGTGACGAACTACAGTATCGCCGACGACATGACGTTTCTCGGTAGTATCAACATACGGCTTGGTAGCAGCGGGTCCGAGTTCGGGGGTATCGAATCGGGACTGCCGGGCACCTACCTGTCCGCCGGGCCAGGTTTGTTCGCGCAGTTCGCGTGGTACTTCTAGCAGCAACGAATGCTAGGCGCTCTTCGCCTGCTCCAGGCTCTCCATGAGACGATTGAAGCCGGCGGCGGCGGACCTGCCGAACACCGGATCCGCGACTTCCTCCAGGTGCGAAACGTCGATCGGGTGTTTTTTGGACGCGATCATTCGATCGACACGTTTGAACAGGTCGCTTTCCTCCCACTGCATGTGATTGCGGAGGCGCTGTACGTAGCCGGTGGCGTCATCGATCAGCTGCTGGCGCCTCACGGCCGTGCCCGATTCGATCGATTCGATGTCGTTCCTGAGCTGGATACCGAGCGCTGCGATGTCGGCATGGTCGCCGGGCACGTCGTCGAGCCCCTCGGCGAGGTCCGGGCGGTTGTGCTGCAGCTGCTCGTACACGAGGTCTTCCTTGGGATGATGCACGGCGTCCGGGTAGACGGTCATGTAGTGCATGATCTCGCCGAGCAGCTCGAGGTCGGTATCGTCCTCGTTGCGGATATGCTCGATGACGGTGTCGAGCAGGTCCAGGACGATCGCCATATTGCGATGGTCTTCCCTGAGCTCGCTCATGAGATCGGCAATGTCGGCTTCCATAGCTTGATTCCTTTGTTTTACTGGCCTGATGGTGCGCCAGGACAGGTCGCCCGGCCATCGGGGATATCCCGTAGGCGTCAGCGTGCAACCGGGATACTCGCGAAATCGTCGGCGGCGTCCATATCGAGCAGCGCGTCGGCGAGTGCCGAAACGAGACTCTGGTTGGCGACGTAGAGTTCCCGGTTGACGTTCAACAATGTGGATATCTCGACGCGGCTGAGTTCGCCTCGCGCGACCTCGTCATAGATGCGCCGGTGCATGCGCTCGTGCAGTTTTTCACTCTTGTTCTTGAGTTCGACCAGCGCCTCGAAGCGCAGCGCGGGCAGCTGTGCACCTTTGAGGCCGCCGAGCTGTTCGTAGAACTCGCGCACGGCCTCGCGAAACTGGTCCAGGTAGGCATTGAATCGATCGCTGACCGACTCTTCGAACGCCTGCAGATCGTGGTGGGTGTCCTTCATGCTCTTGGCCGCGTGCACGGCATTGCGAATTGCCGGTATCAGCTGGCCCAGTCGCGCGGATTCGTCGGGGTCCAGCGGCTCTGCCTGCAGCGTAAGCGCAAACGCGAGAATCTCACCCTCGAGCTGTTTCAGGTCCGCGTAGCATTCGTCGAATTCCGGTGACGGTTCGAATACTCCGACTTCGCGGCGGTCGTCTCCGATGTCGTAGAACGTGTAATCGGCGGGAAGGTCGAAGCCCACCTGGTTGAGCGCTGCCGCCTGGTCGATCAGGCGGAAGGTTTCGCGGCTGATGTTTTCGACCGCTGCCTCGGGTACCGCCGTTTCGCCGGTCTTGATGTAGCGCATGAGCGGCGCCTCTTCTTCGGTGAAGCGCGACCCGAGCCAGCGGCTCAGTGCAGGGATCAGCGGCAGGAATATCAGGATGCCGATCAGGTTGAACAGGCTGTGAAAGGCGACCAGCGCATACAGCGGGTCGCTGATGCCGATGACGCCGGATATCAAAGCGAGCAGGGGTTTGAGCAATACGAATGCGATCAGGTCCGTGACCACGTTGAAGAGGACGATCGCCGCAGCGACGCGTTTCTTGTCGACGGAACCGGCCAGCGCACCCAGCATCGCCGTGATCGTGGTGCCGAGGTCGGCGCCAATCGCGATGGCGGCGGCGGAGGCCAGCGGAATCGCACCTGCGTACAGCGCGCTCAGCGTGATCATGATCGTCGCCGAGCTCGACTGGATGACGGCGGTCAGCAATAGCCCTGTCACGAGGAACGCGATCGCCGGGTAGCCGGCGAGCGCCTCGGGATCGAACAGCTCGGTCGCAACCAGCGCACCGGATTTCATGAACTCGAGCCCTATGAGCATGAGCCCGAGTCCCGCGAGCAGGCGGCTGAAGCCGAGCCGGCGCGTGCCTTCGCCTGACCAGACTACGCCAAAGCCGCCGATCGCGATGAGCGGCAGGGCGAGCGCCTCGATGTCGAGCTTGAACCCGATCGTCGCGACGATCCAGCCGGTGGCCGTGGTGCCGAGATTGGAGCCGAACACGATGCCGACAGCGCTCGCGAGTGACACGACACCGGTGCCGACGAACGCGAGCACGATGAGGCTCACGACCGAACTGCTTTGCAGCGCGGCAGTCGACAAGGCGCCGGCAAGCACGCCACGCAACGGCCTGGCCGTGTACTGGCGCAGGAACTGTTTGAACGAGCGTCCGGCGAGCTGCCGAAGAGCCCGCTCGAGCTCATGCATGCCGAACAGGAACAGGCCCAGGCCCGCCGCGAGGCGCCACAGGTCGAGTTCAGGAGCCAAGTCTACGGCCGTAACAAATTCGCAACATTAGCGTAAAAACCCTGTAAACGCCCCGTGTTTTCCTGAGCGCTGAATCATCCAGACAGGCAGGATTCATGACATTGGCTTCCATCCTCGTTGTCGATCCCGACCCGGCGTGCAGAACACAGATCGCTCATGGCCTCCGGGAACTCGGGCACGACGTTAGCGAGACTGCCGACGCCGGCTCGGCGCTCGAAGCGGCACGGCGTAATCGACCGGATCTGCTGGTCTGTGATTGTACGCTGCCTGACCTTGCGGGTATCGAGCTGCTGAGCGATTTCCGGCGAAGCGATGACCTCAAGTCCATTCGCGTACTCATGACGTCGCAGCGGGAAGAATCCGACGATATCGTTTCCGCTCTGCAGTCAGGTGCCGACGACTTCGTCGGCAAACCTATCAACATGCGCGAACTGCTCGCGCGCGTGGATGCCTGCCTTCGTCGACCGGCAAACCTGAGCCGGTCCGCCGTCGTCAGTGCCGGCGGAATCGAAATTGACAACGTCAGCCATCGCGTCGTTGTCGACGGCGACTTTGTTTCACTTGCTCCACGAGAATACTGTCTTCTGCTGTTCCTGCTGGGAAACCAGGATCGGGTGTTCAGTCGCAAGCAGCTGCTCGTTCATGTCTGGGATAGCGATGCAACCGTGGGGCCGCGTACGGTCGACGTCCATATTCGGCGATTGCGCAGCTTGTTCGAGCCCTACGGATACGCCGAATATTTCCAGACGGTACGCGGCTCTGGCTACCGCTTTTCACTCGATACCTGAGGAGTTCATTAACACTCCGTTAATACCCCTGTCACACAGGCTCCATAAACGAACCGTAGATTGCGCGGCGAATAGCGACCTTTATGGAGAGGACCAATGAACATGTTTCGACTGCTCGCCGCAATAATCGCCGGTGCAGCGCTGGCCGCCTGCGAGAACGGTGACATAAACATATCGCCCGCTACGATCGACAACAGCGTCGACAACTCGATTGGCGGGGGCGGCGGCAGCAATGCCAACGACATCTGTGCAGCCTTCGTTCGTGGCGGTGTAGAGTTTCGCGGCTCGGCCGATGGTAATGGCAACTGCGTTTATGACTCGACGTTCGTCGGCCCGAAGAACAACCTGACCGAAGACCTGCTGATACCTGCGCTTCCGAACGGCGGTGCGCACATCTTCTCGTCGAGCCTGTTCGTGGGCGACACCTACCGCACCCAGGCAGACCTCGCCGCGGCAGGAATTGCCGAGGGCGGCGACGGGCCGACGCTGACAGTTTCTGCTGGAGCGACACTCGCGTTCCAGACGAACTAGGACTT